>ERZ724516.1554-NODE-1554-length-13346-cov-6.095553_pt1 | contig 13346 bp, 12 predicted proteins | sample MGYA00376049_ERZ724516 | MGnify/ENA primary metagenome ERZ724516 (study PRJEB28724, sample SAMN07190886) | activated sludge metagenome | isolation source: activated sludge of sewage treatment plant in Hong Hong | place: USA: Christiansburg, Virginia | collected... | reverse complement strand
GGCGCATCGATCGCGGATGTGGTGCGGACGCGCATCTATATGGCCAATATCGATCAATGGCAGGAAGTCGGCCGCGCGCACGGCGAGGTGTTCGGGTCGATCAGGCCCGCGACCACCATGGTGGAGGTGAAGCGCTTGATCGATCCTGACATGCTGGTGGAGATCGAAGCCGACGCCATCATTGGATAGTTGGATAGCCGGATGTGGACCATGTCGGCCAGCGGCACGGTCAGGAGCCGTACCGAGAGAGTCGTGACAGGTGAGTCGTTAGGCAGCGCGGGATCTTGTGTTTCGCATACCCGTGGTCTGTGTGCGACCCCTTCCCGAAAAGCCTTTTCCATCTGCAGTCTGGCATGGTGAAGTCGCATGAACCAACCGTCACCGGAAATGACTCACCTGTGCAGGGTCGATCCGGTGATGAAACGCCTCATCAGCCTGGTCGGTCCCTATGCGTTGCCGCCTCCGGCCAGACGCTCCCCGTTCGAGTCCCTGGTCCGGGCCATCGCCTACCAGCAACTCCATGCCAAAGCCGCGGAGTGTATTCTTGCGCGGTTCATCGCCTTGTGCCCGGGCCGTCGGTTTCCGAAGCCGGCCGATGTGCTGGCGTTGGCGCCGGAGAACATTCGTGAGGCGGGATTCTCGCGCGCGAAAATTGCCGCCCTGCAGGATTTGGCTGCGAAGGCGATCGACGGCACCCTGCCGACGGCGGCCGTCATTCGGCGGCTTGATGATGACGCCATTGTCGAACGGCTCGTGGCGGTGCGAGGTATCGGACGGTGGACGGTCGAGATGTTGCTGATCTTTCAACTGGGCCGACCGGATGTTCTGCCGGTCGACGACTTCGGCGTTCGGAACGGATTCCGGATCGCGTATAGGCGACCGGCGATGCCGACCCCGCAAGAGCTGGTACGATATGGGGAACGGTGGCGACCGTACCGCACCGCGGCGGCCTGGTATCTGTGGCGCGCGGTGGATCAGGCGAAAGCCAGGCAAGCCACAATGCGGCCGTCGAAGACTTCGACCAAGCGAGTATCCAATGGCGGATCCACACAAGCGACTAGACACGAATAGCGCCGGCACCTTTTATGTCGATGCCACCTGCATCAATTGCGATGCCTGCCGCCAACTGGCCCCTGCCAGCTTCGAGGAAGTCGGTGAATACTCCGCCGTGGTGCATCAACCTGCCGGCGAGCGGGAAACCAGGGAGGCCTACCGCGCCCTGCTCGCCTGCCCTACCGGATCGATTGGAACCGCGCAGCGCGATACGCGCTTGTTGAATGCCGCAAAAGCCGATTTCCCTCTCCTCGTGGAAGACGAGGTCTACTATTGCGGGTTCAATTCAGAACAATCCTTTGGTGCGAACAGTTTCTTTGTGCGGCATCCCGAGGGCAATTGGCTGATCGATTCGCCGCGATACCTCAAGCACCTGGTCGACGCCTTCGACAGGATGGGCGGAGTTGCGTACATCTTCCTGACTCACGAAGACGATGTCGCCGATGCCGCCAGATATGCGCAACGGTTCGGGGCAAGGCGAATCATTCACCGCGCGGATGCCCATGCGATGCCGGGGGCGGAGGAGATCGTCGACGGGATCGAAGAGATCTCCTATCGGCCGGAATTTCGGATCATTCCAGTACCCGGTCATACGGCGGGTAGTCTCTGTCTGTTATACAGGCACCGGTTCTTGTTCACGGGTGATCACCTCTGGTGGAATCCGGAGACCAACGAGTTGGCCTCCCCGCAACAGTTGGTCTGGGACGCGGAGGCGTTGCGTCGATCGATCGCAAGGTTGGCCGCCTATCCATTCGAATGGGTGCTGGCCGGTCACGGCGGACGTGTTCGTTTGCCCCGCGTTCACATGCACAAGGCGTTGGGCGAATTGATCACACGTCGGGAAGGAGCCCTGCAGCGATGAACGTCATGCTGGCGACTGTGTGTGCCACCGTCGTCATGATCGTTGTTGGTACGGCCGGCGCTGCCACCCCTGCTGCCGATACGGACCAGATGCTGATCGCGGCGGCAGAACGCAATGATGTCGAGTCGGTGACACAGTTACTGCGAGCCGGCGCGGGTGTGGAGGCGCGTGATTCACGGGGGCGCACGAGCCTCATGGCCGCCACCTATCACAACCATGTCGAGGTGGCGAGGTTGCTGATTCAGGCCGGTTCAGATGTGAACGCGCAGGATGCCATGCACAACAGCCCGCTGCTGTTCGCGGGAGCGAGCGGATACCTGGACATACTGCGAATGACCTTGGCTGCCCACCCTGACTTCACCGTCTACAATCGGTTTGGAGGCACCGCATTGATCCCGGCCTGCGAGCGCGGTCATGTTGAGGTGGTGAAAGAATTGCTCAAGACCCGGGTCGATGTGAACCACGTGAACCGCTTGGGCTGGTCGGCATTGCTGGAGGCCATTCTCTTGAGTGACGGCGGGACAAGGCATCAAGAAATTGTCCGCCTCCTACTGGCTGGAGGAGCGAATCCGAATCTTGCCGATCACGATGGGGTCACGCCGCTCCGGCATGCCAGGCAGAAGGGGTACCGGGTGATCACAGACCTGCTGCTGGCTGCTGGAGCGCACGAGTAGACGGCCTCGAGCCTCCGCTCAACTGCCGCGATAGGTGCTATAGCCGAACGGACTGAGTAGCAGTGGGATATGGTAGCTCTGCGTCACGTCTTGCACGGTAAACACGACCGGCACCTCAGGAAAGAACGTCGCCACGTTTCGCGTACGAAAATAGCCGGCCACGTCGAATGTGAGCCGATAGGTGCCGGTTTGCAGGCGGAGGCCGGCCGGATAGAGGTCGGCGCTGCGACCGTCTGCATCGGTTCGGTCTTGGCCGAGCTGCTTCCAGAGACCGGTGAGCCCTCGAATTTCCAACGTCACCGGAATGCCTTCAGCCGGCCGCCCTTGCGATTGATCCAGTACATGGATGCTGATGCGGTGCGCCTCCGCCATGGTTCGTTCCTTTCTGGCTGCCGGTCAGGTTTGTGCGGAAATCGGCTCCAGCCCCGGGATCTTTAGCATTCCCACCGCCTCATGAATCACCGCGATGACCGCCGGTCTGGGGAATCCCTTGCGCCACGCCAGGGCAATGCGCCGCTCGGGCACCGGTTTGGCAAACTCCAACACGGTGAGCCGTTTATTCAAATATCTGTTCGTGACGGCGCTGCAGGGCATGACGGTAATGCCGAGTCCGGAGGCCACCATTTGGCGGATCGTCTCGAGCGAATTCCCCTGCAATCCTTCCGAGTCGGATCGGCTGAGTTCGGGACAGGCCTCCAGCACCTGATGCCTGAAGCAATGCCCGGCATGGGGGAGCAGAACGCGCTCACCGGTCATCGCCGAGGGATCGATGTGCCCTTTCCTGGCCAGCCGATGATCCGCCGGGACCACGGCCTTGAACGGTTCGTCATACAGGGCCTGCACCAGAATCCCGGGCTCCTCAAACGGCAGCGCGATCATGATGACGTCGAGTTTTCCGCTTTTCAGCATCGCGGTCAGATTCACCGTCAGATTTTCCTCGATCTCCAACGGCATTTCCGGGGCACGTTTGTGCAGAAGCGGGACGAGGTCGGGGAGCAGGTAGGGGCCGACCGTTGCGATGGCCCCGAGCCGTAAGGCGCCCACCAGCTGATTCTTCCCTTGTGCGGCGAGAAGCTTGATGTGATCCACCTGCTCCAGCACCAGTTGGGCTTGGTGCACGATCTGCTCCCCCAACGGCGTGAGTACGGCCTGGTGCTTACGTCGTTCAAAGATCGCCACGCCCAACTCTTCTTCCAGCTTTTTGATGGCCAGACTCAGCGCTGGTTGCGTCACGAAACTCCGCTCAGCCGCCCTTCCGAAATGTCGTTCTTGGGCTAATGCCACGATGTACTGGAGCTCGGTCAGAGTCATATGGGCGGCCTCGAAAGATAAGTTTAGCTAATCGTGAGTCCATACACTATCAATTGGACTGATCATTCGGCAACCGGTATCGTGGCGTCATGAGTCGCATACAGGCAACAAGGAGGTGGAGCATGCGACAGATCGTCACGCTCATAGGGATGGGTTGTTTCGTGGTTCTATTACAGGGCTGTGCTGCGTCGGCACAGCGCGTTACTCACGACACGGTGGCCGTTTCGGCAGACGGAGGCATGGCTTCCACAGCTGAAGCATTCGTCAAGAAGGTCGAACGACATGTGGAACGACAGGACCGACCCGGCACGACCTTGATGTTTCGATGATTCGTCGATGGTCGATATCACTGGGAAAGGGAGAAGAGGAGGCGCCATGGACAAGAGAAGGATGAGATGGGTCGCGGGGGCGGCGGCAGGGATTATGGTCGGAGTGCTGGGCATGGCGGCCACGAGAGTCATGGGCGAATCGTCTGCACCACCACCAGGACCGGCTGCGAGTACGCAGGAGGTGCCGCTGGGGTTGGAGGATCCTGCGGCGTATATTCCCGCCGACAACCCGCAGACCGCAAAGAAAATCGAGCTGGGGAGAATATTGTTTTTTGACAAGCGGCTGTCCAAGACGAATACCGTCGCTTGTGCGAATTGCCACATGCCCGGCTTGGCGTTTACCGACGGGCAAGCCGTGTCCATGGGAATCAATCGGCTGCAGGGTGGTCGAGGCGCCCCCACGGCCATCAATCGCGTCTACAGCAAGGTGCAGTTTTGGGACGGGCGTGCCCAGACCTTGGAAGAACAATCGACGGGGCCCTTCATCAATCCGGTCGAACATGGCTTTCTCGACTATGATGAAATGATCACGAAAATGAAGAAGCTAAGTGGTTACCGCAAGCTCTTCCAAGAGGTTTTCCATGACGACATTACGGAGAAGAACATTGGTAAGGCGATTGCGAGTTTTCAACGCACGCTGATTTCGGGCAATAGTCCTGCGGATCGGTTCGACTTCGGCGGCGAAGAACAGGCGTTGAGCGCCTCGGCCAAGCGAGGCCTGGAATTGTTCCGCGGCAAGGCCCGCTGCACGCGGTGCCACTCCGGCTTCAACTTCACTGATGAAAAGTTTCACAGCCTGGGCATCGGGTGGGATACGAATACCGTGGATCTCGGCCGCTACATGGTGACCAAGAATCCGGAGGATATCGGTGCGTTCAAGACGCCGACCTTGCGGGAAATTTCTCACACCGCGCCCTATATGCACGACGGGCGGTTCGCGACGCTGGAGGAGGTGGTTCAGTTCTACAATCAGGGCGGCATCCGAAATCCTCACCAGGACAATACGATCATTCCGCTCGAACTGACCGAGACGGAAGAGCAGGATGTGGTGGCGTTCTTGCGATCGCTCGGTGGCGAAGGCTGGCAGCAGGTTGCGGCGCCTCTTGAGTTTCCCAAGTAACCGTGACAACCAGACGAGGGGGATCGCGGTGCGATGACGGCGGTCCCTCTCATCGACTGCCCTCCCCGCTTGCAAATGCCTGTCCGGTACGGGTAACAGAGAGAAGGCAATGACGCCTGAACCGGTTCTGGTGACCGCTCTATGATGACTGCCCTGTCCCGCTGGATCGACCGCAATATCCTGGAACTCGCGCGCGACTTCCAACTGTCCTATTTGCCTCCCCTCATGGTGTACATGGCGGCCGGTATTTCCGGGCTCACCGGCATCGTCGGTACGTTCTTCGTGAAGGATTATCTGGGTCTCTCCGCGTCCTTTCTGGCCGCATTGGGATTTTGGGCCGGTATCCCCTGGGCGCTCAAAATGCCGTTCGGACATCTGGTCGACTTGCTATGGCGATGGAAGAGCCTGCTCGTGTATTTCGGGGCGGGCGTCATTGCGGCCAGTCTGCTGATCATGGTCGGGCTGATCGGTCATCGTGAGGCGATGGTGGCCGTGATGCCGGCTGAAGTGTGGTACGTGCTGAGCGCGCTGCTCGCACCGATCGGGTATGTGATTCAAGATACGGTTGCCGATGCCATGACGGTTGAGGCCGTCCCGAGAGTGGACGAGCGAGGGCTTCCGATCGAGGGAACTCAGCTGAAGCTGATGCATACGACGATGCAGACGCTCGGTCGTGTGGCCATCATCAGCGGCGGGATCTTGGTTGCCCTGATCAACCTGTACCTCTTCACGGGTGTCGAGAGTCTGCCGAAAGACAAGGTGGCCGAGATTTATCAGCAGGTCTATCTCCTGGCGCTGATCATACCGGCCGTGTCGGTGCTTGGAGTAATCACGGCGTCAATCCTTCGGTTGCGAACCAGGCGCCGGCTTCTTAGCCAGGGCATGACGTCGGCCCAGGTGGCCGTGCTCTTGGACAGGCCTGAGGAGCCGACCAAGCCCAACTGGTGGATTTTGGGAGGCAGCCTGCTGTTCGTGTTGTTCACCTTGACGGTGGGCATGGCGGATTTTCCGTTCAACGAAGAAATCGTCTTTGTCGGGTCGATGGCCATCGTCTCGGTCTTGATGGTTCGCCTGACTCGTGAACTGGCTCCCGACGCCAGGCATGTTCTCGTGGGCACGGCGCTGGTGGTATTTGTCTTTCGTTCAGTTCCGGGGCCCGGCGAAGGTGCAACCTGGTGGATGATCGACAAGCTGGGATTCGATCAGCAGTTTCTCTCGGTGTTGTCGCTGATCGGCAGCGCCTTGACGCTGGCGGGCATGTTTCTCTTTCGCCGGTTCATGGCGGAACGGTCCATCGCCTATGTCGTCGGCTTTCTGACCGTCGCCGCGTTTTTCCTGGGACTTCCCATCGTCAGTATGTATTACGGGCTTCACCAATGGACGGCGGCGTTGACCGGCGGGGTGATTGATGCGCGTTTCATTGCGCTCGTGAATACGGCGCTGGAATCGCCCTTGGGTCAAATCTCGATGATTCCGATGCTGGCCTGGATTGCGAACTCCGCGCCCGCTAATTTGAAGGCCACCTATTTTGCCGTGATGGCGTCCTTCACTAATCTCGCCCTGTCGCTCAGCCAGCTCGGGACCAAATACCTGAATGAGCTATTTGTGGTGACCCGGGAGGTACGGGATCCGGTGACCAATGCGCTTCAGACGCCTGACGATTACAGTCAACTGGGCATGCTCCTGATCGTGCAGACGGTGCTGGGCCTCGCGCTGCCTTTTGCCGCCATTCTCTTTTCGCGGTTCTCGCGTTTCAGAAGTGCCTGAGCGGGAGGACGTCACTCGCTATGACTACGTTTGACTTCCTTGCCGAGCATGGGGCGTCGGTGCTCTTCTGGGTGATCTTCGTCGAGCAGATCGGTTTTCCCCTTCCTGCCCTTCCGCTTCTGGTGGCGGCAGGCGCGCTGGTCGGGACCGGACACATGAGTCTGGCGACGGCCTTGCTGGTGCCGGTTGCCGCCTCTCTTCCGCCGGACCTCGCCTGGTACTACCTGGGCCGCCTCAAGGGCGGCAAGGTGCTGGGTTTTCTCTGCCGCCTGTCGATGGAGCCGGATTCCTGCGTGCGAGATACGGAGAATGTCTTTCACCGGAACGGGCCTCGCGGATTGCTGTTGGCCAAATTCGTGCCCGGCTTCAGCACGGTGGCGCCTCCTCTGGCTGGGATTGTCGGCATGCCCCCTGCGACGTTTGTCTTGTACGACATCGGCGGCACCTTAATTTGGGCGGCGGTCAGCGCAGGAGTCGGAGCGTTGTTCAGCAATCAGTTGGAGCAGCTCCTCGGGCTCTTCGACCAGGCCGGAGGAATGATGCTCGTGATCCTCCTTCTGGGGCTTGCCGGATTCGTCGCCTATAAGTTCTATCACCGGCAGAAATTCCTGCGTCATCTGCGCATGGCCAAAATTTCCGTCGATGAGCTGAAGCGGCGTATGGACGCCGGAGATTCCATCAGCGTGGTCGATGTCCGGCATCCGCTCGCTCTCGACCTCGACCCCGAGAGTATTCCCGGCGCGATCAACTTTACGTTGGAAGACATTGAGCACCGGCATCATGAAATTCCGCGCGACCGCGATATCGTGCTCTACTGCAGTTGTCCGAATGAAGTGTCCAGCGCTAGAACGGCGTTCTTACTCAAAAAGAAAGGCATTCAGCGGGTGCGGCCGCTCGAAGGAGGGCTGGATGCCTGGCGGGAGCGCAACTTTCCCGTGGAGCGGCGGGTCAATATTGCACTGAGTGAGTGAATCGGTGCAGAGTTCCGGCGAGGGAAGGATGATACCAATGTCAAGACTGGTCGTTCCTCTGATCGCGGGAATCGCGCTGATCTGTAGTGCGGTGGAGGCGAGTGCATGGCCGGACGGGCAAACGGGTGTCGATACCACTGTGACCCGACAGGTGAAGGGGCCCTCACGTCAGAAAGCCGCAGGCGTGAAGTATAAAGTGGTCGGCCTGTTTCAACGCGAGAAACAGTTTATCGGAGGATCTGCAGTCGCCGATGTGACCGAGCAGGTAGAATTTGAGTTTACCTGGCCCTTGGAGGAAGGGGCCCAACCCAAGGTACTCCCGAATATTCCAACGAGAGTGGACAATCTTCGTGATGGTTCGGCGGTGTGCCCGGCCCCGGTGCTCAAGGGTACGTATGAACATTTCGATCTCAAGACCATCACCGTGATCGGCGCGATGTTCGGTTTGGTGGGAGAGCGGAGAACCCCCGACATGGACGAATACGTCGGTGGAGGCGGCTGCAAAGGCACTCATCCAGTGCAAGGGCAGGTTCGTGAGGAGCAACTGCTTGTGACGGTGCCGCCGGAATTGTTGGCCGGGCCGGTGCCCAAGGGGCAGGTGTTGAAACAGCAGGATCAGGGCTGGACCTGGACATTTACGCCGCTGCCGTAATCGCGCCGCCAGTGTGTGATGCAGACCGATGCTTCTTCGCTGGCTTCCCCTTGATCCATGCGATAAGATGAGTATCTAAGAACACAGTGAATGTCTTCCAGAATGTTCAGAAAAGCCTCTCAGCGAGGCCGCAGCGAGTGAAAGACCGAGGCCTACTATTCAGTAGGTCGAGGTGTTGAGCGATGCGAGAACAAAGCTGGAGGCCTTTATCAACATTCTGATTAGGGGGCGACCGGTTTCGACGGGGATATTGACGCCATCGTTGCATGTCGAGATCTCGGGAACTCGTAAAATTCCGGGAAAAACGCAACTGCCAACCAAGAACTGGCACTCGCAGCCTAATTTAGGCTGAGACGTCGTTCCATCTGAGGTCCGCGGGGGTGGAATGGCGCGATGCAGCGGACTGGTCCCACGCCGGTGCTCAGCGGCGGGGGGCGAGACAATACTGGGCTAGCGGTGATTCTAAGCCGGCCGATAGGCGTGGGTCGCTGCGAAGCTTAAAGAATCGGCTACACATGTAGATGCGATGTGCCGACGATCTTCGGACAGGGGTTCAACTCCCCTCGCCTCCACCAATTCATAAGAGGCCAACCGTTCGCGGTTGGCCTTTTTTATTTGAATCTAGCTCGAAGAGAAATTGCCAGATTTAATGACGCGATAGTAGTCTAATCTTGATGGCCCTTGGACCTTGCAACGTGTAGCTCAGAAAGAATGTCCGAATGACCAAGAGGCAAGCACCTCGATCAGAGCAACAGGTTTTTGCAGATCTGGCAACGCTATGTCGTCGGCCAGGCTACGTCCATGCCGTTGCGCATTTTTGCTTTCGGGACAACGTGATCCTCTACGCTGGTGCTATGACGGAAGCCGATATGAGAAAGATGTTCTCTCCATCGCGGCTTATCCGTACAGAGATCAACACATTGCTTGGCTTGATGATTAAGACTGATATCGACTGGAATTTGCCTTCGCCAGCTAAAGTACACGAATACATGGATGCAACAGAGGAGCTCCTTGAGGAGCTACACCATAGTATGTCGGGGGAATTTGGGTCGAGTCTAACCAAGGAAGCCGTAGAAAGTGATTTGAACCCGTTTGAACGTGGAGAAGTGCTACGAGAACCGATTTTCTATGGTGGTGAAGCGGCCTACATCTTTCAGTACCTGGAATTAGCAACTCGTAAATACGCAGCCGACTCGCAATGGCTCCAAGCAAACCGTGGCTTTACCATAGATCATGCTACACGTGTCGCGAAAGCAGTCGACGGAGTTCATTCTGATCGCTTCGACACATTTCGCGAGCACCTGCAACGGCAGCATCCTGACGAGTGGACAATGCTCCCTCTCTTCGCCTGCACAGCCGATGAGGTCGCAGTAAAGGCGAATCTTGCTACAGAAATTGTGGAGCGAGTGCTCGGGGCATTTGAACTGCCATCCAAAGAACGCAATGAAGGATTCAAAGCGCTACACGACTTCAACGTTATTACGGCCATGCCTCTACTTCGGATGCCGAGCGGAGAGTTCTTGTCACTGCAGGGCTACACACTGGCCGAAGCGATGTACGAGGCCCCCCATCATTGGATGTATCAAGACGAGGTATATCGTTCAACGCTCTCGAAGAACCGCGGTGACTTCACTGAAGATTTTGTAGCCGAGCGACTAGGATTGGTCTTCGGGAGTGAGCGGGTGTATTTCAACGTTGATATTTTCAAGACCAAGGCGACAAAAGTATCGGATGTAGATGTCCTTGTGGTTTGGGGTAATCGAGTCATCGTCGTTCAGGCAAAATCAAAGCGTTTGACGCTTGAGTCGAGGAAAGGGAATGATCAAGTTATCCGCAATGATTTCAAGAAGGCGGTACAGGTTGCCTACGACCAAGGTGTCGTGTGCGCCAGAAGTCTGATCGCCAAGGACTGTAGGCTCGTGGCCTCTGGTGGGTCTGAGGTCGTGTTACCGGACGATATCAAGGAGATCTATATTTTTTGTGTCGTCAGTGATCACTACCCAGCCCTGAGCTTTCAATCACGGCAATTCCTGAAAACAGAATCCATTGATCGTGTACAAGCGCCGTTAGTTATGGACGTATTTGCTTTGGATGCCATGGCAGAAATGCTGCAGTCTCCGCTACAGTTTCTTAGCTATGTGAACCGCCGAGCCAACTACGCTGAGAAACTCATGGCCTCGCATGAGCTTACGATTCTTGGTTATCACTTGACGAAAAATCTGTGGGTACAGTCTGACGTCAGCCTGATGCATCTAAGCGATGATTTTTCGGCTGGGCTCGACATTGCAATGGCGGCAAGGCGAGCTGGAGTGCAGGGTGCCACCACGCCAGATGGCGTTCTGACTAGGTTTGGGAAAACGACAATTGGGCGGGTGGTCAAAGCAATCGAAGCACGGCCAGATCCAGCAACTATTGATCTTGGTTTCGTGTTGCTTGCAATGAGCGAGCAAGCTGTCACAGAAATGAGCCGAGCTGTAGACAAGCTGGCGGCTCGGACTCGTGCTGATGGTAAGGTATATGACGCCACCTTCGCCTTTGTGGAGGGTTTCGGTATTACTTTTCACTGCACCGATGAGCCGGTAAGCGTCGGAGGCCCTCGGTTGGAGTCATACTGCATGCTTCGTAAATACCGGCAGAAGGCATCGCAGTGGTTTGGTCTCTGCATGACTTCAGCGGGACCAGGCCTGAGTTGCGGAGTCTCTTTGGGATTTCCCTGGAGTCAGGATGAGAACATGGATGAGAAGACAAAAGGAATGCAGGCGCTGGTGCCTGTCGGTCAATCTCGTGATGCATTGCAGAGGGAAGGCCTTCGGGTTAAAAAGACTGGCCGAAACGACCCATGTTTGTGCGGCAGTGGGCGCAAATATAAGAAATGTTGCCTGAACTAAATTTATTCGGATTCAACCTTGGCCTCATGCATGAGATCAAATCGCGGAAGATTTGCAGCGGCAGATGCAAGAGCCTGCACTGACTATCGAGCCGTACAGACTTCCCGGACGCAACCGCGCAACCAACGATGGGCGAGATCGGCATCCAGTCGCGGGTGCCACAGTAACGACACGGTGAAGTCCGGCGTCGAAATCGGCAGAGCAAAGCTATACATGCCGGTACGCAACACGCCGGAGTGTCGCTCAGGCACGGTGGCGATGAGGTCAGAAGCGCGAGTCAGCGCGAGAGCCATGGCGAAGCCCCCGACAATTGTCACCATCTCCCGTTTCAAGCCTAACGGTATTAATGCCTCATCGACCGGGCCTTGTTCGAGTCCCTGCCGCGAGACGCAGATGTGTCTGCCCGCCGCATAGCGGCGAGGCGTGATCCTGCCCGTGGCGAGTGCGTGTCCCGCTCGCACGACACCGATGTATCGGTCGGTGAACAATGCCTGCACTCGCAACTCTTGAGCGGTGCTGGCCTCAACGACGCCGGTTTCCAGATCGACCGTTCCCGTGCGGAGGGGCGTACTATCTTTGTCTGGCTTCTGCACGAAGCGCAGCCGCACGCCCGGAGCGTCCAGGCGGACTCGGGCAATCAACGCCGCTCCGAAGTTCTCCACAAAGCCTTCGCTGGTTCGTAACGTGAATGTCTGCACGAGTTGATCAAGCGTGAGCTGCTCCGCAGGGCGTAACACCGCTTGTACGTCCTGCACCAGGTCGCGAACCCGGTCGCGCAACTCGAGCGCCCGAGGTGTCGGGACGAGGCCGCGACCGGCTCTGACCAGCAGCGGGTCGCCGGTTGTCGCGCGCAATCGGGCAAGCGCTCGACTCATCGCCGAGGGGCTCAGCCGCAGCCGGTGCCCGGCACGGGCCACGCTGCCTTCCGCCAACAACACATCGAGGGTCACCAGCAGATTGAGATCCGGTCTCGCCATGTGGCGATGATACCACGGTTCAATCGTGAGATGGCGTCAGATGCACGAATACTATGCAACCCATGCGTCTTCCGCCAGGTCTTTGAGCGGCGTAAGATAGCCACATCATGACGGTTCATTTGAGGGAGGGTACAGAGGATGGACGCACAGTTCTGGCATGATCGGTGGACAAGCAATGAGATCGGTTTTCACAAGAGTGAAGCGAACCCGTTGCTGGTGAAGTATCTCGGCGAGTTGTCCCTGTCGAAGGGCAGTCGTATCTTTCTGCCGCTCTGCGGCAAGACACTGGATATCGGATGGTTACTGTCGCGCGGCTTTCAAGTGGCCGGGGCCGAGTTGAGTGGCATTGCCATTCAGCAATTGTTCGCCCAGCTCGGCGTGACACCGACAATCACCAAGGTCGGCGCGCTTGATCACTACCATGCTCCGCAGCTCGACATCTTCGTGGGCGACATCTTCAACGTCACGCCTGAGATGCTGGGCCAGGTCGATGCCGTCTATGACCGCGCAGCCTTGGTCGCTCTCCCGCCACAGATGCGTGCCCGGTACACGGCCCACCTCGCGAGCCTCACCGCGCAGGCGCCGCAACTGCTTATTTCATTTGAGTATGACCAACAAGCGATGGAAGGCCCGCCGTTCTCCGTCACGACCGCAGAGATCCACCAGCATTACGGTCTGCGGTATGACATCACCGTCCTGGCCAGCCTTGATGTCACGGGGGGCCTCAAGGGACGTTGCCCGG
>ERZ724516.1551-NODE-1551-length-13361-cov-6.419134_pt1 | contig 13361 bp, 15 predicted proteins | sample MGYA00376049_ERZ724516 | MGnify/ENA primary metagenome ERZ724516 (study PRJEB28724, sample SAMN07190886) | activated sludge metagenome | isolation source: activated sludge of sewage treatment plant in Hong Hong | place: USA: Christiansburg, Virginia | collected... | reverse complement strand
CGATCCCAAGCTCGACGACCTGGCCCTGCTCGAAGCACTAAAGTCGCCGGCCTTCTACGTCGGCGCCCTCGGCTCGCAGGCCAATAACAGCAAACGCCGCGAACGCCTGCTGCAATATTTCGACCTCTCGCAGGCTGAAGTCGACCGCCTGCACGGCCCGGTCGGCCTGCCCATCGGCAGCCGCACGCCGCCGGAAATTGCCGTGTCCATCCTAGCCGAAATGACGGCGGTAAAAAATGGTCAAAATTTGCCGTCGACCGCAACAATCGCCGATTCCTACGCCTGCCGCGTCGTATGAGCCAGATCGTCGGCATTCTGCTGGCCGCGGGCAGTAGTCGGCGTTTCGGTGCCGATAAGCGCCTGCATCCGCTGGCCGACGGCACGCCAATGGCAATTGCCTCGGCCCGACGCCTGGCGGAAGCGTGCACTCGCACCCTTGTCGTCATTCGCCACGGAGATAGCGCACTGGCCACCCTGTTCACGGCAGAAGGAATCGAAACCGTCGTTTGCAACGATGCAGACAAGGGCATGGGCCACAGCCTGAGCCGCGGCATCGCCGCCAGCGCCGAAGCTGACGGCTGGCTGGTTGCCCTGGCCGACATGCCCTACATCGAACCCGTGAGCTACCTTACCGTATTGAGGGCGCTGCAAAATGGCGCCGGTCTCGCCAGACCGACCTATCAGGGAAAAATCGGCCACCCGGTCGGCTTCAGCGCCAACTATCTCCCTGATCTGCTCACTTTGACCGGCGATCAAGGCGGCAAGGCCATTCTCGATGCTCACCAGAACGCTCTGTACCTCTGCCCGGTAGAGGATCCGGGCATACTCAAGGACATCGATCAATCATCACAATTGATCGCTACCGAAAACCTCCCCCATCCTCTACTCGCGACTGTGTCGGTATCGTCGCCATGATGTAAGAGCGACTGCATCAACGCATTCGGGCTGTCTGAGTAATAGATCCGGGTCTCTGCTTCATTTGCAACACTCCTTCTGCTCACGCAGTTGCTAGTGTGTTGCATCCACCGGTTGAATCCGCACTTAATTCGTCTTTGTAGCCATGGAACGCACCGAGGAATTTTCACTCCAATCGTTGCAACGGAACACGTTCAATAACTGGCTCGCATGAATTTATGACCTTCAATTTTGGAAGGACGATAACACCATGAAAACCTGGACAACCGGCATCGTACTTTTGCTTATGTACAGCGCGGCATATTCCTTGCCAGAAAAGCTTTCGCCACCAGAGGAAAGCGCAGCCTTTAAAGCTGCCGGTTACAAACTCAAGGGGAAGCAATGGCGTTCATGCGACGATCCATCGGCTAGTTACGCCCCAGGGGCTATTCAGGAGGTGCGTGACGCCAATGGTGACGGGCTCCCCGAAGTAGTTATCACCGAAGGCGGAACGTTTTGTTATGGAAATACCGGCGCTGGTTATAGCCTCGTTAGCAAGCAAGCCAACGGGGGCTGGAAACTGGTCACCTCTGGCGCTGGAATGCTGTCTTTTCTGACTACGAAAGGAGTGGGGGGCTGGCCGGATATTGAGATCGGCGGGCCTGGTTTTTGTTTTCCTGTCGAGCGCTGGAATGGCAAGCAATATGTGCTGCACCGTTATGAGTATGAGGGAAAGCGCTGTCGAGTGAAATAACCGATCTTGATGTGGTGGGTCTGGACAAATTTGGTAACTGGCTATATGTAGTTGGCGATGAGGTAGTTGTGCTTAGACCGAGAGACAAACTTGCGTCTCGTCTCAAGTGCAGAAGTTGCGAACCGCTCAGAGGCATTTAGGCGACCCTTGTTGGTTCTGCCAGTTCAAACTGCACAGGTCGTTGGGCCTTCCGCTGCACGACCATCGCTCTCACCAAGATCTGGCTGCCGTGCGAGATGTCGCAAACACGCAGATTCACGAGATCGTAGCCGCGCAACTTACTATCGATGGCTAAGTTGAGCATGGCGAGATCGCGGACGGCATGGGCATTCTGCAGGTGGACTCGGATCACCCAGATATCCTTTGGCTTGAGAGGTGCCTTTTGGCCGACGAGCTTTCCCTTGTTCCAGGCGTCGCATTTCGCGTTGGCTTCCATGACAGACTCCTTGGTTGTTGATCGGAGTTTGAATGTTCATCTTAGGAGGCCTGGCCGATAATGGGTAGGGGCGTCTGCACGGTCTGTCGGCAATTACGGTTCGCCAAGGTATAGTGAAAGCCCACCCCTCTTCTGAGCAATTGCCATGTTCGCTGTACTTGTCGCCCTCGTTCTACTTTTCGCCGGCGTGGCGGCTATCTATCTGCTGCTGAAGAATATGAGTGAAGAAGGCATCGACATTGCAGCACCGGGGAGTTGCAAGCGTGGCCGCTGCGGGGTGCCGAACCGTCCGCCGATTGACCAGGCCGATGAGGCGCCGCTGCAGGCTGCGGATGTGGGTGATCAGAGCAAAGCGAATTCCTGAAGGGCAGCTTTCGGGTACAGCTACTTACTCACCCAATCGGCCAAAACCAGACGGCCCCATATTCTCTATAGCTGCCATTTGAACTGCAGCACCCCTCTAATATTTGACCGACGGCCTGTGTGTACAGAGGATGCCAAGCACGACGCCGGCAACTGAGAGATTACGCAGGAACAAATTGACCGGAAAACTGAACATTGGTTATTCGCTGCTGTCACTAAATAAATAGCTCCGGGGATGTCGCAATGGAACATGACAACAGCCCTTCTCTCATTTACAAGTATTTCTTTTTTGCCTGGCTGTTTCGCGACGTAAACCGCGGCAACTGGTTGGAGCGATCTGCTGCTTGGCGCTATAACCTCGCGCACTCGCATTGGCTGCTAACCTATTTGAAACGCTGGGTTGTTCTCGATTTTTCGGCATTTGCCTTCGGTGATCTTACTTCTCTGTTATTTCAGGGACACTGGATCTGCATTCCCTTCTACGTCATTTTTTCTGTCGCCATTCCGATAATTTCGGTCATCGTCGTGGCATGGCTAGGGCTGATCCTGATGCCAGGGCCGATTGGCCCGTAGCGACGCCTGTCGAACTCGTGCGCGGCGGACCCCATAATGATAGGCAAGCGGCCATTGCCTATGAGGTCGCCGATAGCAGCTACGGAGTAGTCCAGTTCGCTGACCTTGGTTTGGCTGACTGGCAGCTCTAGAGAAAGCTGGTTGGCAGGAAATGGGCACAGAGTACGCATTCCCCAAACTGAAAACCTGCCGTTGAGCCTGATTGGCAGATGAGCGGCAGCTAACCAGCTCATTACCGAACGAGTTTGCTGCCAGGCCGGACGGCCGCAGTGGCCGAACGCCAGCCAGCCACCCAAAATATTTCATCAATGCTCACTCCTCGGCCTCAGCGACCGGTCGCCTAGCTCACTTCAAAGAACGGTGAGACGCAGATTGCTGACATCGAGGATATGTACCGCCGCATCCCATTTTCTTATGGCTTCCCAAGCCGTTCCGAAGCTCAATCATTGATGAAGAACATCACCGAAAACCGTGTACTCTCCATCCTTTCGATCAAGGCCGGGTGCGTCATACAGCACGAGCCAGCTCGGCGTGTGTAAGGCGAGCTCAGGCAGTAATTGGCAAAGTGCCTCAGCACGATTGGTGCCGTGCCCGTGCGGCAGGGAAAGCACCTCGCTCAGCGCGCTCTCAAAACGCACCGGTTCCTGGTTGGCGGCCAGCAGGGGTTTGGCGTTTGGCCATTTGAAGACACGGATATCGCCATCAAGCACCATTGTCGGCCCGGCCAGGATGTAGAGGTGGTCACCGGAAAAGTGTAGATCGCGAATCCCGAGCCCTTCCAGTTGCAAGAAATGCTTGCGGATCAGGCTGCCGCTGTCATCCAGTGGCGCCAGCCGCAGGTGGTCACCCTTGATTTCGAGCGCAATCTCCAGCAGCGCCGACCAACCGCGTAGCACCGGGCCGCGCAGTCCGATCAGCAAACGGTTGCCGTCCACCACCAGCCCTTCGATATCTAAACCATTGTCTTTGCCGGGAATCAGCATGTACGGTCCGAAATGGGGATCATCTGCCAAAGCCTGGGTAAGCAGGTTGGACTCGGCATCCCCTTTCAGTCGTCGCGCCCGGCGGCCATCTTTCGCCTCGCGGACCAGACAGGGTTTGCCGTCATCACCCATTTCGACTGGCAGACAGGCCAACAGGCGGCGGTTGCTGTCGAGCGTTACCTTGGCCAACCGCTTGGCGTTTTCTGCGTTGTCCCGATCGTCCTTCGCATTCTTGCGCTTGAGCCCATGCGAGCCCACCACCCATAGATAGCCGTCAGCCACGGCCATGCCTTCCAGGTCGGCTTCATCATCCGCTGCGCCGGGCAGATCCAGCAGTTCCGACAGCGGAAAGCTCAGCCCGTCGCCGAAGCGCAATTGCTCGGTTCCTGACGGATCAAGGCGGCGCAGGCGGTCGATGCCACAGGCCTCGTCACCGGCAACCCACAAGTACTCACCGGAAAATGCGGCGCCGGAGAGGTTGGCCTGAACCAGTGCCCCGGGGGTAAATTCAAGACGAATGGCATTTTTAATGCGTTTGCTGGGCATGTTACATCTCTTTTCTGAAGGGGTTTCTGGCTGAAAAACAAAAGCCAATCGCAGGCATTCGACTCAACCGGGAATGAAAGTTCCACCTCGTTTGGCGGCAACTGTTTGGATGCCAAACAGGAAAAACTAGCGGACTTATTATTACGTGTGAGTGATCGGCGGCTACCTTTACTGTAGAAATTCAACAACCAGCCAGCACTAGCCAGCATTTCGGCACGCGGCTCATTCCCCAGCCACCAACAGCTCAATCGAGCAGCATCGCTTCGCGCAACGCGGCGGGGAGCAGCTTTCTGTGCCAGAAATCATCATGTCCGAAGTTGTTTTCAACGCGGAGCGCACAGCCTTTGTCCAGAGCCAGTTGTGTCGGCTTCCCGCCTTCGCGCAATTTGGCGGCGTCCATGCGTTTGCCCAGTGCCACACCGGATAAGCCAAACGGCTTGCCGATTTCGGTGATTTTCATCCAGACGCTTCGATCAAGCGGCTCAGGTACCGCAACCCCAATGGCGCGTTTTGAAAGTACGTCCGCCTCGGTGTTCTCTTCGCGCGGAATCCAGCGAATACTCACGTTTGGAATCAGGGCCTTGAGTTCGAGCACGGTCTTGCAGAACGGGACCAGCCCCGGTGCGTTGATCAACCACTCACCGTTAACCTGCTTGATGACGAGCTGGCTGTCTCCATAGACGATGAGGTTCTGCACCTGAGCCATGACGGCCGCATCGAGCAAGGCCATTAGCGCACAGTATTCGGCCTCGTTGTTCGTGCCTTGGCCAATTTCCTGAGCGATCTCGATAATCTCCCCGGCAGGGCCTTTGAGTAGCGCACCGATGCCGCGAATGCCCGGGTTACTATGCTTCGTTGCCCCGTCAAACCAGGCGTGCCAGATGCTGTTATCCATTCGATTACTTCTCCATTGATAGCGCAATACTAGCCGAGTTCAAGGCACCCGCCGGCGACATTTAAGTTCGGCGACACTGCCTCAAGCTCTGGTCTACCTACCGTATACAGTAGATCAACTGAACACAAACTACTACCGGTAGTAGAATCACGCTTGACGCCTGATCCGTCATGCCACTAGAATCGGTGCCTGTTGAAGGTTCCCCTGCTTGGGGATTAAAAGGGAATCCGGTGCCGAGTCCAACTCGAAATCCGGGGCTGCCCCCGCAACTGTTATCGGCGAGCGCTTCGCCATTCTTGCCACTGGTTCACGCCGGGAAGGCTGCGAAGCGCAATGAACCGAGAGCCAGGAGACCTGCCGCAACAACTTTCCAACCAAAGATGGGGCGGGGTGTCCCTGACGAGAGGTTTGTGCGTGCAGCTGCTTTTTTTCGTTCGTGAGGTTCGTTCAGCATCGGGGTATTCTGCCCGCTGCTGCTGTCCTGCGTCCGGCGCCCTCCTTCGATTCTCCGCCCCCTCCCCCGGAGAATCACCATGCCGTCGAATGTTCTAGCCCGTCTCCCCCAAAACCACCCCGGCAAAACATCGTTGCTTGCTGCCGCCGTGATGTTGGCATTTTCCGGCAACCTGCACGCCGCCGGCCTCCCCACCCTGCAGGAAGTCACCGTCAGCAGCGGCGCCCATGACCTGACCGGCGTCACCGATTCGGCCACCGAAGGCACGGTGACCGCCAAGCAGCTCGCCAACCGCCCGCTGTTGCGCCCAGCCGAAGTACTCGAAACCATTCCCGGCATGATCGTCACGCAGCATTCCGGCGACGGCAAGGCCAACCAGTATTTTCTGCGCGGTTTCAATCTCGACCACGGCAGCGATTTCGCCACCCATCTGATGGGCATGCCGGTCAATATGGTCAGCCACGCCCACGGTCAGGGCTACATGGATCTCAATTTCCTGATTCCTGAACTGGTCGGCAACATCAAATACCGCAAGGGCGTCTATGCCGCCGAAGATGGCGATTTCGCCACCACCGGCAGCGCCCGCATCGAGTACCTGCGCCAGCTCGACAAGAGCTTTGTTGACCTCAGTCTCGGCCAGAACAACTACTGGCGCCTGCTGGCTGCGGGCGGTCACAGCTACGGCGAGATCAACGTACTGGGCGCGATCGAGGTCGTTGGCAACGATGGCCCGTGGGATCAGCCAGAAAACCAAAAAAAACACAACGGCGTGCTGCGCCTGACTTCCGGTACGGCAGCCAACGGTTTTTCGCTGACCGGCATGGCCTATCAGGCCGACTGGACAGCTACCGAGCACGTGCCAGAACGGGCCATTACCCGTGGTGAAATTGGCCGCTACGGTGCACTCTCGCCCAACGATGGCGGCAAAACGCATCGTTACAGCCTGGCCGGCGACTGGGCGCAGACCGACGCGGTGGGCGCCCGCAAGGCCAGTCTTTACGTCATCGACTACGGCCTCAACCTGTTCTCCGCCCCCTCCGGCTACATCAGCGGTGTGCAAGGCGACCAGCACGAACAGGCCGACGAGCGCACAATCTGGGGCGGCCAGGCCAGCCAGAGCTGGTTCCTCGGGCCGAACTGGAAAGACACCGAAATCACCGCCGGCCTGCAACTGCGCCATGACCGGATCAGCAAGGTCGGCCTGTACACCACGGAAAACCGTCGCCGTACCGGCACCGTGCGCGAAGACCGCATCGAGGAAACTGCTATCGCCGCCCTTTTCGAAGCCCGCACCCAATGGACCGGCTGGCTGCGCACCAACCTCGGCCTGCGTCGCGACCAGATTTACGCCAAATCGACCGCCTTGGGCGGTCAGTACAACATGGACAACGGCGGCAGTACCGATGCCGGCCAGACCAGCCCGAAGCTCGGCGTCGTCTTCGGGCCCTTCAACCTGGTCGGCCAGACCGAGTTCTACGCCAACTGGGGTCACGGTTTCCACAGCAACGACGCGCGTGGCGCCACGGCTCACACCAATCCGCAGGACGGCTCGACCGCCGAAGCCGTACCACTGATCGCCAAGGCCCAGGGCAGCGAACTTGGCATGCGGGCCGCACCGCTGCCCGGCTGGAACAGCAGCCTGTCGGTCTGGCAGATGGAACTGGCTTCGGAGCTGGTCTTCATCGGCGATGAAGGCATCACCGAGCCGAAAGGCGCCTCGCAACGGCATGGGGTTGAATGGTCCAACTACATCACGCCGGCTGACGGCTGGATCATCGATGCCGATATCGCCTGGTCGCAGGCTCGCTTCAAGGAGGCCAACCCGGACAACGGCGGCCGCCATGTACCGAACGCCATTCCGCTCACCGCCTCGCTTGCGCTGACCGCCGACAACGGCGGCCCGTGGTTCGGCGGCTTGCGCCTGCGCTACCTCGGCGCCTACGCGCTGGAGGAAACGGCCGAACAAAAATCGACCGCCTTCTGGATGGCTAACCTGAAAGCCGGCTACCGCTTCAGCCCCAAACTGCAGCTAACGCTCGAGGTGCTCAACCTGTTCGACAAAACAGCCAACGACATCGAATACTGGGGCGGCGCCTGCACCCGTAACGAAACGCTGAGCGGTAGTTGCAACGGCGGCATCGACGGCAAGCTGGTGCATCCGCTGGAACCGCGCACAATGCGTTTCAGCCTGCGAATTGGTTTCTAGCGAGCAAGGCTTTCAAGCTCGTGAGAATCATTTTGGATAAATGCGAACCATTCCCATTGACGAAGTAAAAACATCTCAATAAGATGAGAACAATTCTCAACAAAAGGAATGGTTATGCGATCTCTACTCCTGAATATTTCACTTGTCGCGGCGGTGCTCTGGTTGTTTCTGCCCGGGACGCCGGTCTAGCCATGCCGGCCAGCGAACTCTGGGCCGGCGCCCTCAGCCTCCTGCTGATCCACCACGAGAGCGGCTGCCCCCATTCTGCCCTGAACGCAGCGCTCATTCTTGACCGCCTGTGCGAATCATCCGGCCTTGATGAGGAAACCCGCATGCTGTGCGAACGGGCCAGCAACCGCCTGCAACATCACCGCTAATCAAATCTTAGCCAGCCAACCGGATCAGCGGCCAGCCAGCGACTTTTACCCTGGAGCCAGCCCATGTCCGATCATCCCTTTCACGTTGTCGGCGGCACATTTCCCGCCGTGCAGCGCCCAACGGAAGTTTTCAGCCCACTCCGCCATCAGCCCATGGCGCCCGCTGTAACGACCATGGGGTCGCGGCGACGCAAGTTATGGGAAATTCCGCACAAGTTTCATTGCCCGGTGATCGGTGTCTGCTTTGACGTTGAGCAATTACGCGCCCTGATGGCCAAGGTCATGCATTTTCCGCGTGAGACCACGGATTTTGTACTCCATACAACGGCAGTCGGTGCCTGCGAAACACGCAGCCAGCTTGCTGATTTACTGCACAAGCACATGGAAAAACGCTTTCAGTTAATCGTCCGCAAGTTCTCGACGGCGAAGAACAGCGAAGCACTGCACGCCCTGTGGCGCAGCGAAAGCCAGTCTGGTGTCGACATCCCCGGCGCCCTGTGGGCGGTGTGGACACACCCGGCTTGCGACGTGCAGATCGAACAACAGATCTACGGCGATATTCACATGATCCAGCACCAGGTAGGCAGCGGCACACGAGCGGATCTCGGCACCTTGAAGAGCTTACGTGGCGACAATGACCGACTGCGTCAGCAACTGGATGAAGTTCGTGTCGAGTGCGAGTCAATACGCCGCGAGCGATCACGCGAAACGCAAGTGCTGGGTGAGCGCGTCGCCGAATTGCGCGCCGATCTGGCCGGCAAAGAAGCCTGGGGTGCCAATCTGACAGCGCAACTGGACAGCCTGCGCGAGATATTGCCCGACCTCAAGGACCGCCAGGTACTAGCCCGTCGGGCCAACGATGCCGAAGCACGCGCTACCGCCCTGACCGCCCAGGCCGCCGATTTCGAGGATGAAATTGAACGCCTTGGCGAGCTGTTGCGCCATGCCGAGGAAAGTATCAAATCGCTGATTGCCAGCGATACGCCATGTGCAGATGGCTCGCCCACCAGCGTCGAAGTAACGCCAGAGAGTCTTTCCGGCAAGTGCATTCTCTGTGTTGGCGGACGTTCCGGTGCGGTTGATGGTTACCGCAAGGAGGTGGAGCAGCGCGGCGGCAGTTTTTTGCATCACGACGGCGGTCTGGAAGAAAGCCTGCACCGTATTGACTCGGCCCTCGGCGCAGCCGATCTGGTTATCTGCCAGGCCGGCTGTATCAGCCATAACGCCTATTGGCGAGTCAAAGAACAGTGCAAACGCACCGGCAAACAGTGCCTTTTCGTCAAAAACAGCGGTGTATCTAGCTTCGGACGCGCTATCAGTACGGCTTGCACAATAAGTGAGGTCAAAGAATGTCGCTAAAACCACGTCTTAAAGAGGGAGAAGTTATTGACAACCATTCTCAACAAACACATAATGCGACCCATTCTCGTTTGTATTTGGATTCATGATGGAAGCCCAGCCTAAGCCCTTACTCACCACCGCACCTGCCGACAGCAGCGCCACTCGACCGCGCTTGGAGAGCGAGGAGATTCTGCGTGGCAACACCACCGTTGAAATCGAACACGCCGGCCAGCGTTACCTGTTGCGCGTCACCCGTGAAAACAAGTTGATCCTGACCAAATAGTTCTCTCCGTTAGACCCTCGTTCCCATAGCCAGCAAGCATCCGCCAGCAAGCCAAGGGCTTTTTTCCCAAGCGGTTGCGGGCAACACCGAAAAAATCATCCATGAGTTACGCTCTCTCCCGCCCCTCTTCCAGCCAGCGCAGCGGTTTGCTGGCTGTCGTCATCGGCCTCCACGTCGGCGTCTTTCTGCTGATCCTGGCGGCCAAAACAGTGGTTCCGCAGATCATGGAAATGCCGCTGGTCGTTGATCTTCTGCAAGCCGCACCGATCGAAAAACCACCGGAAGCCAAGCCCTTGCCGATGGTCAAGCCGCAACCGGTCAAACAGCAAAAAACCCCGGCACCACGCACACCGACACCGCAGATCGAGGCCACGCAAAGCAATCTGCCCGCCCCTGCCGCGCCGGTTGCCGCGCCGCCTGTAGAAATCCAGCCTACCCCGCCGGCACCGCCAGCCCCGGCACTTGTTCAGCCGCGCTTCGATGCGGACTACCTGAAAAACCCGGCGCCCGCCTACCCGCCGCTTTCGCGGCGCATGGGTGAAGAAGGCAAGGTCATCCTGCGCGTTCTGGTCAATATCCAGGGCTCGGCCGATAGCGTTGAAGTCCGAACCTCCTCGGGTAGCCAGCGCCTCGACGATGCTGCGGTCAACACCGTAAAACACTGGAAATTTATCCCGGCCAAGCGTGGCGACACTGCCGTGCAAAGCGCTGTTCTGGTCCCCATCATTTTCAAATTGGAGCAATAAGCATGCAGGAAAACTCTTTCGGTTTCGCTCACCTGTGGGCCAGTGGCGACACGGTTTCTCATAGCGTCGCAGTCATTCTCGCCATCATGTCGATTGCCAGTTGGTATCTGATTCTGGCCAAGGCCTGGGATTGGTGGACGGTACGCCGCGCGGCGCGCGCAGTCGGCAAGTTCTGGGCTGCCACGAGCCTGAGCGAAGGCATAGAGCACCTGCGTGAAGCCGGCGCCGACAGCCCCTATGCCCAACTGGCCGAACAAGCCAACTGCTGCAACCATGAATGCGAAGCCGTCACCGGCCGCCTCGCTTCCCGTTTTGACCCGGCCGAGCAGATGGAACGCGCCTTGCGCCAGCAACTCTCCGCGACCCAGGCCGGCATGGAAAACGGTTTGACCCTGCTCGCCACAACTGGCGCCACCTCACCCTTCGTCGGCCTGCTCGGCACGGTTTGGGGTATTTACCACGCCCTGCTCGCCATCGGCATGTCGGGTCAGGCAGCACTTGAGAAGGTCGCCGGCCCGGTCGGCGAGGCGCTGATCATGACCGCCGCCGGCCTCGCCGTCGCGCTGCCCGCCGTCTTCGCCTACAACGCCTTTACCCGCGCCAACCGCGTGATTCTGGCCGACCTCGACGCCTTCGCCCACGACCTGCATGCCTTCTTCACCGTCGGCAAGCCGTTTGTCGCCAACAGCGCGCAGATTCACCCGATGCGTGCCCGCGTTGCAACGGAGGCTGCATAACATGGCGATGGGCAGCTTCAATGCGCAGACGCACCAGATGCCGACGGCGGAAATCAACATGACGCCGCTGGTCGATGTGATGCTGGTTTTGCTTATCATCTTCATCATCACCGCACCGCTGATGACACATCAGGTGCCGGTCGATCTGCCACGTGCCGCCAGCACGCCAACTCCGGAGAAGCCAATGACACTGCAGGTCAGTATCAATGCCGACAACGCAATTTTTGTCGGTGCCGAGGCGGTCGACCGCAACATTCTCGAAAACCGCTTCCGTGAGGCAGTTGCCAAGGATGCCAATGTCGAAATGCACCTCAAGGCTGACCGCGCGACGCGCTATGAAACCGTAGCCGAGGCGATGAGCGCTGCGCGCCGGGCCGGGCTGACCAAGATCGGTTTCGTCACTCAACCGGGCAGCAATCCGTTGTAAATCTCATCGCTGCAAATCTTATTTAAAAACCATACTCAAGCCAGCCATGCGGATTACTAGCCAGCCGGAGAAACCAGGGAGTCTTACAATGCTGGCTATCAAAAAACTCGTTTCTGCTTTGGCACTCGCCGCTACCTTCGCCGTGCCGGCCCTTGCCCTCGAATACCCGATCGGCGTGCCGCAACAGCGCGCTGGCATGGAAATCGCCGCGGTCTATCTGCAACCGGTGGAAATGGAGCCGGACGGCCACATGCGCAAGGCCGCTGAATCGGATATCCACATCGAAGCCGATATCCACGCCCTGGCCAACAACCCGAACGGTTTTGAAGAAGGGGCGTGGATTCCGTATCTGGTCGTCAAATTCGAAGTGACCAAGATCGGTGGCGATTTCAAGGTGGCCGGTGATTTCATGCCTATGGTCGCCAACGATGGCCCGCATTACGGCGACAACATCAAGCTGGCCGGCCCCGGCAAGTACAAGGTGAAATACACCATCCTGCCGCCATCCGAGAACAAGCACGCTCATTTCGGCCGCCATACCGACCGCGCCACCGGTGTTCGCCCGTGGTTCAAACCGTTTGAAACCGAGTACGAATTCACCTACGTCGGCATCGGTAAAAAAGGCGGTTACTGATCATGCACCTCGCCAAAATTACCGCTGCGCTGGTCGTGGCGGGGCTGGCCCTGCCCGCCCTGGCCGCGCCCGACACCGCCACGCTGCAAAAGCTGGTGGAACGCATGGAAAAACTGGAGGCGCGCAACGCCGATCTCGAGAAGCAGGTCAAATCGCTGAAAGGCGAAAGCGAGGAAATCGCCAAAGGCCTCGATAGCCCACGTCTCTCTCAATACGAGCCGGAACTGACGGTACGCCTGAAAGCCGTTGAAAAAGACGCGCTGGAGATGAAAAAATCGGCAAAACTCGCTGACAAACTCGATGGCATCAAGGTCGGCGCCGCACTGACCACCGTGACCCAGCACGCCTCCGGGCTGCCCAAGGGAACCGCAGAAGGCGGCGGTCAGCTCAACTACCGCGCCGATGTCACCGTCGAATTGCCGCTGGAGCCGATTGGCGATATCGAGCACAAGGTTTTTGCCCACGTTCGCATGGGCCAAGGCCAAGGGCTTAACGCGGCTTTCTCCAACCTCGGTTATTTTGGCAGCGCCCCCAATGCCGTGGCTTTCCGTGCCAGCGGCGCCAATCCCGACGACTCGGTGGCCATCCTCGGCCAGGCCTGGTATCAGGCCGCGATCCCCTTGCCCTTCGGTGGCTTCAAGCCCTACTCGCGCGAGAAGCTGGAACTGACCTTCGGCAAGATGGACATCTTCGGTTTCTTTGACCAGAACAC
>ERZ724516.1549-NODE-1549-length-13370-cov-4.083665_pt1 | contig 13370 bp, 7 predicted proteins | sample MGYA00376049_ERZ724516 | MGnify/ENA primary metagenome ERZ724516 (study PRJEB28724, sample SAMN07190886) | activated sludge metagenome | isolation source: activated sludge of sewage treatment plant in Hong Hong | place: USA: Christiansburg, Virginia | collected... | reverse complement strand
GGGCCGCCCCCTGCAGCACATCCTTGTAGGCGATCCAGGATTTCTCCAGCTTGCCGTAGGTTTCCTTGATCTCCGGCGTCGGCGCAAAATTTTTCAGTTCTACCAGTTGCCGGTCAAAAACTGCCACGGAACCATCGAGGAGTTTCTTGCTGCGGTCAACCTCGATTTGCTGCCCGATTTGAAAGTAGGCCTTGGCCATGCGTTGCGACAGCATGCGCTGACGGCCGGCCTTGTTGATCGCCGAATTCAGATCAGTGATCTGCGCCAGCGCCACTTCGCCACTCAGGCACAAAATACAGCCCAACAAGACACGCAGCCAGATCAACATGTCGCCCCCGGAATTTTTAATTTTGGAATATAAAACCATGATTCAAGCGTACCAGCAGCCCTGATTTGCATCAACAGCGGAATGGCATCAATCACCAAATTTGCACCCATTCCGAAGTGGACTACTCATTTCAAGCCGTACCACCTACGGTCAGTCCATCGATACGCAAGGTCGGCTGACCGACCCCGACCGGCACGCTCTGGCCATCCTTGCCGCAGGTACCGACACCGGGATCGAGCTTGAGATCGTTGCCGATCATCGACACCTTGTTCATCGCTTCCGGCCCGTTGCCGATCAGCGTCGCCCCCTTGATCGGCCGCGTCACCTTGCCGTCCTCGATCAGATAAGCCTCGCTCATCGAGAAGACGAACTTGCCGCTGGTGATATCAACCTGGCCGCCGCCAAAATTGGCCGCATAAATACCTTTTTTTACCGACTGAATAATTTCCTGGGGGTCATGCGCGCCAGCCAGCATCATCGTGTTGGTCATGCGCGGCAGAGGCAAATGGGCAAAGGATTCGCGTCGACCGTTACCGGTCGGGGCGACGCCCATCAGTCGTGCATTCAGGCTGTCCTGCATGTATCCCTTGAGGATACCGTCCTCGATCAAGACGTTGCGCTGTGTCGGATTGCCTTCGTCGTCGATATTCAGTGAGCCACGCCGGTCGGCAATGGTGCCATCGTCAATGACGGTGACCCCCTTGGCGGCAACCCGCTGGCCGATACGACCGCTGAAGGTCGAACTACCCTTGCGGTTGAAATCACCCTCCAGGCCGTGGCCGACCGCTTCGTGCAGCAGGATGCCCGGCCAACCGGCACCGAGCACGACCGTTATCTGACCGGCGGGTGCCGCTTCCGCATTGAGATTGATCGCCGCCTGATGCACCGCCTCGCGGGCATAACGCTGCAGGATTTCGTCATTGAAGTAGCCAAAATCGAAGCGCCCGCCACCGCCGGAGCTGCCCTGCTCCCGCTTGCCGTTCTCCTCGATGATCACCGAGATCGAGCAACGGACCAGCGGCCGGATATCCGCCGCCAGACGGCCATCCGAACCAGCAACGAGGATCACTTCATATTCGCCGGCCAAAGAGGCCATGACCTGAATTACCCGCGGATCAAGCGCCCGGGCAAAACCTTCAAGACGCTCCAGCAACTTCACCTTGGCCTCGGCCGGCAGCGAGGCGATCGGGTCATTCGGCACATACAGGCGATGTCCGGCCTGGCCGTGTTTCAGTGCCGGAATGGCGCCGGCCTGCCCGGCAGCGGCAATCGCCCGAACCGCGGTGGCCGCATCGCTGAGCGCCCGCGAACTGATGTCGTCAGAATAGGCAAAAGCGGTCTTTTCGCCGGAAATCGCCCGCACACCAACACCTTGGTCGATATTGAAGCTGCCGGACTTGACGATGCCTTCATCGAGGCTCCAGGCCTCGGAGCGGGAATACTGGAAATAAAGATCGGCATAGTCGACCTGGTGCGTCATGATTTGCCCGAAGGTCTTCACCAGATCACCTTCGTTCAGCGAAAACGGCGTCAGTAACAGGGATTCAGCTTGCGCCAGCGCGCTCGGTTGGTTCATGGAAAGTCCTTACAGTTTTCGATGGGCGAGGGCCGGCAGGCTCTCGCGGATTTCGGCGATGCGGGCATGGTCAAGATCGGCGATGACAATGCCCGGCCCTTTCATTTTCCGGTCGAGGATGTCACCCCACGGGTCGATAATCATGCTGTTGCCGTGGGTAATGCGGCCATTTTCATGCCGACCGCCCTGACCAACCGCCAGCAGGTAGCACTGATTCTCGATGGCGCGCGCGCGCAGCAGGATCTCCCAGTGCGCCCGGCCGGTAGTGTCGGTAAAGGCCGCCGGCATCAGGATCAGATCTACCGGCCCCAACGAACGGTACAGTTCGGGGAAACGCAGGTCGTAGCAAATCGACAAGGCAATGCGCCCGAAGGGCGTATCGACGGCGACCGGCGTATCGCCGGCTTCGATGAAGGCAGCTTCGTTATAGGATTCGTCACCTTTTTTGAAGCCGAACAGGTGAATCTTGTCGTAACGCGCCACACAATCGCCGCCATCATTGAAGACGAGGCTGCTGTTGCGCATCTGGTGCGGCATATCCGCGGTCAACGGGATGGAACCCGCAAAAATCCAAACATCGTGACGCGCCGCAGTCGCCGCCAGCCAATCCTGAATCGGGCCATTCCCGAAGGGTTCACGCGCACGCACGCGGTCCGCATCGGCCGCACCGATAATCGGGAAATACTCCGGCAAGGCAACTATTTGCGCACCCTGATCAACAGCCTCGGCGACCAGACGACCGGCGATTTCGAGGTTATCCGCCACCCGCGGCCCGGAAACCATCTGCAAGGCCGCTATCCGGCAATTCTGCTTTTTCACTCTTTATCGCTTTCTTCCTGAACGGGTTGGACGGGCAAAATGCCGGAACCCGCTTTGTCGACCTTGGGATCCTCCCAGGTACCGGTGACATGATAACTGTAGCTGAACAGCCGGTTGAGCGGCTTTTGCAATACCGTATTGGCGAGCAATGCCGCCGCGCCCACCACCGGATTGACCACCGCAACACCGACTGCCGCCACATTGCCGACTTCCGGCCGGACCACGACCTGCAGGTCCTGCGTTTCGGTCCGCAGATCGGTGCTGCCCTGCATTTCGATCTGGGCAGCCGGTCCAACGATACGCAGCGGTTCGCTGGTCGTCATCACCCCCTTGCGCACCGCAAGCTTGCCTTCGATGCTGTCGAAGGCAAGCCCTTCGCTGAAAATATCGCGAAAATCGAGCGTCAGCCGGCGGGGCAGGGACTGCAGGGAAATCAGCCCGAGCAATTTGCCGACCCCCGGTTCGAGTTTGTTGAACTGCCCCTTGTCGGCATTGACCTGCAGCTGGCCGCTCAGCGAAGGGTAATGAATGCCGGTCAGCGGTCCATTCCACTTCAGATCGCCAGCCAGTTTTGCGGTGCCATAACGCACGGCATCCACATGCCCCAGTCTTTCCAGCAGTTTGCCGACATCTCTTGCGGTCAACTCGAAATTGAGATTGGTTTGATGCTTGCCGACATTCAACCAGGTGGCCTTGGCTTTCAAGGCACCATCCGGATTCTGAACATTCAGGTTATCCAGCCGCCAGGCGCCCTTTTCGTTGCGCGCCTTGACCTCCAGCCTGCCCAGCGCCTTGTCGCCGACATGGAAATCCTCGACGATCAGACTCAGACCCGGCAAGGCATTGAGCGGACTGGCATCCCCTTCCGATATCTCCGTTGCCGGGCGTAACATCAATCGTTTCAGATTGCCCTCCAGCCAGCCTTCGCCAGCACTCCGCCAGAACAGGTCGCCCGCCGCCTGCTTGGTATTCAGTGCAATTTGCCAGCCACTGTCCCGCGGTCGCAAGCCGATTTCGACCTGATTGAAATCCCTTCCCAGAAGCCGTAGCTCCGATGTCTTCAGGTTAACCGCACTGAGTTGCAGTCCGCTACCGGCGACGCTCCCGGGCGGCGGCACCGCAGCAGCCGATTCGGGCAGATAAGCTCTCCAGGCATCAACATCCAGTTGAGGTACGGCAATCCGGATGGCCAGCCCCTTCTCGGGCAATCGCATATCACCGTCACCCAGACCGAAGACCCCGCGTTCCCAGGCCGCCTGCCGGCGGACGATCACCCCCTGGGCGACATTCCCCAAGAATATCCGGTACTGCTCGCGCGCCGTATCCGGCGCGGTACGCTCAATACGCAAGGGCATTGCCGCTTCGGTTGCCTTGGCCAGCGGCGGCGGCAATGGCGATCGCACACCGACCAGATCGGACTCGATGACGAAATCGGCGTTCCGCTTGCGAATACTGATATCCGCCTTCCAGGACGCACTACCAGCCAGATATCCGGTCAGCGGCAGGTCGAAATGCTGGCTGACCTGCGTTACCTCGGCCTTGCCCGCGGCAAGCACGCCAACCTTGTCGTTGTCGTTCCTGACCTGCACTTTGAGCGAACCACCAAAAACCTGGCCGGTGATTTCCTGCGCCGAGACCGATTTCTCGGTAATCGACAGACGGCCGTTCACCTTGGTCAAGGGCGGCAGACTGGACACCGGCTCCAGAATATTGTTGTCAAAGCGATACTCGCCGCGCACCCGGGTTTCATGCGGGCGACGCAGCGGAATCGCCAGATCGAGATCAAGTCGGCCGTTGCCGCTGGCCTTCATGCCCTCGGTAAAACGATCGATGCTGTCGCCGACCGGACTCAGATCGAGAAACCGCAGAAACTCCGCAGTCGGCCCTTGCGCCAAGCCCTTCACCAACAGCAGTTCCTCGTGTGACTCAAAGTCCGGAATGACAACCGTCACATCGGACAACCGGGCGCCGAGAATCACGCCTTTGCGCGCCTCGAGTTTCATGCCGACACCGAAAGTCAGATCGGCATCGATGTTGTCGATGACCGGCCAACCTTGCACATAATCTACCTTGCCACCGACCGCCCGGGCAGTGACGACAAACTTGCCCCCCTTGCCGTCACGGAAAGGAAAGTCCTGCAGATTGCCCTTGAGCACCAGCCGTCCTTGCGAACCCTGTCCGGCAACCAGCGCCCGTCGTATCCAGTTGCGCGCCTCGGCATTGACCACGTGTGGCATGTAACGCCAGACGACGCGGGCATCGCCCCGGTCGACATTGGCCGTCAGATCGATTTCACCTGGCCCCTGACCGGTATAGCGGTAGCTGCCGCGAGCCGAGCCGGCAACGGCCAGGTTGGCAAAAGCCAGACTATCCAGCTTGACGTCGAAGCCTTCGGCCGTAGTCTTCCAGCTGGCCTTTGCTCGCAGGCTATCGAGCAGCGTTTCCGGCTCGGGAAAGATGGCCGGCAGTGAAAGAGATGAAACCCCGGAGTCCAGCGTCAGTTCACCGCCCTTGTCGGTCAGGTCGATGCGCCCCGAAAGACCACTGGCACCGGGAACGTAGCCTGCGGCGACAAGGCCCATCTGGTCGAACCCGGCCTTTAGCGAGTATTTCCTGAGCGTCTCGCCCTCGAGCCCCCAACTGGCGCGCAATTCGGCAATACGCCCTTGCGGCTGGTGCTTGTGCAGTAAGTCGCGGGTCTGGCCATCCAGAGGCAGGTAAGCAGCCAGACTACTCAACGCAGCAAGATCGATAAAACTGGCGCTGGCACTGCCGTTGACCGCAGCAGTCTGCGGATTTTGCCGCCATTCGATCTGGAAATCGGTCGGCGCCACACGTATGCCCTGTTCGGTGAGCAACTCGATCTTACGACCGGCCAATGCCCACTCGCCCGTCTTGTAACGACCTTCCAGCCGCCCGCGCATATTGCTCAAATCCAGTTCCGGCAGCTTCCGCCCCATCCGCACCCGAAGCTCTTCCAGCGCAACATCTGCGGTCAGCTTGCCGGCCCCTTCCTCAAGATCCCCCCAGACGCGCAAAGCCCCCCGCCCGTGCGGCAACTGTGCCGGATAGTCAACCCAGGCCCGCCAACCGGCCAGATCTGCGTAGTCCAGTTCGACAAAAATCTTTCCGGCGACGCGTTCAAGGGCCTCGCCGATATCGCCCTTGATTTCCCCGCGCACATCAATACGTGCGGCCAATTCGGCCGGCGGCGCCGCTGACAAGCCGAAGCGATGGCGCCGGCCAGTGTTGTCCAACCCGAACTGGAGGTCTTCAAGAATCAGTGGCGGCGCCTCGCGCAGTCGGTCATCCCAGACGATCATCGCGTCGCGGATACGGATATGCTTCTGGGCCAGTACCCATTCGGCAAAAGCGGGATCGCTTTCGCCTTCGGTATCCAGGCCGGCAACCGTAATCTTGCCCGACTTCTCTCGCCGCACATGCAGGATGGGCCGTTCGAATGCGAGCACATCGAGTTTCAGGCGAAGACGCCAGAGGCTTTCCCAGGAAAGAACACTCTCTACCTGCCCCAGTGAAAATACCGGCGCTCCCTGCCGGTCGGAAACGATGACATCTTCGAGGATCAGATCCGGATTCAAGCCCCGCCAGCGCGCTTCGACGCGCCCGATGCTCACCGGCAAGCCGATCGCCCGGGTTGCTGCTGCCTCGATCTCCGGCTGGTAGCGACTGACACCGGGCAGGACCGCGTAGCGCAAGATCAGCACCAGCGCAACGAATACCAGCCAACCGGTGAATGCCCCCCAGCCCAGCCAGCGCAAGACTGTCCGCAGCCTCGAATTGGCCAGCACCGGCCAGAGCCAGTGCAGACGGTGGTACAGCGCGGCGCGAACTTCCGGAGAAATTTCGGCGCGAGGACGCGGCCCCGGCTTATTCACGCGTCAAACCGTTTTGCCAGAAAGGAGAATTGATCACTACAATTAAAAATTGGCGAAAACAAACATTCTATCCTTTCCGGCACATCTGCCGACGGACCAATCATGACCACACTGCTCGACCCCCGCTGGCAACCGGCCCTTGACCACAGCCGCTACCTGACCAATCTGCTGCAGGCGCAACCGGATCTGATTCCGGAACTGGCCGCGACCTGGCAACTACCGCTCTCAGAAGACATTCTGATGGCGCCCCTCAAACAGGCTTTCGCCGACGACGACGCGGTAAAGTCCCGCCTGCGCCGCCTGCGCCAGCGCGTCATGGCCCAGTTGGTGCTGCGCGATCTGTGCGGACTGGCACCGCTGACCGAAATAATCGAGAGCATGACCTTGCTCGCCGACGTAACCACCAATTTCGCACTCGACCATTACCACCGCCAGCTCGCTGAAACCTATGGCGAGCCGCTCGACAAGGCCGGCCAACCACAACGCTTGCTGATCATCGGCATGGGCAAGCTGGGCGGTCGCGAACTCAATGTTTCGTCCGACGTCGATTACATCTTCGTTTACCCCGAAGAGGGCGATACCGCCGGCCCAAAAAGTATCGAGAACTATGATTTCTTCACCCGTCTCGGCAAGCGTGTCATCTCGGCGCTCGGCGACCTCACCGCCGACGGCCAGGTTTTCCGCGTCGACATGCGCCTGCGGCCGAACGGCGATTCCGGCCCGCTGGTCTGCTCGCTCGATTCGCTGGAAAACTATTTCATCACCCAGGGGCGCGAATGGGAACGCTACGCCTGGATCAAATCCCGGGTAATGAATGCCGGCCCGAATGCCGACGGCGCTGCCCTCGGCGAGTGGATGACCGCCCTGCGCCGGATTTCTCGGCCCTTTGTCTTCCGCAAATATCTCGATTTCGGCGCGATCAACGCCATGCGCGACCTGCACGCGCAGATTCGCCGCGAAGTGGCCCGCAAGGACATGGCCGACCACGTCAAACTCGGCCCGGGCGGCATTCGCGAAATCGAATTCATGGCCCAGGTTTTTCAGTTGATTCGCGGTGGTCGCGATCCGGCCCTGCAGATCCGCCCCACGCTTTCCGTCCTCAAATTGCTGGCCGAGCGTCACCTGATTCCCGCCGAAGCCGAGCAGGAACTGCGCGAAGCCTATGTATTCCTGCGTCGCCTTGAACATCGCCTGCAATACGTCGAGGACAAACAAACCCACATGCTCCCCGAAGACGCGGCGGATCAGGCAAGCGTTGCCCGCAGCATGGATTTCCCCGACTGGTCCACGATGCTGGCGGTGCTGAACGGCCACCGTGACCGTGTCAGCAAGCAATTCGAGGCGGTCTTTTCCGACCCGGAAGCCGGTGAGCATCCGCTGACCGGCCTCTGGCTCAGCCAGCTTGATGAAGACACGGCAGTTGAAGCACTCGGCAATCTCGGCTTCCGTCACCCCAAGGAGGCAATTGCCCGCCTTGCCGAATTGCGGGCATCCAGTCGCTATCAGCAACTGCCAAGCAGCAACCGCTCGCGCCTCGATGCCGTCGGGCCGCGATTGCTGGAAGCGACCGCGTCTACGAGCGACCCTGACACCACCTTCCTGCGCGGCCTGAATTTTCTCGAAAGTATCGCCCGGCGCGGCGCTTATCTCGCCCTGCTGCAACAGTATCCGATGGCCCTGAAGCGCGTTGCCGACATGGTTTCCGCCTCCAATTGGGCGACCGAGTATCTCAACCGCCATCCGCTGCTGCTCGACGAACTGCTCGACCCGCGGCTCTACGAAATCGCCACCAATTGGGCCGGCTTCCGCGATAACCTGAAGCGCAGCCTGGCCGATCACGCCGGGGACACCGAACGGGAAATGGATATCCTGCGCGAGATGCATCATGCGCAGGTTTTTCGTTTGCTCGCCCAGGACATTGCCGGCTTGCAAACCATCGAGTCGCTATCTGATCACCTGACCGAACTGGCCGACACCATCGTCCAGGAAACCCTGCCGCTGTGCTGGAGCAAGATTAAGAACCGGCATTGCGACACGCCGAAATTCGCTGTCATCGGTTACGGCAAGATGGGCGGCAAGGAACTCGGCTACGCATCGGACCTCGATCTCGTCTATCTCTACGACGACGAATCGCAGGAAGCCGGGGAAAACTACAGCCGCCTCGGCCAGCGCCTGAACACCTGGCTCTCCAGCCAGACATCGGCCGGCATCCTGTTTGAAACCGACCTGCGCCTGCGCCCGAATGGCGATGCCGGCCTGCTTGCCGTCAGCGTCGATGCCTTCCGCGACTACCAGTTAACCAAGGCCTGGGTCTGGGAACACCAGGCCCTCACCCGCGCACGTTTCTGTGCCGGCGACCCGGCCGTTGGTGAACGTTTCGAGGCAATTCGTTGCGAAATCCTCTGCCAGCAACGCGATCTTGCCACGCTCAGGGAAGAGGTCGTCGCCATGCGCAAGAAAATGACCGACGCCCATGCCACCAACAGCGAGACCCACTTCGGCCTGAAACATGATTCGGGCGGCATTATCGATGTCGAGTTCATCGTGCAATATCTGGTGCTCGGCCACGCCAGCCAGCACCACAGCCTGACCGGCAATCTCGGCAATATCGCGCTCTTGCGCATCGCCGGCGAACTCGGCCTGATCAACCCGGAACAAGCACTGGCGGCCGGGAACGCCTATCGCGAATACCGCCGCCTGCAACATGCGAAGCGCTTGTCGGCAAGCCCGAAAGCGCCAATCCCGCGCGAGGGCATAGAAAATCACATTGTTGCGGTCAACCGTCTCTGGAAGGCAGTTTTCGAGACATAGAACAGCATTCGGCGAACGCCTTTTGCAAAAAACGCCGCAAGGCGATGATCTGCAGGTCGATGTCGCCGTAATCGTCATGGCTGCCGGGGATCAGCAGCAGTTCCACGGCATCGCTGCGACGGGCCGCGTAAATTTCGCGCGCCTCGTCGGCCGGTACGGTATCGTCGGCCAGGCCATGGACCAGCAGGACCGGACAAGGCACTTGCCGGATGGTGTGACAAGGTGCAATGGCGTCGAAGCGGAAGCCAATCACCCGCTGTACGTAGGCCAGGATGTAGGCGCCAAGGGGCCAGTAGGGGATACGCTTGAAGGCCAGCCAGCGCCGCATCATTCGTGCCGGATGGGCAAAAGCCGCCAGGCTGAGCACCGCACGAATATCCGGACGACGCGAGGCCGCCAATAGTGCCGCCCCCGCTCCCACCGAATGGCCGACCACAGCCAGCGCCCGCTTGTTGACTTCCGGCTGCTGGGCCAGCCAGTCCAAGCCAGCCTCGATGTCTTCGGCAAAGCGCGGCAGCGAGGCGAAGCTATCGTCGTCGCTGCGCCCATGGCAACGCGCATCCAGCAACAGCAAGTGGTAACCCGCTTCATGCAGCGGCTTTGCCAGCGGTAACATTATCTCGGCATTACCACCCCAGCCGTGCATGACAACCAGGGCCGGCGTACCGCCGCTCCCCATGCTGTTCACCCCGTTCACAGCCGTGATGAACCAGCCGAACAGTTGTTTGCCGTTGACTGTCGGCACCCGTACAGCGTGCCACGGGAGGTCAGCCGGATTGCCGGTTTCGACAATGCGTTCTGCGGTCAACCCGCGCCGGATGCCGAAATGCAAACCCATCCCGATCGGGATCGGCAACAGCAGCCACCACCAGCTGAACGCATAGCTGCCGGCGAGTTCGGATAAACCGGGGGAAACCATGGCTGCACCTTGAATATTCGAATTTGCTTATTTTATCGGGTCGACCGCAGCAAAAGGGCCGAAGCGCCCGTGGCCAAAGGGGATATACTGAAAAAAAAGAGGAGACACTGCCGAATGGACACGCTCTTCGTGCTCGCGTTTGTGACCGTCGTCATTGTGTTGCTGTTCGATTACACCAACGGCTTTCATGATGCGGCCAACATCGTCGCCACCGTCATCGCATCACGTGCCATGACACCGGCGCAGGCTGTCGTGGTCGTTGGCATCTTCGAGTTTCTCGGCCCGCTGCTCGGCGGCACTGCCGTGGCCAATACCATCGGCGGCTTTGTCGCCCTCGACGGCATCGCGCCGGTCCTTTCGCTCTCCATCCTGCTCTGCGGCCTGAGCGGCGCCATCGCCTGGAATCTGGCCACCTGGTATTTCGGCATCCCCTCCTCTTCCTCGCACGCGCTGGTTGGCGGGCTGGTCGGGGCGGTAGTCGTGTCGGTCGGCAGCGAACATGTCGTCTGGGGTTTCAGCCAACTGGCCCAGGGCCACCTGACGGGCGTCACCAAGGTGCTTGCCGCCTTGCTGCTCTCGCCGCTGATCGGATTCTGGGCGGGCTTTCTGATGCATCGCCTGCTCACGGTCGCCTTGCTCGCCGCCAACCCGGCCGCCAATTCACGCCTGCGAGCAGCCCAGTTCGTCACGGCAGCCGGCCTGGCATTCTCGCACGGGGCAAACGATGCCCAGAAAAGCATGGGCATCCTGACGCTGGTGCTTCTGCTCGGCGGCTTTATTCCCCGTTTCGAAGTGCCCTTCTGGGTCATGCTGGCCTGCTCGACCGCCATCACGCTGGGCGTGCTTTCCGGCGGCTGGCGCATTGTCCGCACCCTCGGCTTCGCCATCTACCGGGTGCGCCCCATCCATGCACTCGGCTCGCAACTCACCTCGGCCGGCCTTATTCTCGCCGCCTCATTTGCCGGCGCCCCCGTTTCCACCACCCACGTTGTCGCCACCTCGATCATGGGCATCGGCGCCTCGGAACGCCCGCGTGCCGTGCGCTGGGCCAAGGCAAAGGATATTGCGCTGACCTGGGTGATCACCATTCCGGGCGCCGCGCTGGTCGCCATTCAGACCTACGCGCTGGTCAATCTGTTCATTGGAGGCAAACCATGAGCGACGACGCTTCCCCATCCGTCTTTCGCCGACTTTTCGAACGCGTCTTCCCCAAGATGCCGGACTTCTTTACGCTGCTGACCGAGCAATGCCAACATGTTGCGCATACCGCCGGCCTGCTGGTCGAGTTCATGGAAAGCGGTGATCCGGCAACCGGGCAGCAGATTCGCCAGGACGAACACGAGGCTGACCGCATCAAGGTGCGCAATCTCCACACGCTGAATGAAGCCTTCTCCACCCCGATCGACCGCGAAGACCTGTACCGCGCCATCATCGACCTCGACGAGGTTGTCAATTACTGCAAGACCACCGTCAGTGAAATGGACGTACTCAGCCTGACACCGGACAAGCACTGCCTGGAGATGGCCATGCACATCAAACTCGGCACCGATGCCCTGGCATTGGGCTACTCCCGCCTCGCCAGACACCCCGCCGAGGCAGCGGCAGATGCTGATTCGGCGCGGAAAGCCGAACGCAAGGTGGAAAAAGCCTATCGCAGAGCCATCGCCGAACTGTTTCAGGGCGACGATTACATCCATATGTTCAAGCGCCGCGAAATCTACCGTCACCTTTCCAACGCCGCCGACCGCATGGCCAACTGCGCCAACACCTTGCACGATATTGTCGTGAAGATGTGTTGAAATGAAAATCCGAGGCATGCCGCACAGGTGGGTTCAGTTGCGTGAAACACGCGTGATACCCGTGCTGCCACCTGCCAATTTGCACTAAGATTGTGAGCGTCGAGGAACACAGATTCCGCCGCAGCACCCACTAAAGGAGACGTGATGACGCAGAAGCAGAAAATTCTGCTTGCGTTTGTTCTGCCGGCACTCGTTTCATTGCTGGCGATCAGCCTGTTCCTCGAACAATCGCATCGCCAGCTCGCCATTGAACGCTGGGCGGTCGAACACAAGTCGCATGTCCGCACGATTTCGCAGGCACTGCAGGGAGAAATCGACGAGGCGCAAAGCCACCTCACCTTGGTCGGGCAACTGGCCGAATTTTCCCGCCTGAACGCGGTCGACCGCATTGATCGGGAACTTAACGGCATTCCCCCCGATACAGAAGCAGGCAAACGCCAGATACTGGATGCGCTGATTGCCCGCCTCCCCTCCCTGAGCACCTTGTTTGTGCTACTGCCAAATGGCGATCACTATATTTCTCACCCGTTCACCGTCCAGCAATCGCTGAAGAAATACAATCTGGCAGACCGCGGCTATTTCAAAGCCGCCACGGAAACCCGCAAACCTGCCGTGTCCGACAGCATCATTGGCGCCGATGGCAAGCTGGCGGTGGTTGTCGACATTCCCTTGCTCGACAGCCATGGCGAGATCTACGCCCATCTTGGCGGCGTCGTACTGCTGCAGAACCTCTCCAACCTGCTGTCCGCAGATCGGATCACCCCGTTCGACCTGGGCATCCTGACCGACCGTCAGGGCAAACTGATTGCCCACAGTGACCCGACCCAGATCGGCCCGGAAAGCCCCTTGTTCAAGCACGACCACCCCTTGTTTGCCACCCCCCAGACAACGCAACAAGATGTTGCCTTCCTGCGCTGGAAGGATGCCAGCGGCGTCGAGTGGCTGAGTTTCACGGACCAACTGGAATCCGGCTGGAATCTGCTGCTCCAGCGCCGCTTGTCAGGTGTGGCCGACGCCTATGCCGGGGCTGTTCGCCAGACGGTCATCGTGATCAGCCTCATTCTGCTGATGACAGGCGGCATCGGCCTGACCATGGCCGTCGTCGTCGCCCGTCGCTGGGAAGCTGCCGACCGCGCGCTGGCCCAATCGCGCGACAAACTGGAGCAGCGCGTCGCCGAACGCACCGCCGAACTGGCCAGCAGCCAGGCACAGGTCGCTGAAT
>ERZ724516.1548-NODE-1548-length-13390-cov-9.894263_pt1 | contig 13390 bp, 9 predicted proteins | sample MGYA00376049_ERZ724516 | MGnify/ENA primary metagenome ERZ724516 (study PRJEB28724, sample SAMN07190886) | activated sludge metagenome | isolation source: activated sludge of sewage treatment plant in Hong Hong | place: USA: Christiansburg, Virginia | collected... | reverse complement strand
GTAACCGATGACGAGCTGACAAAAAAAAGGGCCGGCGAACCGGCCCAATCGCAAACGCTTCTATCCTCAGTTCAAATTGAGGCGATCAGTCACTACTTTTGGCGTAATAAAGATCAAAAGCTCACGCCTCGCAGAATCTTTTGATTGAACTTTAAAGAGCCATCCAACCCCCCACAAATCTCCCAAAAATGGCACTTTTTCTGTATTTGTTGAATTATCTGTTTTATAAACACCACCAATTACAACTGTCCCTCCATTCTCAACAACAACATCCGTTTCGACAATAGAACTCTTGATCGGCGGATTCCCTTGCACGGCTCTGGTCCAGTCTGGATCTTCTTTTTTTACCAAAAGTTTCATTCGTATCATGCCATCTGGTGTGATTTGAGGTGTAACCTCAAGTGACAATTTGGCTGGTTTAAAACTGACCGTGGGTGGCGAATTTGAAGATCCAGGAGTCACATAGGGTACTTCGGTCCCGTCTTCCATTTTGGCTTTAACATTATTGGCGGTCATAACCCTTGGACTAGAGATAATTTTGCCAACACCATCGGCTTCCAAAGCGGCTAATTCAACATTTAAAATTCTCGATAGCGCTTGGTTAAACAACGAAAATGTAAGAGCGCCACCAGAATTAGAATAGGAAGGTAGATTTATCCCAACCATTTGGCTACTTGTCTGTCCAGAGGTTCCATAGGCTCCACCTCCAGCATAAATTCCACTATTACCCAACTGCGTTCGAGCCTTGCTAGCAAAACTAAGGCGCGAACCCAAGTCACGATTGAAATTATCATTTGCCTCAACCACTCGTGCTTCTATCATTACCTGGCGAGAGCTCACATCAATTGCTTTGATCAAGGCACGAATTTCATCCAACTTTGATGGAATATCATTTATAAAGACTATGTTCGACGTCGGATCTGAGGTTATGTTTCCACGCTTACTTAGTATACGTGTGCCACCACCACCTGTACCCCCTCCACCGGAGCCAAGAAGCAAACGAGCAACATCTGCAGATTTTTGATAACTCAGCTGAAAACTTTCGAGCTTGATCGGCTCAAGGTCATTAACTTGCTGCTTTGCTTCAAATTCGAGCTTTTCCCGAGTTGCCAATTCATCCCGTGGGGCAATCAGTATAACGTTTCCATTTTTTCTCATATCCAGCCCTTTTTGCTGGAAGATAATATCAACTACCTGATCTGCAGGAACATCCTTCAAGACGAGAGTAGTCGTACCCGAGACCGTCTCGCTAATCACTGCATTTAGACCAAGCTCTTCGGCCATCAAACGCAGCAACGCCCGCACATCGCCATTTTGGTAATTGATGCTGACACGGGGTCCTTGATAACCTATTTTTGATCCTTGAACTAGCTTGTTTGGGTCTTCAACAACTTTCTTCACCTCGACGACAAACTGATTGTCAGTCTGATAGGCATTGTGCTCCCAAAGCCCCTTTGGTGAAATTGTCATGCGAACGTTTTCTCCGCGCGACGTGGTTTCGACTGCCGTTACCGGCGTTCCAAAATCCGTAACATCCAGCTTGCGGCGCAAATGTTCCGGGACGCCCGTCTTAACAAACTCAACAATCAATGCTGCTCCCTGCTGGCGAATATCAATACCCGTACCGCTATCGCTCAAATCAACAATGATTCTGGCTTCACCATCCTTGCCCCGCCGAAAGACAATGTCCTGAACCGAGTGCTTCGACCCAACAGCACTCTCTTCAGTAAACCGGGTAACACGTTGCGCAAGTGAACCACCGGTTGCGCCAACAGGTGACAGAGTGACATAAAGTGACTTTCCATCCAGTCGCGTCGCATAATTCATGTTGCGCGTCATGTTGAGGACAAGACGAGTGCGCTCACCGACTTGCACAACATTAAGACTACGCAAGTCACCTTCATTAACTATTTGGCTATTTTTTCCGAGTCCATTTGCAGTTAACGGAAAGTCAAAGGCTATTTTTGCTGGATTTGCCACACTGAACCCCGCAGGCGGCTGCATCAACGGTTCTTTAAGATCAATTTTGACAGCGATATCTGCACCTTGCTGCGCTATATTAATGGCCTCAATGGTATTTGTTCCGACGCTCTGGGCCTGGGCACCCCCAATATAGGCAAGGCATGTTGCAGCAACAGCGGCCACAGCAAATTTGATGATGTTCATTTCTTGCTCCCCTCCTTGCCCTGCAGGAAAAGTGAACTTTCGCGCTCACTCCAGTCCCCGGCAGAATCCTGAATCAATTCACGTAGTTTCACTTCCGTATCAGATATCTGAGTCACCATACCGAAGTCCAAGCCAAGGTACTCTCCAACCTTCACTTGTTTGACCTTGTCATCAACTTGGATAAGCGCCAGCGGTCGCTTATTTACATTCAGGTAGCCAATCATCTTTAAAGACTCCAGGGGATATTTTTCAAGGATGCTATTGCGCATCTCTCTGGCGTCAAAATCGGGCTGGAACATGCTTCCCTTTCCAGCCTGCTTATATTTGGACTCCGGTTCGATCTTGCTGCTTTTGAAGGGGTCAGCGAGCCCCTCGGGATTATAAGGAACGGGCTGATATGGCCGCACCTCAGGAAGCTTTGGAATATTCGGGCGCAGATCCTTGGAATTTTCATCCATCCATTGCCGTAAGTCCTGGTGCTCACCGCCAGAACACGCCCCCAAGGCAAGACCCAATGCAATGATAATCAGCCGCTTCACTTCTTGGCTCCTTGCGCTGCCTTTTTCTGGCGCGCGACCTCTTCGTCATCTAGATAACGGAATGTCTTGGTCGTTGCATCCAAGGTTAGAGCACCATCCTTGCCCGCAAAGATAGACACGTTATTCAGCGTCACGATGCGCGGCAACTTGGCGATATCCGCTGCAAACGTACCAAAATCGTGATATCCACCATTGATTTTTACTGCAATGGGCAATTCCGCATAAAAATCTTTAAGCTGCTCCTGCCCTGGCCTGAATAACTCAAACTGCAGTCCGCGCCCCAAACCAGCCTGATTTACCTCAATCAGCAGTGCTTCGATTTCCGATTTATTTGGTAGTTGCTTGAGCAATGCGCCAAATGAGCGATCTATTTCCACCAGTTGCTGAGTATAGAGATCCAGATTGATGGCTTGACGTTTTTTATCGATGAATTGCTGTTTGAGCGTTTCTTCTTCTTTTTTCTTGGTATCAAGTTCAGCAAGCTGATCATTCCAAAGAAACCACCATCCGGCCAACAAAATTACAGAAAACAACGAAAGCAGGACTGTTACCTTTGGAACGACAGGCCACGCGCCAGGGTCATTGGGATTTAGGTGTTTGAAATCGTCAACAATCGCCTGGAAATCGATTTTGGGAAGTGACGTTGGCAAAGCAGGAGTGCTCAGCTTCATTTTTTCCCCTTTCCATCGTCCGGCTTGATACGAGTCACAGTAACATTCATGGCAAATTCGTTGATTCGCCGGCCATTTAGCACAAGCGCTTTAACTTCGATCAATTGAGGATTTTCCAACCACGGAGACGCCTCTAGATTCCTCATCAAAGTGGACACTCTCGCATTCGATTGTGCGTAACCCGTCATATTGACTCGTAAACCATCTTGCTTGAGTGTTTTAAGGTAAATACCATCCGGCACTTGCTTGACCAACTCACTAAGAAGATAAACAGTTTCTCCACGGTCACGCTGCAGGTTCTCAATTACCTGTTTTCTGGACAATAACGCTTGAGTCTGTTCCTTTAACCGCTTAATTTGGTCAATTTGTTTGTCGAGCACCGCTATTTCGCGCTTTAGAAACTCGTTATTACTATCTTGATCCGCAATATAGCTGGCTATTACTGTGTAAATAGCAAAAACCACCAGAACGGCAAGAACGGCAATCAAGCCAGAAAGTACGAAAAACTGTTGTTTCTTTGCCCTCCGCGCTTCAGCACGGTGTGGCAGCAGGTTAATTCGTATCATGACGGATCGAACCTCCGTAATGCGAGGCCACAAGCCACCAATAGAGAAGACGAATCGGCCAAAAGGCTGCGCGACTTGACCCGGTCTGACAGTTCCATATTGGCAAATGGATTGGCAATCAGTGTACTAACCTGAGTACGTGTCGCTACGATTTCATCAATACCTGGAATCACGGCACAACCGCCTGCCAGTATCAGATGATCAACCTGGTTATATTGCGTGGAGGTAAAAAAGAACTGGAGAGCACGCGAGACTTCCAGCGCCAAATTTTCCATAAATGGCATCAAGAGCTCAGACTCATAACCCTCCGGTAGGCTCCCGGAGCGCTTGGCGAGTTCCGCCTCCTCGTAATTCATTCCGTAATGACGACAGATATCCTGAGTAAGCTGTGAGCCTCCAAAAGCCTGCTCCCGCGCATATACCTGCTGACCGTTACGCATCACTGTCAGATTCATTACGTTGGAACCGGCATCGATGATTGCGATGGACTGGTTCTTCCCGCCATCGGGTAGTTGACGCTCTATCAATTCAAATGACGCCAGCGCAGCAAGCGACTCAACGTCCATCACGACCGCCTTGAGTCCTGAAGCATCAGCAACAGCAACCCGGTCTTCAACACGTTCCTTTTTCGATGCCGCTATTAGCACCTCCAGTTCGTCAGGAACCGCCGGAGCAGGTCCGATGACCTGATAATCCAGATTCACTTCATCGATCGAAAAAGGAATGTACTGATTTGCCTCAGACTCAACCTGAAGCTCCAGCTCTTCGTCGCGCAATCCGGCTGGAACAATGATTTTTTTGGTAATGACAGCCGAACCCGGCAAGGCCATCGCAACATTTCGTGTCGATGTGCCGAGTTGCTTCCAGGCTCTCTTGACGGCGTCTACGACACCATCGAGATTGGCAATATTGCCATCTGAAACCGCGTCTTTAGGCAACACCACAATGGCGTAGCGCTCGACGCGGTAACTATCTTTCCCGCTAGCCGCAAGCTCAACCATCTTGACTGCCGATGAACTAATGTCCAGGCCAAGAAGGGAACGCGACTTGGGATTCAAAAACGCGGAGATATCGAAGCGCACCAGACCCCCAAAAAGTCCTTACAAAATGCGATGTTAGGGTAACCAACCAATAATTCACTTCAGATGCTAGCAACAAGCCCCGGGCATGTAAAGCCTTTTCGCGGACGCCCAAAGCATCAGCGTATAATTGGTACAACGTTTATTTGGCTTGCCAACTATTTTGATTATGCTCACGCCGGCGCTTCGCATCGCCATCTATCCGTTTGTTTTTCTGCTTGGCTTGATCGCCATGGGCCTTGCCATCGCACTCATCATACTAGTGATGGCCTACCCCAACCTGCCGCCGCTTAATGTCCTGACTGATTATCGGCCGAAAATCCCATTACGAATTTATTCAGCCGACGGGCATCTGATCGGCGAATTCGGCGAAGAAAGACGCGCGGTCGTAAGTATTAACGATGTACCGACAGTGATGAAACAGGCGATCCTGGCTGCTGAAGATGATCGCTTCTACCAGCATGGTGGCATTGACTATGCAGGCATACTTCGCGCTGCCGCAACCAACCTGGCTGGCGGAAGCAAGCGCCAGGGCGCATCCACCATCACCCAGCAGGTTGCCCGAAATTTTTTTCTTTCCGGGGAAAAGACCTACACCAGAAAGCTTTATGAGGTGTTGCTGTCTTTCAAGATAGAAAGCAATCTCTCCAAAGACCAGATTTTCGAGCTATATATCAATCAGATTTTCTTGGGGCAGCGCGCCTATGGCTTTGCGGCAGCGGCTCAAATTTACTATGGCAAACCACTAAAAGACATTTCAGTGGCCGAGGCGGCGATGCTTGCGGGTCTGCCCAAAGCCCCATCTGCCTACAACCCTATCGTTAATCCAAAGCGTGCAAAAATTCGTCAGCAATATGTGCTACGCCGCATGCATGACTTGGGTCACATCACCGACGCACAGTTCGAAGAGTCCACCAAGGAACCCTTGGTCATCAAGCGGGAATTGGCTGAGTACTCAGTTCATGCAGAATTCATGGCTGAAATGGCCAGGCAAATTACCGCAGAGCGCTTCCCGGAAGAAGTTTATTCTCGTGGCCTGAAAGTCTACACCACGCTAGTCAAAGCAGAACAGGAAGCCGCCTACTCGAGTCTGCGCAAAGGGGTAATGGATTACGACCGCCGCCACGGCTATCGCGGAGCCGAATCCTATCTGGAAATGAAAGATTTCAAATCGGACCAGGATGAAGCAATTGACCTGGCCTTGCAGGACATCCCTGACACCGGCGACCTCGCTCCGGCACTAGTCCTTGACGCCGACCCGAAGCAGATAAAAGCTTACCGTAAAGGCGGTGAGTTCCTTGTTTTGAGCGGGGAAGCACTGAAATTCGCAGCCAAAATGCTGGATGACAAGGCACCTCCCAATAAGCGCGTCAAGCGTGGGGCAATCATCCGCGTCCAGAAGGACGACAAGGGTGTTTGGCAGATCACCCAACTTCCTGAGGTGGAATCGGCTTTTGTTGCGGTCGACCCAAGAGATGGTGCAATTCGTGCACTGGTCGGTGGTTTTGACTTCAATCGCAATAAATTCAACCACGTAACCCAGGCCTGGCGTCAGCCCGGCTCAAGCTTCAAGCCATTCATCTACTCAGCATCTCTTGAGAAGGGCTACAACCCCAATACCGTCATCAATGATGAACCCGTCGTTATTAACTCGACACAGACGGGCTCCCAAGACTGGGCACCGCACAATTACGATGGCAAGTACGAAGGGCCAATGAAGATGCGCACCGCACTGGCCAAATCCAAGAATATGGTATCGATTCGCATTCTGCAGCATATCGGCACCCACTATGCGCAGGACTACGCCAGCCGCTTTGGCTTTGATGCAGCCAAACACCCTCCTTACCTGACCATGGCGCTAGGCGCTGGCTCAGTTACACCATGGCAAATGGTTACCGCCTATTCAGTATTTGCCAATGGTGGTTACAAAATCAGCCCCTACATCATTCGTGAAATTCGTGACGAGAAAAATCAGGTACTCGCCAAATCCGAGCCGATACCAGCGGGCGAAGACTCGACCCGAGCGATCGACACACGCAATGCCTTCATGATGGACAACATGCTGCGCGACGTCACCATTTACGGAACCGCAGCACGGGCTTCGGTCGCACTAAAACGTCAGGATCTCGCCGGAAAAACCGGGACCACCAACGAATACATGGATGCCTGGTTCTGCGGCTACCAGATGACAGTTGCAGGTTGCGCCTGGATTGGCTTTGATCAACCCAAAACGCTGGGCAACAAGGAAACCGGTGGCGCGGCAGCCCTCCCGATCTGGATCGGATACATGAACCGGGCTCTGCGTGATGTGCCGGTTGAGACGCCGAGCACTCCAGAGGGCCTGATCACCAGCGGCGAAGGACGCGGACGCAACTTTATCTATGCCGAGAATGCGACCAAGGCCCCCCCTCCTGAAGAAGGCGCAGGTACCGGCGAGGAAGCCACTGACAACGCCCCCCCCAAGCCAGACCTGAGCACTCCACCAAGCGACTAATCGCTGAGAGCGACCGACTCGCCAGCCTGCAGGCTGGCGAGAGCAGAAAGTTTGGCAAACAATTCTGCCCCATCACGCGTATCGATCCAGGCATCGTTTTCACGACGGAAATGGAAGCCCCCGGATTTCGCCGCCACCCAGATTTCCTTGGCCACGCCGTGCCGATTGACAATAATTTTGCTGCCGTCAGCAAACTCTATCTCCAGCACACCGCCGTGCTGAAGTTCAAAATCAAGATCAGCCCCGCTCGCCTCCAAGGCTTCCTCGATACGTGCCAACGTCGCATCCGCCAAGCGGTTGAATTCCTTGTCATCCATGGTGTGCTACCATCTTGCCCTCTACTGACCGGTCCGTCATTAATGTCCAGAATATTCGCCATTACCCTGGCCCTCTCGCTGGCCGCCTGCGGCTTCAAAGGCCCACTAGAAATGCCGTCAGGCCCCGTACCGGAGCCGCTGCTTGGCAACCCCAAGCCAGCCAAGGCAACGCCTGCAGCAAAAACCAATTCCGATGTTAGCACGGACAAGAAAGCCCTTCCCCAATGAGCCACTTCTCTCTAATCAATGGCGTTCTGCACGCCGAATCAGTCGCCCTGCCGGTCATTGCCGAACAATATGGCACCCCGGCTTACATCTATTCTCGCGCGGCACTTGAAGGCTCGCTGCAGGAATTTCTCGACGTACTCGGCAAGCATCCGGCTGGCGCCGGCGCACTGGTCTGCTATGCAGCAAAGGCCAATTCCAATCTCGCCATTCTCAATATTTTCGCCCGTATGGGTGCAGGGTTTGACATCGTCTCAGGCGGGGAATTGCAGCGTGTGCTGGCTGCGGGGGCTGATCCCAAAAAGATCGTGTTTTCCGGTGTCGGCAAGACCGCTACCGAGATGAAAATGGCACTTGATGTCGGGATCCTCTGCTTCAACATCGAATCCGCTGCCGAATTGGAGCGCCTCAACGAGGTCGCCGGCCTTTGCGGCAAAAGGGCGCCAGTCAGCCTGCGCGTCAATCCCAATGTCGACCCTAAGACTCACCCTTACATATCGACCGGTTTGAAAGAGGCCAAGTTTGGCGTCGCTTACGACGATGCGCTGGCCCTCTACCGCCGCGCCGCTGCATTACCCAATATTGACGTCACGGGCATAGACTGCCATATCGGATCACAACTACTCGACCCAGCGCCCTTTGTTGAGGCACTCGATCGGATTTTGGCCCTGATTGAGCAGTTGACCGCAGAAGGCATCCACATTCACCACCTGGACCTCGGTGGCGGTCTCGGCATCAAGTACAAGGATGACCAGGTACAACCATCCGTTGCCTCCTACCTTAACCCGCTGCTCGACAAACTGGCTGGGCATGGCCTCAAGGTAGTCCTTGAGCCGGGGCGCCGCCTGGTCGGCAATGCAGGCTTACTGCTGACCCGCGTTGAGTACCTCAAACCCGGCGAAGGAAAGAGTTTTGCCATTATCGACGCCGCCATGAATGACCTGATGCGGCCGGCGCTCTACGAAGCCTGGCATGACATCCTGCCGGTTGTACCGCGTAGCGGCGAAGGCCGGGCTTATGACGTCGTTGGCCCGGTCTGCGAAACCGGTGACTTCCTCGGTCTGGCACGTCCACTCACCATCGCCGCCGGCGACTTGCTGGCCGTCATGTCGGCCGGCGCCTACGGCATGGCGATGAGCTCCAACTACAATACCCGGCCGCGTGCCGTTGAAGTCATGGTCGATGGCGACCAAATGCACCAGATCCGCCGCCGTGAAACGGTAGCCGAGCTATATGCCGGCGAAAAAATCCTGCCAACATGATCCAGCGCTTCCCTCTGCTGCTTCTGGTTACGCTGATCCTGACCGGTTGCAGCGAAAAGCCCCCCGAAGCCAAGGGGGCACCGGCCACGCTGATCACGACGAGTACCGTCAAAACCACTGCACTGGAAATCAGTGAGCGGACCCTGGGTACGCTGACGGCCGTCAAAGACCCGACGATCAGCGCTGAAGTTGCCGGCAAGGTCGTCAAGATTGCCGTACGCACCGGCGAACCCGTTAAAAAAGACCAATTGCTGGCGCGTATTGATCCGAGTGATGTTGAACTGCAGGCCAGCGCTGACAGTGCAGAAATTGCCCGTATCCAGGCCTTGCTTGCCCAACAGGAACGAGTGGTCGCCCGCCAGAGCGAACTGGTCCAGAAAAACTTCATTTCAAAGAATGCACTGGATGATGTCACTGCCCAGCGCGATGCCCTGAAGAACCAGTTGCTCAGCGCCCGCGCCCGTGGCAGCCTGTCGCGCGACAACGTGAGCAAGACAACGATTGTCGCCCCCTTCGATGGCTATATCGTGCAGCAGATGTCGTCGACCGGCGACTACCTCAAGGTTGGCGATCCGATTTTCCGCTTTGTTTCCAATGATCGCCTGCGTGCCTACCTGCCCTTCCCCGAGTCTGCTGCGCCCCGCCTGAAACTCGGCATGCCGGTGCGCATTGTCAGCCCGCTGGCGCCGGACACCGTGGTCACCGGTTTTGTCGAAGATCTTCGCCCGACCATCGGCGAAGGCAATCGCGCCGTCGAAGTCATTGCGCGCATCGAGAACCCCGGCAGCCTGAAAGGCGGCGCCTCGATCGATGGCGCAGTCGTCACCGGCCAGAAGGAGAACGCGGTCGTCGTACCGGAGCAATCGGTCGTGCTGCGCCCTGCCGGCAAGGTGGTTTATCTGGTTAGCGACGGCAAGGCCAAGCAGCAAATAGTCCAGACCGGCAGCAAGCAGCACGGCATGATTGAAATTCTTGGCGGCTTGCAGGGCGGTGAAACGATAGCCCTTGACGGTGCCGGTTTCCTGAGCGACGGCGCTGCGGTGAACGTCAAGGAAGCACCGCAAACTGCAGCCAAGCCTGACACAAAAGTCCGATGACCCTGCCCGAGCTATCGATCAAGCGCCACGTCCTGGCGTGGATGCTCAGCGCCGTGCTAGTCCTGTTTGGCATCATCAGCTACGACCGGATCGGCATGGATCGCTATCCGTATATCGAGTTCCCGGTCGTTTCGATCACCACCGCCCTCAAGGGCGCCAACCCCGACATTGTTGACGCCTCGATCACCAACATTATCGAAAGCTCGGTCAATTCGACGCCGGGCATTGAGCACATCCAGTCCACGTCGTCACCCGGCGTTTCGGTGATTGCCATCACCTTCAACCTGGAAAAGAAGATCGACGTCGCCTTCAACGAGGTCCAGGCCAAGGTCAATCAGGTGCTGCGCCGCCTGCCCAAGGATGTCGACCCACCCGTCGTTGCCAAGGTGGAGACCAACGCCCAGCCGATCATGTGGCTGGCCATCCAGGGGGACCGCACGCAGCAGCAATTGAACCAGTACGCCATCAATGTGCTGAAGAAGCGCCTGGAAACCATCGACGGGGTGGGTGAAGTCCGCCTCGGCGGCCGCCGCGACCGGACCATCCGCGTTGAACTTTTGCCTTTGCGCATGGCTGCTCTCGGCGTTACCGCCAAGGACATTTCCGATGCCTTTGAGAAAGAACACGTCCAGATGGCCGGCGGCTTCGTTGTCGGCGAAAAAACCGAGAGTCTGGTCAAACTCGATCTCGAATTCCATTCCATGGATGCGCTCAAGGGCATGGTCATCAGCTGGAAAAACGGGGCTCCAGTTCGACTGCAGGATGTCGCTGAAGTGATCGATGGGCTCACCGACAACCGCCAGCTCGCCCGCTTCAACGGCGAAATGACGATTGGCCTCGGCATCGTCAAGGTCACCAATACCAACACCGTGGCCATCGTCGACAAGGTCAAGGAAAAGATCGAGAAAGAGCTGCGCCCGCAACTGCCGCCTGGCCTGCAGCTTCATGTTGTCTCGAACGATGCGGTGTATATCCTCGAGATCGTCAATGCGCTGAAGGAGCACCTGCTCGAAGGCACCCTGCTCGCTGCGCTGGTGGTCTGGCTTTTCCTGCAATCGATCCGCTCAACCCTGATCATCGCGCTCGCCATCCCGGTTTCGCTGATGGGCGCCATTTCGGTCATTTACTTCTTCGGCTACACCCTCAACTCGTTAACCCTGCTCGGCCTGCTGCTCCTGATCGGGGTTGTTGTTGATGACGCCATCGTCGTGCTCGAGAATATTTTCCGCCACCGCGAAGAACTGGATGCCGATCCCGTAACTGCTGCGGTCAACGGCGCAAACGAGGTGGTTTTTGCGGTTATCGCCGCCACTCTGTCGCTGGTTTCCATTTTCGCCCCGGTCATTTTCATGAGCGGCATCATCGGCCAGTTCTTCCGTTCCTTTGCCGTCGTGGTCACTTTCGGCGTCCTCGTCTCACTTTTTGTTTCCCTGACGCTGACGCCGATGCTTTGCTCGCGTTTCCTGACCATGCGCGAGAAGAACCATCAGCACGGCCGTTTTCTGAGCGCCATTGAAGGCGCTTTCAAGCATCTCGATGCCTTCTATCGCCACCTGCTAGCCTGGTCACTGCTCAATCGCTGGAAAATCGTGCTTATGACGGTTTTGACGGTGGCGGCCAGCAGTTTTTTCTTCGCCAACGTCGGCAAGACCTTTGCGCCAGATCAGGATGAAGGCCGCTTCCTCGTCTACCTGCGGGCGCCGCTCGGCTCATCGATAGAGTACACCGACAGTCGCCTGAAAATGGTCGAGGCCGTCCTCCGGCAACACCCGGAAATCATCACCGAATTCGCCTTGATCGGGCTCGGCTCGGCCGGCCAAGTCAATCAGGGTACGGTTGTCACCCGTATGGCGCCACGCGAGCAACGCAAAATCAGCCAGCAGGAGGTTCTCCCCATTTTGCGCAAGGAACTGGCGCAAATCCCCGGCGCCCGTGTCTTTGCCGCCCCTTATCCCATGGTTCAGGGGCAACGCGGCGAACCGCTGCAATTCGTCTTGAGCGGTGAAAATCTGGCCGAAGTCGGCCGCCTCGGTCGCGCCCTGCAAGGCAAGCTGGCCGCCGAACCCGGCCTTGGCGGACGAATTGACACGGATCTTCAGCTTGATTTGCCGCAACTCGTCTTCCAGCCGGATCGCCTGCGCATCGCCTCATCCGGCCTCACCACCAGCGACGTGGCGTCGGCCATCAACATGCTGACCGGCGGCATCGACCTCGCCAAGTACAACGATGAAGTGGGCGATGGTCAGCGCTACGATATTCGCGTCAAAGCTCACGAAGGTGAATTTACCCAAGCGGCTGATCTGTCAAAAATCTTCCTGCGCAACAAGGCTGGCCAGCTGGTGCGCCTCGACTCCGTCGCCAGCTTCTCGGAAGCGCTTGGCCCCGCCGTCATTGGCCGCTTCGACCTGCAATACGCCGCCACCTACTTTGCAACCCCGACCATCCCGCTCGGCGAGGCGGTCGCCAAGCTGCGCGCGCTCTCGGCTGACCTGCCCCCCGGCTACACCGTCAAGCTGATCGGCCAGGCCGAGGAATTTGCCAAGACCACCAAGTACATGACTTTCGCCTTCGTACTGGCCATGCTGCTGCTCTACATGGTGCTGGCCAGCCAGTTCGATTCCTTCCTGCAACCGCTGATCGTCATGCTCGCCCAACCGCTGGCCATCATCGGCGGTGTCGCTGCCTTGTGGGCAACCGGGCAAACCCTGAACATTTACTCGATGATCGGCTTGGTCCTGCTCATCGGACTGGTCGCCAAAAATTCCATCCTGCTCGTCGATCTGACCAACCAGCGCCGGGAAAGCGGCATGGGCATTGACCAGGCGCTAACCAATGCCTGCCCGATCCGCATGCGTCCGGTGCTGATGACCTCGGCGACCGTCATTCTCGCCCTGCTGCCTGCCGCCCTCGGCCTTGGCGCGGGGGCCGAAACCAATCAACCGCTGTCGGTCGCCGTTATCGGTGGCATGATTTC
>ERZ724516.1547-NODE-1547-length-13395-cov-4.611844_pt1 | contig 13395 bp, 13 predicted proteins | sample MGYA00376049_ERZ724516 | MGnify/ENA primary metagenome ERZ724516 (study PRJEB28724, sample SAMN07190886) | activated sludge metagenome | isolation source: activated sludge of sewage treatment plant in Hong Hong | place: USA: Christiansburg, Virginia | collected... | reverse complement strand
ATTGAAAACGCCTGGTTCGACGACACCAGCAAGAGACCCGAACCCGCCAGCCCCCCTGCAAGGGTGATCGCCGCCAACCGCAACAGCCGTTTGCGATCAAATCCTGCCAGTTCGTTGCGAAAGCCCACGGCACCGCCAAGATAGCCCGGAAAAACCGCGACCGTGCTGGTCGCATTGGCCATGACGGGGGGCATGCCGGTGAAGACGAGCGCAGGAAAGGTAAGGAATGTGCCTCCCCCTGCGACCGTATTCAGGATGCCTGCGCCAAAGGCGGCGGCGAGCAACAACGCTGTTTCCATCATGCTGTCTTTCTTGAGCTTCTTCAGAACAGGGTCATGGGCAAAGCAGGTCAGGCTGGGGGTACGGTATCAAGAACAAGCAGCGACCTTACGGAGCCATCTTCGCACAAGAGCGGAGCACGCTGACCGGCTCGCATACCTATGAGAGTGGCCCCCAGCAGCGAAGCGACCGGGACAACGCCACTTTGCAGGAGTCCCGGCCTTGCTCGGTGGACAATCAGCCCGGAGGTCGCCGCACCACCCCCCACCGAATACGTGACGAAGCTGCCGCCGGTCACGATATCGCGGTCGACTGACGTACCAACAGGCTCGCAGTTCACAAGCTTGTTCTGCAGAACATATGCCAACAAGGTCCAGGACGGTCCCCGGTTTTTTTCGCACATCTCAAGATGCTGCAGAAGATGCTGATGGTCGGCTTCCGGCAGGACGGGTCGCTGCCGAAGTCTTGACGGTTCTTTTGCAAATGAGTGGACGATGCCTGTTTGGGGGCTGATGCTGATGGCCATGACTTCTCCTCTGCCGGCTTGCGCCAAACGCTTTCATGAATGTGAGGAGGCCCCGGGTGGATCAGCAGGCGATCAAGCGCCTTACCCGCCCCGGGGACAAGGGCGGTTCAGCAGGGGAAACCGGAAGTGGTTTGCATGCGATACCATAGCGCAACGGTAGGAACGCTATGGTCGAAAGTCAATCAACGCGGACGCGTCCCCTTCGGTCTGGCATCTGATGTGTCAGGAACCCCGTCCATTCGGCGCCTTCGCGCCGATCCAAGGCGAGACTAAGGGACGTCGAGATTGCAAACTTGAGTATGAACGCCCATATGGCAGCCATGACGATGTTCAGCTTCCATATGAGGTTTCTGCGTTCGGCAGGAATTCTACTGAACCGCCGGTAGCCCCGGGCGGCCCAGGCCGATGTGCTTGGCCAGGCCCCGGGGATTTTCCGAACACGCGTCTCTCATTCGTTCACTGAGAATACGGGATCCCTGTCGGGTCACGAGCGCTTTTGCGACGTGCCCAGAGTCAGTGACCTGAGAGACATCATTCAGTGGATCACAATTGGAGACACAACATGTCTGTCCAAAAAGAACATCAAATGCCGTACCGCGTTGTCATGCCCGCATCCAACACCGGAAGGATGAACGTCCTGCTGCGATGGTGGCAGAGCGCGGTGCAAAACTGGCAGCGGCGGAAAATGATCGCGGCCCTGGAAGCCTTGGATGACCGGACGCTCATGGACATCGGCGTCCATCGCGGCGGCATCAAACGGGTTGTTGACGGGTTCAATGACGCGGAACTGCGAATGGTTCCCATTGCGCCCGAGCCGAAGCATCAGGACGCGTCATACGCTGACCTGAGAAGGGCTGCGTAACGCGCGTATTTCAAGAACCGCTTGCGCGCCTTCTGTCAGGTGAGGGGCGCGCAATTCTGCAATCCCGTTCAGCCAATTGTGGGAGATGACAAATGATGCTTTGCAAAGCCGACTTCGAAGAACTTTTCCCAGACATTTTCCGGCCCTTGAAGTCGGACGCGGTGCCCTGGGAAGCGGGCGGAGGTGCGCCGACCGCTTCCCAGGAGCCAGGTCCGATACGCCTGGAAGAGCGCAGTCCGCCAGCTCAACTTGCGACCGGCCCAGTGCGGGTCGATACGATGTCACACGCCCACGCGCCTCAGCCCAAGCGAGGGCGCGTAGAGGATGCTTTGTGACACTCTTCGTCAGCCTGCGGGCCATTGACTCCCCAGGCGGTGATCTTAAGGTCAGCCAAATGATCACGGTGTTTCCCCTGTTTTGGATTTTTCTTCAGAACCGCCCCCTGCCCGGGGCGGTTTGAACGCGCACGCATTGCGCGACTGCTCCGGGTCCTCCACCTCATCCCAAGAACCCTAGTTGAATGATGGCGGACGTGCCGTCTGAGGAGGAAGTATGAACATTTCCGGGCAACAAGAACTTGTCGTCGAGCATGCCGTGGTCCGAAAGGAGGGATATGCAGCTTTGTGCCAACTTGCGGTAAGCTGCATTCTGACCAAACGCGACCGCCGCGCTTTGGCTGACCACATTTTGCGGGCGGACAAGTTTGGAACGGGGGCCTTCGCGATGCTGACGCGATTGCTTAGCCAGAAGCTCTTGTATGCAACGGTTCTAGATGACGAGAACGTCTCTGCCGATATCGCAGTTGGTGGATCGCGTATCACTTATGTGATTGACGAACTTGAACCCGCGGCGGGACAGTTGTTCCACCATGATGAGTATGCATTTGACCAGAACGGAATTCACGTAGGAACGCTTTTGGGCGCGACATTGATCGGAATGAAGGCCGGGTCAATTGGTCCCTTTCTTCAAGCGGACGGATCATTCCGGAGCGTGCGATTGCTGAGTGTCAGGCACTGATTGCTCTTGGTCTGACATCCTGCACAGAAATTCTGGGGTCTGCGTCGCCGACCCCAGAGCCCCCCAACAATTGCAAATCACAGGACGGGCAAGCGTCTTGCTTGCAAGTCGACTTCTTGCAGGTTCGCGCTCTTTCGCAACCGTTGAAAAGGAAAAGACATGACGACGACTTCCACCAGCACCTCTGGGCGGCTGCCGAAGATACATCTCGACAAGTCATTGGTTGGACGGCTTGAGGCACTTGCCTCTGCAATGATGCGTCGCTCTCCGCAAGTCGGCGAGCGCCTGATGGACGAAATCGCGCGCGCAAAACTGGTCGCCCCAGGCAAATTGCGCGACGATGTCGTGACGATTGGAAGCGAGGTTTCCTACCGTGATCTGGTTACGGGCCGGCTTCAGACCGTCTTTGTGGTGTATCCGGAAAATGCCGACATCGACCAGCATCGCATCTCTGTCCTGACACCGGTCGGTGTGGCCCTGCTTGGCCTCAGTCCAGGCGCGGTAATCTCCTGGATCACGCGGGACGACGAGACACGTCAACTTGAGGTCGTGACCGTCAAGCCACCGGTGGCGGGGTAGCCTCTGGCCCGCCTGATCGCGGCGGCCGACCAGGGGGCGGCAGGTCACGCCTTTGGGATAGTGACCTGCGCTGCCATCTTGTCGCGCGATCTGGTGGCGGCTGGCCCGATCGCGCGGGCAGCACACCCGCCGCAGCCCTTGTCCCTTTCCTGGCCGATGGCAGTACCCAGGCGGCGCAGATGGAGTGACAGTTTGCGACCATCTGACGCCTGCGCCGCCTAGGTTTTCCTTCCACGGATTGATGGTGACCCTTGATGGGTTGGCAGGAAGAATGGCGGGACGAATTCGTGTCGATGACGGTCGGTTGCCCAGTTTCTGATCAGGGCCGTCTGACCGTGCGGATTCCAGACCCCAATCCTCTACGTTTGCGGGTCCGCACCAATGTCGTTCGCCTGTCTGGACTGCGCCTGAATGCTGCCCAGATGGGCGCGCAGCGCGACATGCGCCCCACGGATATGCGCAACTGTCAACGCTTCAGCGGCATCCGCATCGCCCCGCGCGCAAGCTTCGACAATGCCCCGATGCTCGGCATTGGCCCGGGCATGGCCATCGGTCAGGAGGAGTTGGGCGCGCAAATAGCGGTCCAGTCTATCCATCGCGTTGTCCAGCGTCGCCAGATGGAACGGCAATGCGCTGGCCCGATAGAGTGTGGCGTGGAACTGGCGGTTCAGATCGCCCCAGCGCATCGAGTCGGATGCCGCCTCGCTGGCGCGGCAGATGGCGTCAACCTCGTCGATCAGCGCAGGTGTCAGCCGCGGTACGGCGGCGCGGATCACGTGCGCCTCGACCAGACAGCGGAAGTCGAAGATCTCTCCGGCTTCGGCGATGGACAGGCCCGCCACCACCGCGCCCTTGAAGCGGTGGGTCTTGACCAAACCCTGCTGTTCCAGCCGGGCGATGGCCTCGCGCACTGGGATTCGGCTTGTGTTGAACAGGCGCGCGATTTCATCCTGGCGGATCGGATCGCCGTCCTTCAGATCGCCTTCTATGATTGCGCGGCGCAGCGCCTCGAACACCAATCCACCGGCCGAGAGCGTTCTGGATACGTCCACGCTTTGCAAGACCATCGCTTCCCCCGTGCCCTGTCTTTGGTCTAGCCACTCACACCCATCGGGGGAAGAGATTTCATATTGTATATCGGATCCAATCCGGGTTAGGTCGGGTCTGCGCGACGATTGGGGACGGCGGGGTGCCATATCTGACTAAATTTTCATCAACGCCAAGTCCGCACAGCCGCGGTTTGCAGAGCAGTCGTGAAGGCAACCTCTGATGACGGACTTTGCCGCAGCCCTGACCGCATTTCGCCCTGTCACAGGTTTGCCGATTTCGCAGGCGGAACGACTGGCTCGCATCGCCGGCTTGCAAGCGCGACTGGTTCAGGATGGTGTCAAGGCGGCCTGGCTGGATGCATCGACCTCGTTGACCTATTACACGGGCCTGTCGCTGGGCCTGTCCGAACGGATTCACGGCGCGCTGGTCCCGTCCGCCGGTGCCCTGATCTATGTCTCGCCGCAATTCGAGGCGCCCAAGCTGCGCAACCTGCTAACGATCGCAGGTGAGATTGCAGTCTGGGAGGAAGATGAATGCCCCTATGATCTGATCGCGACGCGGGTCGCGGCATTTGATGCCCCGGGTGCGGGTCTGGCGCTGGACCCAGCGACGCCCTTTGTCTTTGCTTCGGCGCTGATGAAGGCGGTGGCGGGGCCGGTCACATCGTCGCAGCCGATGATCAGCGCCCAGCGGCAGCTGAAATCGGCGGCCGAAATCGCGTTGATCCAGACCGCGATGGAGGCCAGCCTCTCGGTTCAAAAAGCAGTTCACGCCGGGCTGCGTCGGGGTGTCATGGCCAGCGAGGTCAAGGCCTTTATCAACGCGGCGCATCAGGCGCTTGGGCTGACCCCCCTGTTCGCCGCCGTCCAGTTCGGCGAGGCGACAGCGTATCCGCATGGCGTGCCGCAGGATCAAAGCCTTAGCGACGGCGACATGGTGCTGATCGACATGGGCGGCACGCTGCAGGGTTACTGTTCCGACATCACCCGGACCTATGTCTTCGGCCAACCCACCCCCCGCCAGCGCCAGCTTTGGGATTTGGAACGGCAGGCGCAGGCCGCAGGCTTTGCCGCCGCCCGGATCGGTGCGCCCAGTGGCGCGGTTGATTATGCCGCGCGCAAGATCTTTGCCGATGCAGGCTTTGGCCCCGATTATCAGGTGCCCGGCCTGCCGCACCGCACCGGGCATGGGCTGGGGATGGATATACACGAAGAACCCTATATCCTGCGTGGCAGTTCCACACCGCTGCAGCCGGGCATGTGCTTTTCCATCGAGCCGATGCTGTGCGTCTATGGCGAATGCGGCGTGCGGCTGGAGGATATCGTCTACATGACCGACACCGGGCCGCGCTGGTTCGTGCCGCCTGCAGAACGGCTGGACGATCCGTTCGCTGACCCAAGGATTGCGACCCTGTCAGGCTGACAGGTCCAGAAAGCCCGGCCCGGCAAAGACGGGGCGGCACAGACGACAACAGAGAGTGAAAGGACCACCCATGAAAACACTGTCCCGCGCAATGGTTGCGGCATCGGCGCTTGCCATGTTCTCGGCAATGCCCGCGCTTGCCAAAACCTTCGTCTATTGTTCCGAAGCCTCGCCCGAGGGGTTCGATCCGGCCCCCTATACCGCAGGCAGCACTTTTGATGCCTCGGCACACCCGATCTACAACCGTCTGGTCGAATTCAAGAAGGGCACCACCGAGATCGAGCCCGGCCTGGCCGAAAGCTGGGAAGTGTCGGCTGACGGGCTGGAATACACCTTCAAGCTGCGTCAGGGCGTGAAGTGGCATTCGAACGAAAAATTCACCGCCACGCGCGATTTCAACGCCGATGACGTGATCTTCAGCTTCCAGCGCCAAGGATCGGCGGATCACCCATGGAACCAGTATATCGCGGGCATCACCTACGAGTATTACAACTCGATGGAACTGCCTTCGCTGATCAAGGAAATCGTCAAGGTTGACGATTACACCGTGAAGTTTGTGCTGACCCGTCCCGAAGCGCCGTTCCTGGCGAACATTGCGATGCCTTTCGCCTCGATCACCTCGGCGGAATACGCCTCGGTGCTGGAGGCCGCGGGCACCCGTGAAGATCTGAACAACATGCCGATCGGCACCGGTCCTTTCACCTTTGTCGCCTATCAGAAAGACGCGGTCATCCGCTATGCCAAGAACGCCGAATACTGGGGCACTGCACCCCTGATCGACGACCTGGTCTTTGCTATCACGCCGGATGCTGCCGTGCGGTTGCAGAAGCTGAAGGCTGGCGAATGCCATCTGATGCCGTTCCCGGCGCCGGCGGATATTGCGGCGATCAAGGCCGATCCGAACCTGAAGGTCGAGGAACAAGCCGGCCTGAACGTGGGGTATCTGGCCTACAACACCACGATGCCGCCCTTTGACAATGCCAACGTCCGCAAGGCGTTGAACATGGCGATGAACAAGCAGGCGATCATCGACGCCGTGTTCCAGGGTGCGGGCCAGGTGGCGAAGAACCCGATCCCGCCGACCATGTGGTCGTATAACGATGCCATCGTCGATGATGCCTATGATCCCGAAGCCGCCAAGGCGATGCTGGCAGCCGAAGGTGTCACCGACCTGTCGATGAAGGTCTGGGCGATGCCGGTGCAGCGCCCGTACATGCCCAACGCGCGTCGGACCGCTGAACTGATCCAGGAGGATTTTGCCAAGGTCGGCGTGACGGTCGAAATCGTCTCTTATGAATGGGGCGAGTATCTGGACAAGTCGATGGAAGCCGGGCGTGACGGCGCGGTGATCCTGGGCTGGACCGGCGACAATGGCGATCCGGACAACTTCATGGGCGTCCTTCTGTCCTGCGCTTCGGCGCAGCCGGGCGGGGCAAACCGTGCCTTCTGGTGCAACGAGGAGTTCTCGGCCCTGCTGTCGCAGGCCAAGCAGACCTCGGACGTCGCCGAACGGACCCGCCTTTATGAAGAGGCGCAAGTGATCTTCAAGGATCAGGCGCCCTGGGCCACGCTGGACCATTCGACGCAGTATGTACCGATGTCGAACAAGGTGTCAGGGTTTGTGATGAGCCCGCTCGGCGACTTCACCTTCGCCACTGTCGACATCGCGGAATAAGCGGGTCTGACGAACAAGCTGCGGATGCGCGGGAGAAATTCCGCGCATCCGGCATTTGCCACGGGGCTGACCCAAGGGTTGTGACATGATCAGATTCATCCTGAGCAAACTGCTGTATCTGGTGCCGACATTCATCGGCATCACGATCATTGCGTTTGGTTTTGTGCGCATCCTGCCTGGTGATCCGGTGCTGTTGATGGCGGGCGAGCGCGGAATTTCACCCGAACGTCATGCCGAACTGTCGGCCCAGTTGGGCTTTGATCGACCGATCTGGGTGCAGTATTTCGATTTCCTGGGTCGCTTGTTTCAGGGCGATCTGGGCAATTCGCTGGTGACCAAGAAACCCGTCATGGCCGAGTTCCTGACCCTGTTTCCGGCAACGGTCGAGCTGGGTCTGGTGGCCATCCTGCTGGCTACGATCATCGGTGTGCCGGTGGGGGTGTTGGCCGCCATCAAGCGTGGGTCGTGGTTTGATCAGGTGTCGATGACTGCCGCGCTTGTAGGCTTCTCGATGCCGATCTTCTGGTGGGGCCTTTTGCTGATCATCTTCTTCTCCGGCATCCTTGGATGGACCCCGGTGTCAGGGCGAATCTCTCTGTTGTATTTCTTTCCCGATGTGACGGGGTTCATGCTGATCGACAGTCTGCTGTCGGGGCAGAAGGGGGCGTTCACATCGGCCCTGTCGCATCTGATCCTGCCGTCGGTTGTGCTGGCGACCATCCCGCTGGCGGTGATCGCGCGGCAGACCCGGTCGGCCATGCTGGAAGTGATGGGCGAGGATTATGTTCGCACCGCGCGCGCCAAAGGCATGCCACAGTCTCGGGTCGTGGGGGTCCATGCGCTACGTAACGCGATGATCCCAGTGATTACCACCATCGGGCTACAGATTGGGGTGCTGATGGCAGGCGCGATCCTTACCGAGTCGATCTTTTCCTGGCCGGGAATTGGCAAGTGGATGATCGATTCCATCTCGCGCCGGGATTACCCGGTTGTGCAAAGCGGCCTGCTGCTGATCGCGGGGCTTGTGATGTTGGTCAATCTGCTTGTTGACCTGACCTATGGACTTATCAATCCGAGGATCCGCCACAAATGACCCAATCCGCCGCAAACAAACCGGTTGCAAGCCAGTCGGTCTCGGGTCCGCCTGTCGCACGATTGAGCGATGCAGCCATTCGTCGGCAGGTGCTGACCGAATTCTGGTTCTATTTCCGGCAGAACCGCGGTGCGGTGGTCGGGATGTGGGTGTTCCTTGTCCTGGTCATAGTGGCCGTGTTTGCACAGTTGATCGCGCCGCATGACCCGACGCAGCAGTACCGAGACGCGCTGCTGGTGCCGCCGGTCTGGCAAGAGGGTGGGCGGGCGAGCTTTCTGCTGGGGACCGACGCGGTGGGACGGGACATGCTGTCACGGCTGATTTACGGCGCGCAATATTCGCTGTTCATCGGGATTGTCGTGGTGGCGATTGCCTTGATCGGGGGCATATTCGTTGGCCTGCTGGCCGGGTTCTTTGGCGGCTGGGTCGATACTGTGATCATGCGGGTCATGGATGTGATACTTGCGTTTCCGTCGCTCTTGCTGGCGCTGGTACTGGTGGCGGTGCTGGGACCGGGGCTGACCAATGCGATGATAGCCATCGCCATCGTCTATCAGCCACATTTCGCGCGGCTGACCCGCGCCGCCGTCATGGGCGAGAAGGAACGCGAATACGTGACCGCCGCGCGGGTGGCGGGGGCGGGCAAGCTGCGGCTGATGTTCAAGACCATTCTTCCCAACTGCCTTGCGCCCTTGATCGTGCAGGCGACGCTTTCGTTTTCATCGGCGGTGCTGGATTCGGCGGCGCTGGGGTTTCTGGGCATGGGGGCGCAACCGCCGGCGTCAGAGTGGGGCACCATGCTGGCCGAAGCGCGCGAATTCATCCTGCGGGCGTGGTGGGTGGTAACGCTGCCGGGACTGGCGATCCTGATTTCGGTGCTGGCGATAAACCTGATGGGGGACGGGCTGCGCGATGCCCTGGACCCCAAGCTGAAGCGGAGCTGACATGGCCCTTCTGGAAATCAAGAACCTGACGGTGCGGTTCGACACGTCAAACGGCGCCTTTACTGCCGTTGACGGGGTGGATGTGTCGGTGGATGGGCGCGAGGTGTTGGCGATCGTCGGGGAAAGCGGATCCGGCAAGTCGGTGTCGATGCTGGCGGTGATGGGGCTGTTGCCCGACACGGCCACGGTGACGGCCGATGCGATGATCTATGACGGGCGTGATCTGTTGAAGATGAGCGCTGCGGAACGGCAGAAGCTGATCGGGCGTGAGATCACGATGATCTTTCAGGAACCGGTCGCGTCGTTGAACCCGTCCTTCACAGTTGGCTTCCAAATCGAGGAAGTGCTGCGATTCAATATGGGCATGGACCGCCGGGCCGCGCGGGACCGCGCTGTGGAATTGTTCAACGCGGTCGGCATCCCCGAACCTGAGACAAAGCTTGACGCCTATCCTCATCAGATGTCGGGCGGCCAGTGCCAGCGGGTAATGATCGCGATGGCTATTGCGTCGAACCCTCGTCTTCTGATCGCCGATGAACCGACGACGGCGCTGGATGTGACCATCCAGAGGCAGATCCTCGACCTGCTGATGGATCTGCAGGAAAAGCATGGGATGGCGCTGATCCTGATCACACATGACATGGGCGTGGTGGCGGAAACTGCGGACCGGGTGATCGTACAGTACAAGGGCCGAAAGATGGAGGAGGCAGATGTGCTGAGCCTGTTCGAGAACCCGCAGAACGCCTATACCCGCGCGCTGCTGTCTGCCTTGCCCGAGAATGCAAAAGGCGATCGGTTGCCCACAGTGGCAGAATTCATGGCGGCGGAGGCACTCCTGTGAGCGTCGTGATCGAAGGCAGGGCCTTGACGCAGGATTACGTGGTGGGCGGTGGCGTGTTCACTGGAACCAAGACCGTGCGGGCCGTGAAGGGCGTGGATTTCACTGTCGAGAAGGGCAAGACCCTGGCAATCGTCGGGGAAAGTGGGTCCGGCAAATCCACCCTTTCGCGGATCATCGCGTTGATCGACGCGCCCTCGAGTGGCGAATTGCGGATAGAAGGTGAGGTCGTGGACATCGCCCGTCAGCGCCTGACGCCCGATATGCGATCAAAGGTGCAGATGGTGTTCCAGAACCCCTATGGCAGCCTGAACCCGCGTCAAAAGGTTGGGGATGTGCTGATGGAGCCGCTGTTGATCAACACAGCCTTGCGCGCCGCGGAACGGCGCGACCGGGCCGAGGCGATGCTGGCAAAGGTCGGCTTGGCGCCAGAGCATTTCAATCGCTATCCGCACATGTTCTCGGGCGGGCAGCGCCAGCGGATTGCGATTGCGCGGGCGCTGATGCTGAATCCCGCGCTGCTGGTGCTGGATGAGCCGGTATCGGCGCTGGACCTGTCGGTGCAGGCGCAGGTGTTGAACCTGCTGTCGGAATTGCAGGACGAGTTTGATCTGACCTATGTCTTTGTCAGCCATGACCTTTCGGTGGTGCGCTATATCGCGGATGACGTTTTGGTGCTGAGCAAGGGCGTCGCGGTGGAGCAGGGGCCGCGGGAGGCGATGTTCGCCAATCCGCAGCACCCCTATACTCAACAGTTGTTCGCGGCGACGCCGATGACAGACATCGCCGCGATCCGCGCGCGCGTGGAGCGCCGAAAGGCGGCGCGGGCCCGGGCGGACGCTCCGGCGGGCTGATGACCAGGCGGCTCAGGCGGCCTGCGCGACCGGGGCGGTGGCTGTCTCCCACGTCGGACCGCTCTGCCGCGGACTGAGAGAGCCGAAGCGTTTCTCCCGTCGATAGTGGATACGCAGGCGGGGGTGTGGCGCGGCGGACAAGACGGCCCTGGACGGATGAAGCGAAGCGATCGATCGGCCTTCAGACGACCGCGCCTGACGTTTCCCTGGCACAGGTGGCGCGTCGCTATACGGTGAACGCGTACCTGTTTTCAAATGGCTGCGCGATCCCAGGTATCGGCCCGCACCCGGAACTGCGTGAGAAGAGGCTGGTTGGAACGCGCACAAGCGCACTGATCCCTCGAAAACGCGGCTGCAGGTCAGGAAAAGACTGGTGTTCAGTGATATCGAAGCCATCATCGAAGACCATCTGGCCCGATACGACCTGCGGCGAGAAAGCCCCAGCTTGGCGCCAGTGGAGAAGGAAATCCGCAGCGCCCGAGGCGAGCCAGGGCTACAACCGCCCGCGCACGGGACCGTTCAGCCCAGACTGCGGACGATGTGACTTGGGCATGAGAGGAACACCTGCTGGCGTCCGGGGCATGCCGCTTAGTCCGCCAGCCCAAGCGGATAGGTCGGCGGGAAAAGGTCCTTTACCGCGGGATGGCCCCAGGTCCGGTCGGGATATTTCGCCAGAAGACCTTCGAACTGGCGCTGCACCTGGCGTCTGGCGGCATCGATGTCGATCCCGGCGACCCCGCCATCGCGCATGGACAGGCGGCCATCGACAAAGACTGCCCGGGTCACGCGACCCGTTGCGCCGAAAACAAGGGTCTGGATCGGGTCGATGGTCGGCGCAAAGCCGGGATCGGACAGGTCGAAGATCGCGATGTCGGCCAGCGTTCCGGGTGCCAGTCGCCCAAGGTCGCTGCGGCCCAGGGCATCGGCGCCGCCTGTCGTTGCCGCGTCGAAGATCTCGGCGGTGGTCAGCCCATCGGCCCCACCTTCGGCCGCCCGTCCCATCATGAGCCCGACGGCCATGTTCAGCACCATGTCCGGTGGCGCGGTGTCGGTCCCCATGCCGATCCGGATGCCGAGGTCCCGGCACTTGCGGAAAGACCGCAGCATCTCGCCGTCGCGGGCATAAACCAGCGGGCAATGCGCGATGGTGACGCCATGGTCAGCGTAAAGTTGCATGTCCTCTTGCGTTGCCTCGACTGCATGGGGTGCGATCAGACGGTCATTGAGCACCCCGTTCGCAGCCAGCCAACGGGGTGCCGTGGTGGCGTGAAGCGCCTCGACCGTCTTCCGTTCCATCCGGCCCTGCGCCATGTGCAGCCGCACCGGCAGGCCCCGTTCGGCCGAGGCGGCCATCGTCCGGCGCAGAAGGGCAAGGGTGCAGGTCTCGACCCGGTCGGGGGAGAGCATCGGCTGGATCAGGCCCTCATGGCGGCCCGCGACGTGATCTGCGAACGCAAGGGCATCGTCCAGGCCTTGCATCCCACGCGCCTCGTCGAACTGCGGCTCTACCACCCCGGGCGCCGTGCAGACCATCCCACCGGAGCGGTAGGCCGGCCCCAGCCAGACGCGCAGGCCCATCTCGCCTGCCGCTTCGGTGGCCGCCTCGAATTCGGCGACGGTCTCGCCCCAGGCCCGGTAGAACAGGGAGGCAATGGGCAGCGCTGTGGTGATGCCGTTGCGCAGAAGCTGCGCGAAGGCGAAGCGCTTCTGGAAGGCCAGTTCTTCGGGCGCATACATCTCATAGGGGCCGCGATCGACGTAGGACTGCGGCCAGGTCCGGCCCTTGGCCCAGCCGGGGCCGTAGTCGACCGTAAGAAGCGTGGTGTCGAGGTCGGACAAGGCGTCGAGGTCGACAAAGCCGGGCGAGACCAGCGCTTCGCCAAAATCGATCCTGCGCGCGACCTCGCCCGGGAAGGCCGGGCCGACGTAAAGCACCCGCTGGCCTTCGATCACCACTTCGGCATGCTCCAGCAGGCGATGGCTGGCCCCAGCATGCCCGACGACCCACCGCGCCCGAAGTGCGGTCCGGCCAGTGGGACGCCGACCTAGTTCCAGCGCGTCGAGCGCGATCTTCGCCGCCATGTCCACTAGCTTGCCGCCTTTCCCGTGTGCGGAGTGACTTGCGCGGCTTCGTGCTGCAGCAGGTGCTCGGGCTTCTTCAGTTCGAACTGCCTGTCCGAGGTGATGTAATTGTCTGCGTGGAGCCGCGCGATCGGCTGGTATGTGGCGGGGTTCACATAGCGCCCGCCCGCGTCC
>ERZ724516.1546-NODE-1546-length-13408-cov-6.108590_pt1 | contig 13408 bp, 13 predicted proteins | sample MGYA00376049_ERZ724516 | MGnify/ENA primary metagenome ERZ724516 (study PRJEB28724, sample SAMN07190886) | activated sludge metagenome | isolation source: activated sludge of sewage treatment plant in Hong Hong | place: USA: Christiansburg, Virginia | collected... | reverse complement strand
GCCGAACAGATACAGTCGGATTGTTTGAGGTGTATTGCTTCGGTGCGGCCAAACAGATGTAGAACCAGTCGCCCGACAGGATTTGCCGAGCGCCGGCAGTAGTCGAGCAATTCCGGGTAATCGGCGTAGCGTTTCTTGATGACATCTTGTGCGAAGGCATCGAGCAGGTCACGGAATAGCTGAATTGGCAAGGCGTAAGTGCTGATCACTTCAGCCACATCCACAAACAGCGCTGTTTGTGGTGTGCTTCCGGACTCAATCCGCTCAAGCTCGGCCAGATAAGCGCCCAGCGCCGCTAGGCGCTCTTCCGAAGTAGCGTCGCCCTCGTCGGCAATGTCATCAGCGCTGCGCGCAAAGCGGTAAATGACCTCTATCGGCCGGCGTAAAGGCGCTGGCACCAAAAATGAGGCGACAGGGAAATTTTCGTAATGATCAACTGACATCGTTCGAGGGGCTGGAGAAGTAAGGGCAGAGAGTGCTAGAATGTGCGCCGCTTGCCCAAGTGGCGAAATTGGTAGACGCACCAGATTTAGGTTCTGAAAGTGCGGCAGCATTAGTTGTTTTGTAGTGCATAAAATGCGGATGTGGCGAAATTGGTAGACGCAGCAGATTTAGGTTCTGCCGTAGAAATACGTGGGGGTTCGAGTCCCTTCATCCGCACCATAGACCTAGTATTGAAGCGGCTTTCAGCCTGTTTTTGGCAGAGGTTTTTAACCTCTTGGTTGTCGCAGGAAAACCGAATGTCATGTCTCTGCCTGGCATACTGAGCCTCATCGCAGTTCCATCCAGTTCTTTCTAGTTTCATCCAGTTTTACCTATTGTGTTCTAACAGTGCGTGCAGTTGTGCGTGAAAAAAATGCGCGCAAATCCAAATGGGGGAGCGTAGCGTGACAAGCCATCTTGAGCGACTCGACGCCCAATTTTCTCATGCTTGCCTCTCTCCTGACGATGTGGCCGCCTATTTAGGCTTTAAGCGGACGGACATATACAAGATGGTCGCCGACACGAGCCTGCGCTTCCCCGCGAAACGCATGGGCGGCCGCCTGATCGTGATAGACAAGATTGCCCTCGGGCGATGGTTGGATATGTTTTTTGGGAATGAGCTCCCAGCCACTCCCCCGACCTCTCAGACCGATCTCGAAGTTCCTTCCGATCCAGCAGTTCCCGTCGATCCCGCAGTTCCCGAGAAAAAGAAGGTCGGCCGCCCTTCGAAGTCGAACTACTTCTCTCGGAAATTCCAGGCGGCATTGCTCGACTTGATTCCTCCGCCCTCAGCTCCGAGCGACGAGGTGTTGGTCGCCATGAAGAAAGGGGTCGTCATCTCCATCGTGGAGACTGCCGAAACCTACTTGAAAGCTCGACGGAAATATCGGCTCGAAGTCATGTCGCTTGGTGAAGCCTGCGGACGCCCATGGTTTGACCGGATGGCAAAGATACGAACTCGCGCTCTCTTTCATAATCTTGTAGCCGAAAAAACCGCCATTTAGCGGAATTTGCCTTCCTAGTATGATTCCCTTTTTGAGGGGGTAAAGTGGGCGAAGCGAAACGGAAAAAAGCGTGGTTGAAAACTGCTGGTCGCTTCTTGGAGGCGGCTTTCCAAGCCATGCAAAAAAATGACGGTAAAGCCTTCGTAAAATCTAGGCGGTCATATGAGGATGCTGGCGGAGATTTTTGCGACGACTTTCTTGCCGACTATTGCAGGAGGACGAACATTCCTTCGTTGCACGCGGTTAGCCTTGCTACACCGATCATTCCGCTAATGTTCTATGGATCGAACGACTGCGCCATTGAATATTTCATGGACTTGGTTAGTAGGCCATTGCCGCTCACTGACGAATACGAGCAAAGCCTAATTGTTCTTTCCATTCCTCTTCCGAGCGACACTCCGCCCGATATGGCTGAGTCCTACCAATATTTTTACGCATTGGCTTTGCGCCTTCTGGCGACAATCGAAATGTCGCTCGATGCCGGAAAGGGTTTTGACAGCCATGTCGTCGCGTTGGTCGGGTTGGCGAATCAAAACCATTCATCAGCTTTCCAGCAGGCGAAAGCGCAAGTTCTCTCGCATAAAGAAAACACCGAAATATTTATAGCCGGCGGCAGGGAAACTGGCCAAGAGGAATTTCCGAAGCCACCGAAAAAGGATTGGGGACTTTAATTACTGACGATTGCGAATTGAAAATGGCGGAAAAGCGGCAGCGCGCCTACTCTTCCATATAAGCGTGTCAGGCGAGTCGGGATTTGAGGCGAGCCAAACCGTCGGCAACTATTTTCGATAGACTCTGGCTCTCCTCGCAGGTGAGATTGCTCGAATCATTTGCCCACTGGCAAAACTCGCACATGAGTGCGGCGCGCTCAGGGGCGAGCTTCGAGGTTGCCAATCCTGATTCAATAATCGGGATGAGCGCGGCGGCGGCATTCAAACGGGCGCGCCAGACTTCTGATGTGTCATTGTTGGTTTTCATTGCGATATTCTAGCCAATGATGATCAGGCTCATCCACTGAGACATCGTTCCTGGACGATGGGAGAAGTGCCTTCCATTTTCTAAGTTGCTAAGACAACATCATCCAAGGCGCTGGCCTGAATGATCGTCTGCGGCGATAATCACGCGTTAGCCAAAGACCAAGAACAACATCAATGCTGAAACTCGAATCCATCACCAAAAACGCGCTGATTTCTGGCATTGAAGCCGGTCAGGTCGTGCGCATTGTCAGCGCTGACCTGTTGGGGGATAACGCACTCTCTGTCGTCTATAAAACGAACGATGGGCGACTTGGCGAGCGAGTTTTGTTCCGCACTGATGAGGCCAACCTCTCTTTGGCAGAAGCGGGACGCCCGTGGGCATTCGACGCCAACGGCGAGGACTTCAAGCTGGTGGCCGAAGCGTGGCGGATCAACTTGGCGCACCTGTTCGATCCAATGATGGCCGTCCATACCTCCAATGTGGAACCGCTCCCGCACCAGATTACTGCCGTCTATGAATCGATGTTGCCACGCCAGCCGCTGCGCTATGTGCTGGCCGATGATCCCGGTGCCGGCAAAACCATCATGGCAGGCCTGTTCATTCGTGAATTGCTGATGCGCGCCGACGCCAAGCGCGTGCTGATCGTCTCGCCCGGCAGTCTGGTCGATCAATGGCAAGATGAACTGTTCGAGAAGTTCGGACTCAGCTTCTCCATTTTTTCTCGCGACCTGCAACAGCAAACCCGCACCGGCAATCCATTCGACGAGTGCGATCTGCTGATTGCCCGCCTTGACCAACTGTCCCGCAATGACGACTTGCAGGAAAAGTTGAGCCACACCCGTTGGGACTTGATCGTGGTCGATGAAGCCCACAAGCTTTCGGCCAGTTGGTATGGCAACGAGTTGAAGGAAACAAGGCGCTTCAAGTTGGGTAAGCTGTTGGGCAGCGTTTCCCGACACTTCCTGCTAATGACCGCGACCCCGCACAACGGCAAGGAAGAAGATTTCCAGTTGTTCATGTCGCTGCTCGATTCCGACCGCTTCTACGGCAAGTTTCGCGATGGCGCGCACAAGGTCGATACGAGCGACATGATGCGGCGGATGGTCAAGGAAGAACTGTTGAAGTTCGACGGCACGCCACTGTTTCCCGAGCGCCGCGCCTACACCGTCAATTACAAACTCTCGAACCCGGAAGCAGCCCTCTATCACGCTGTTTCAACCTACGTGAAAGAGGAAATGAATCGTGCCGATGCCCTTGCGGATGGAAAACGCAAAGGCACGGTGGGTTTCGCGCTGACCTCACTGCAACGCCGGCTGGCATCTAGTCCCGAGGCAATCTATCAATCCTTGAAACGCCGTGCTGCAAAACTGCGCCGCCGTGTAGAGGAAGAAAAGCTTCGGCAACGCGGTGAGCAGTTGCGCCCCGATTACCCCGAGACGATGGTGCCCGATGACATCGACGACCTGACCGGCGACGAGGCAGAAAACCTTGAAGAGGAAATCGTCGATCAGGCTTCGGCAGCCCAGACGATCCAGGAACTCGAAGCCGAAATTTTCACCTTGCAGCACTTGGAAGAACTGGCTCGCCAGTTGGTTCATTCCGAGCAAGACCGCAAATGGGACGAGCTTCGCCGCCTGCTGCAAGATACGCCCGAGATGCGCGATACCAATGGGCGTCAGCGCAAGATCATCATCTTCACCGAGCACCGCGATACCCTGAACTATCTGGCCGTGAAAATCCGTGGGCTACTGGGACGCGAAGAAGCCGTGGTGATGATCCACGGCGGCGTCATGCGCGAAGACAGGCGCAAGGTTCAGGAACTATTCCGCAACGACCCCGATACGCGCGTGCTGCTGGCAACCGATGCCGCAGGCGAAGGCGTCAATTTGCAGAACGCCAACCTGATGGTCAATTACGACCTGCCGTGGAATCCGAATCGACTCGAACAGCGTTTCGGTCGTATTCACCGGATTGGTCAAACCGAGGTCTGTCACCTCTGGAACATCGTTGCTGCTGAAACCCGTGAAGGTGATGTTTTCCAGCGTCTTTTCGAGAAGCTGGAAGTCGAGCGCAGCGCGCTGGGCGGCAGAGTCTTCGACATCCTTGGGGAAATTTTCGAGGAGAAGAGCCTCCGTGATCTGCTGATCGAGGCGATTCGCTATGGTGAAGACCCAGCGGTTCGTGCTCGCCTTTTGACGAAGGTCGAAGGCGCACTGAACACCGATCATCTGAAAGACATTATTAGCCGGAGTGCGCTTGCCGAAGAAGTCATGGACGAGCGGCGCCTGTTTGCAGTCAAGGAAGAGATGGAGAAAGCAGAGGCGCGTAAGTTGCAGCCTTACTTCATTCGTTCCTTCTTCAAGCAAGCCTTCGAGAGCCTTGGTGGCGAAGTCAAACCCAGAGAGTCGGGGCGCTACGAAATCACCTTCGTTCCCGGCATCATCCGCGAACGCGACCGCCAGATCAGTGGGCGCGATGCGCGCAACACCGATCCCGTGCTGAGAAAATACGAGCGGGTCTGTTTCGAGAAGCAGTTTGTGCGCGTGGCCGAGCGTATTGGCGCGCCGATGGCGAGCCTGATCCATCCCGCCCACCCGCTGATGCATTCCGTAGTCGATATTGTGTTGGAGCAGCACCGCAACAAGCTCAAACAAGGTGCCGTGCTGATTGATCCAAACGACACCAGCGTGATCCCCAAGCTGATGTTCATGCTGGATCATTCCGTTAAGGAATCCGGCGACCCCGGCTTGGTAATTTCGCGCCGACTGCAATTCGTTGAGATTGACCCAAGCGGCAACACGACGACGGCAGGATGGGCGCCTCACCTTGATCTTCAACCTATCGATTCGGCTGACCTGAAACTGGTTGAAGACATTCTCGCCGCGCAGTGGATTTCACGCGACTTGGAGGCGTTGGCACTGGCCCATGCCTCATCTCAACTGGTGCCAGAACATTTCGAGGAAGTGCGCAGCCGTCGCGAGCGTCAGATCGACAAGAACTTGAACGCGATCCACGAACGGCTGGTGAGGGAGATCAATCACTGGTCGGATCGATACGAAAAGCTGAAAGCGGACATCGCTGCCGGCAAGGATGTCCGACTTACGCTGGAAAATGTTCGCCGCACCATCGACGACTTGACCGCTCGCCTGCAATCAAGAACCCAAGAACTGCGCAACATGCGAGATGTCGTTTCGGCAACCCCGATTGTTCTTGGCGGCGCGTTAGTCATCCCCGCTGGCCTGCTTGCCCAGCGCAAAGGCGAAACAGAGGGAGATACTTGGACTGCCGACGCAGATGCTCGCCGTCGTGTAGAACGAATTGCCATGGAAGCCGTGAGGATGGCTGAAAACAGTCTGGGTCATACCACCTTCGATGTTTCGGCGGAAAAATGCGGTTGGGACATCACATCTGTTCCACCTGCCAAGGATGGCAAGATTCCGCAGGTTCGGCACATTGAAGTCAAAGGACGGGCCAAAGGGCAATCCACCATCACTATCACGCGCAACGAAATCCTCTATGGATTGAACCAGGCCGACAAATTCATTCTGGCGATTGTCTTGGTCGATGGCGATCAGCATGAAGGTCCGTTCTATGTTCGCAATCCATTCAAGCAGGAGCCGGATTGGGGCGTATCCAGCATCAATATGGATCTGAGCATGCTTTTGGGAAGGGCTGCCGAGTGCTGATCTACTTCCATGAAACTGTCTCTGAATTGAAGCGACTTAACGAATATGCCCAACGTCTTCAACAAAAGTTTGAGCAGGGGCGAGAAGCTGAGGATTTATTGTTAGATGCCGAGTCTCTCGATGAACGCTTGCGTGATGTCATTGAGCGTCTTCCTGATCCCGAGTTTTCTGGTAATGCGCGACGCCACCTTTGGTGGATGACAAAGGAATTGAAAAAAGGAAACGTCTCCGCGTGTAAGAACGACATCCATGACCTAGTCATTAACGACATCCCCGGAACAATTGCAGCTCTCGAAAAGTGGGCGAAAGAATTGTCCTTTTTGGATGAAGCATTGAGGGTGTCTGTTGTTCGTTTAATCAGAGATCGTCAATTTGACTCTGCGATCAGGAAAGCATTTCTTTTGCTTACGGAAAGATTGCGAACCACCTACTCGCTGCCAGCAGATAAAGATGGTGAAGAATTGGTCAATCTGATTTTTGGAAGAGCAACAGGTTTTCATGCATCGCTGGACGACTCCAAACGACAAGCCTATCGAAATCTCATGTCAGGGCTGTATGGGGTTATTAGGAACAAGTTTGCGCATGGCGATCATGAACCATCTCTGGCGGAACTGGAACTCGATACCACGCGCCCTATATTCGGCACTATCCACGCCTGCCGCCGAATTGCCCGTTCGATTTTCTTGGGCAGCGCACCGGATGCGGGGATCGTTGGCGGTGCCAAGCACCATCGAGGTCTGGAACTTGAACGCCTCATGCTGGGTTGTGCTCAGCCCGGCCAAGTCATCGGCCACTATAAGGATGCTGTTCGTGCCATTGTCGATAAGCTGCAATATCTGAACAGCGCGAATAACCGCTTCTGGTTTGATACGCGCCCGAACCTGCGGCGCGAAATGGAAGACCGCAAGCGGCGCTTCAACGACAAGGAAGATGTTTTCCCGTTCATCCGCGAAAAGCTGCGCTTCGCCCAGGGTTTCTTCGGTGGGGTTCATGTTTTCACGGGCAGCGCTGACGTCCCTGATGATTGGTCGTTGCGTTTGGTCGTCCTCGCGCCGGATGCTGCATTCAGCCGTTCTGGGCAAGGCACTTCCCCTGCGTCCGCATTGGACCGTGCGTTGGACATCCTGAAAAATCGCGGTGAGCAGCCCCGCCAAAAGCAAAATCGCCTGATCTTCTTGGCAGCCGATGCGGATAGCGTCAGCCGTTTGAAGGATCAAGTGCGTTCCGTGCTGGCTTGGCAGTCCATCGTTTCCGATGTGAAGGAAGGTCGCCTGAATCTGGACATGCTTCAAGGCAAGCAGGCGAGCAAGTCTTCGGAAGATGCCAAGGATGCGCTCGAACGCATGGTGCGCGAAGCCTACAAGTGGCTGCTGGTCCCAATGCAGGAAGCACGCGCCGGCAAGGGCGTGTCTGACATCTCTTGGGAACATTTCCAGATCAATCCAGCAACTGTGAATCGGATGCAGGAAATCGAGCAGGTCTTGAAGGATAACGAACTGCTGATTACAGACTGGGCACCAATCCACCTCGCGAACCACTGCAAGACTTGGTTCTGGAAGGATGAAGCACCCGAGGTGAAGGCCCTCGATTTCTGGCAGAAAAGCTGCTCCTACCTCTATCTGCCGAGGCTGCGCGACGATAACGTGCTGCGCAATACCTTGGCGGCCGGCGCTAGCTCCCGCGACTTCTTTGGTTTTGCGTATGGTAAGGATGGCGAACGCTATGTCGGTTTCCAGTATGGCAAGGCCACTTCGCCGATTCTGGACGATGCGTTGCTGTTGATTGAACCGGCTGCGGCAGCCGCCTTCGACAAGATTTTGCATGACGAGGAAGTCGCCCGGCAGGCGGCAACTGCCAGCACGACTGTATCCAGCGGGTTGGGCAGTGCGCCGGCATCGAATGGTAGCGGCTCTTCATCAACCTCTTACACCACGGGTGGGCAATCGACGCAAGGCGCCGTCAATGAGCCCCCGCCGAAAGCGGCCAAGAAGACACTTTTCTTCGGCGCCGTGGAGCTCAACCCGAACCAACCCAAGGCGCAGTTCAGCGATGTTGTTGATGAAATCGTGATGCTGCTCAACCGCTCCGGTGTGCGCTTGAAGATTTCCGTCGAAATCGAAGCTGAGTTGTCGGATGGCTTCGACGAAAATATTCAGCGCGCCGTGCGGGAAAACTGCAATCAGTTGAAGTTCAAGAACGGCGCTTTTGAGGACTGATCTGCTTGGCACAAACCCCGTATCCGATTCTGAGCATCGCCCCTGAGCAAATCGTTGGCGACGAGCAACTTGGCACCAAGCCGAAGTTTTGGTTCGAGCACGCCGGTTCAATCTGGCTGTTCAAGGAGGCCAGGGCAATCGATGCCCCAGCAGGTGCCGAGATTGCGGGCGAAGACTGGTCGGAGAAGGTTGCCGCAGAGATAGCCCATAAGCTGGGCATCCCTGCTGCCGAAGTCGAACTTGCCGAATGCGAAGGCCGGCGCGGTTCTGCTTCAAAGAGCTTCACCACACCTTCGCAGCAGTTGATGCACGGCAATGAAATCCTTGCCGGCCATGTCCCGAATTACGACCCCGGCTACGATAAGTCGATGTGGTTCAGTCAATCTGACCACACGCTGGACAACATCATCTTGGCCATCCAGACCATGTTTCCCCAGAAGTCGGATAGTCGGGCCGTGCTTACCCAACTCGCGAGCTACCTTGTTCTCGACGCCCTGATCAGCAATGTGGATCGACACCATGAGAACTGGGGCCTGTTGTGGCAGGTCATAATTCATCATGATGAATTTCGCGAAACATCACGCTTGGATAAGGAATACAACGTTGCGCCATCCTACGACCATGCGTCATCACTGGGCCGCGAGTTGATGGATAAGAAACGTAGCGACAAGTTGCGCAGCAAGGCGGTTGAATCCTATGTCCGAAAGGGGCATGGTGGGATTTACATCGCGGGTGGAAAAAGAGGTGAAAATCCCCTGCGATTGGTAGAATCCGCAGCCGAGGCGTATGCTGACTACTTTAAGCCATCACTCGATAGGCTGCGCGCCACCCCACTTGACGCCCTGACCTCAGCGGTTGATCGTGTGCCAGAAGCGCGTATGTCAGCATCTGCAAGAGAATTTTCGAAGGCAATGCTCAGCGTTGCCTTCAATGCATTAACGAGGATTGGAAAGTGAAAACATTGTTTCTTGCATGGCAAGCGCCGGATTTGCGGCACTGGTTCCCCGTGGGGCGGCTTGATGCGGACCCTGAACATGCAAAATTTATTTTCCAATACACGCAGGGTGCCTTGGAAGCCAAGGAACGCGGCTTCCATCCGATGCCGTCCTTCCCTCAGATCGACAAGAGCTATCAGTCTGAGGAGCTTTTCCCGATGTTCAAAAATCGGGTGCTGGGTGCCCAGCGCAAGGATTTTGGCGAATATCTCCGCACGCTTGCGCTCGAACATAATGACCCGATTGAAATCCTGTCTATCACGGGTGGCGAACGGCAGACTGATAGCTTCGAGGTCTTTCCAAAAATCAACAAACTGCCGGATGGTTCATTCCATTGCCGTTTTTTCCTTCATGGCTTGCGCCACATGAGCGACCCTGCCCAGAAACGAGCAATGGTTTTGCGTGAAGGTGAAGAGCTTGGCGTTTCCATCGAGTTGACCAATCCGAAAACGGGTCTTGCCATTCAGCTGACCAGTCAAGATTATGAGTTTGTCGGCTGGACGCCACGTTATCTCGTCAGCGATCTATTGAAGTCACTGGCTGATGTTTCGATGATCAAGGCAACCGTGGTGAAGGTGAATCCGAACGAGGTGCCCGTCAATCGTCGCGTGCTCGTCGAGTTCCAGGGGCATCTGCCTGCCAGTGTCGAGCCGATGACCGATGCTGCTTTTCAGCCGATTGTTGCCGGAAGCATGAAGCACTAGAAGTGTATTTTCTTTTCAGACGAACAAATGCCCGGTTCAAAGCCGGGCATTTTCTTTTTGGGGTTCGTGTGATGACTTGGGGTGCAAAACCAAGGCAGGCCACTTGATGGGGGGAGCCTGCCTTGGATAGGTATTACCCGTTGAGTCCGGCATAGAGTTCGAATGCTTTCCACACCATCGCATTCTCGAAACAGACTGGATGCCGAAAGTCGTTGGCATTGATTAGGCGGGATGGGCCGCCGTGCTCATTGATGAGCGTCCAAATATCTTCCTTGAATTTCTCATAAATGGCACAGGTCTCCTTGTAGTAGATCCTTCTTTGATCGATGCCTTGCAGCATGAGGTTCGAGAGTTGCGGCGCGCGCTCGTGGGAGTCATTTCATGATTGCCACGATCTCAAAGGGCAAAGGTGCCCGCGGCCTTCTGGCCTATCTGGTCGGTGATCCCAAGCTGCCGCGCGGAATACGCGTTGCCGGCAACATGGCTGGCCGAACCCTCCGCGAATTGGCAGCCGAGTTTGGCCTTGTTCGAAAAATGCGGCCAACCCTGGGGCGCGCCATTGCACATGTCTCGGGCTGCGGCGAATGGCGTCCCGTGCCAACAAGGAGATCGAACCGATTGCTGCGGTAGATGCCGTGAGTGAAGGCATGAAGCAGACAGGTTTGATCATTCTGCACGGGGCGCAGGGCGCTTCCTATCTGCCGCGCATCGACACCATACGGATGCCTGATCAAGCGGCATTTCACACATCGATGGATAGCTCCTTGTCTGTAATGATGATGTAGCTTTGTCCATCCCTGATGATTTCCTTTTTGGGCCTGCGTTGCTGGTAAAAGTAGCGAGCCAGGTTTGCGGTCTTCGTGGCGCAATCGATTTCGAGTGCGACGACGCATCGCTCAATGTCAAATACAGCGCTGTTGTTTGTAATGGCGTCGAGAATCCCCTTCAAGTCGGCATGGTAGTAGCGCCGCGTCAGCGTGACGATATCTCGATGACCGGTGACGGCTTGAAGCTGCAATACCGAAAGCTTTTTGGAAAGCCTGGATGTGCCGATCTTCCGAAGATCATGAAAGGTCAGCTCCATTTCTGCCTTCTCTGCGCATGCCGAAAACGCCTTGGTTACGCTATTGAGCGTTCCTTTAAATATTAAGTCGTCAGGATTGCGCTTTTTCTTGTCTGGCTGGATTTCGTCGAGGATTTTTTCCAAGCTTGGGAATAGAGGGATCGTCCTACCTTTCAACTCGCTATTCGGCTTGAGCCAGTCGTGCTTCTCGTGCGGGAAATGGACGGTTTGCTCCTTGACCCTCACGCAAGACCATTTCAGCGCCATCATCTCCCCTCGACGCGCCGCGCATTCGAGAGCGAATTTGACCAGAGGAAGAATCCACGGCGAACGCTTCTGGATGGCATTGAAAAGTCTGGTCTGATCCGAGATTTCATCGGGGCCGTCCAAATCGTCATCGTCGTCAAACTTTGGCGCCGGCTTCACATTGTCGGGCTTCGGCCACTCGATATTTCCGGGATTCTCTCCTTTGAAATCCTTTTCCTTGATGAAGTATTTGTAGGTCCCGTTAATTATTTGCGAGAAGTTGAGCAGGGTTGATGCTGCGTAGCCTAACTTCAACAGGTCATCTCGAAACTTGCGGATGTCGGCTTGCTTTATATCGTCTAAGGGTCTTTCGCCGAAGATGGCTTTGACCTTCGGGATGTCGTAGGCGATATTCTTTTCTCCCCGAAGCTTTCCCTTGACCTTCTTCTCGAACCAGATATCTACCGCTTCTTTGAGCAGCAGCTTATTCGTTTTTATCCCGAGATTTTCCTTGCGAAGCTGCAATACCTTGGATTCTTCTCCGGCAGCCCAGTCCTCTGCCTCCTGTTGGGAGTTGAAGATTTTCCGGTCTTCGTGGCGCTCGCCTTTGCCATCCTTGACGCGGATAGTCGCTTCCCATGACCCGAATTCGGGCTGCTCGATGCGGGCGGTAATGCCGACAGCATTCAATTCTTTCTGGTATTCTTCAGCCTGCTTTCGGCTTCTGAATTTGCGCTCATGTTCTTTGTGCTTCGCCTGCTTCGGCAAGACAAAGAATTGAGATCGATTGATGACCGAGGCCATGGTGCTTTCCCTGTTCTAATGCGATGGATGTCGCCGATAGTGTGGGGAATATTCCGTGAAATCGCAAGCCGGATTTTTAACCATCCGTGTAAACACGGGGCTTTCAGCCGGTTTTAATTGTTAATAAATGCTCGGGATTTTGGATTTAGGTTCTGGCGCCGAAAGGTGTGGGGGTTCGAGTCCCTTCTTGGGCACCAAGTACATGTTTTAAGTAGTCCATTGCAGTCCATTAAACCCGCCTAAGTGCGGGTTTTTTATTGTAATTTTAGTGTGTGTACATGCCCAAAGACATCTGGGCTCTGCTGTGTATAACTCTGAGTGTAACTGTGTAAGTCAGAAGGAGTTACACAGTGCCTTTGAGTAACACAGCAATCCTCTATACCAAGCCCGCAGATAAACTATACATACTGACCGATACGTGAGCTTGGTGGTATAGCACGTTCGCCAAGGTGAAACTTGCATATGACTGGGCAAAGTGCGAACAGGCTTAATTATTGGCTAGGCTGAACTCTTCGGCCAATATCCAGAAGGCTTTGCTGGATCGTCTTCCCGCTGAATGTGATGAGATGGCTCAGGTGTCTTTGGGTTGGCTTGGATTCAAACCAAGAACTACTTCAAGCTGGGCAATATGTTCGGCTCTTTGTTTTGTCCTGAAAATAGCCATTCGCTTGAACCACTCGGCCTCTGATACGGTATTCTCATCGACTGTCGGTAATCGACGTTCAGCCCTTTTACGCCTCTCGCAGCAACCACTGGGAGGGTAGCTTTCATTGCCACGTCGATCTATATTCTTGCGGGGAGTTACCCCCTTCGATGCCGCCTTGTTGTTAAATATCATATAGCCCTCCACTGTCTAGGGAACACAAGCCGACGAGTCAAAATCCCTGATTCGATATGGCAAACGGCTTGACGCAGTCAGCACATCTGGATTTCAGTTAGATTGAACTCCGTAAAAAAGTTCAAAGGCTATTCACATAAACTCGCAGCACAAGGGCTGTTTCTGCTGGTACAACCAAATCGCTGAAAACAGGGCTCCTGAGGTAGCAATACTGAGGCGGGATAACCTGCGCTACATTGCTCCCATGATTAGATTAACTCGATAAACTGTAAGCCGTTGCCGAAGCCAGTCGCTTTATGGCAATGCCGCCCGGCAGATCCTCAATTTTCGGAGGTAGGTATGAATAATCTGAAATCGAAAACCACGCTGAGTCTTAGCGATGCTGCTGAAT
>ERZ724516.1545-NODE-1545-length-13421-cov-3.751309_pt1 | contig 13421 bp, 8 predicted proteins | sample MGYA00376049_ERZ724516 | MGnify/ENA primary metagenome ERZ724516 (study PRJEB28724, sample SAMN07190886) | activated sludge metagenome | isolation source: activated sludge of sewage treatment plant in Hong Hong | place: USA: Christiansburg, Virginia | collected... | reverse complement strand
AGGGAAATCATGAACTTTCAACCCGGTGTTGCACTTCAGAGTTGAAACCGCCCTGGGTATCAGCCTGAGCGCAGTCGAAAAACATTTGCAACGGGCCTATCGCGCCGTGATAGAGGTGCAGGCGGAGCTGGATGCGGGAAGGGATCACCGGCAACGTCACTGAGTCTGGGGGGCAGACGATGTCACTTGAACGTTACCTTAGGGACGAGGCAGTCGCATGGCATGTCCGCCTCGCCGATCCTGCGGCGAGCAGTGCCGAATGGGCCGCATTCACCGACTGGCTTGAAGCCGATCCCGCGCACGCCGAAGCCTATGACGCGATCGCGATGGCAGATACGCAATTGACCGAGACGCTCGCCACACTCCGGGCCGAACCCGCCACCCCACAAAACGACAACACTGTGAACCGTGCCCCATGGTATCGCCAGCGCGCCTTGTGGAGCATGGCGGGTGGCGGAGCAGCGGTCGCGCTGGCGGTTTTCCTGTTGCCCGCGATTTTTTCTGCGCATGACCTGACAACTTACCAGACCCGACCGGGCGAGACGCGGGACATAGCGCTAAATGGCGGCTCGCACATTGCCCTCAATGGCGGCACACGCTTGGAACTCGACACTGTATCGGGGCGCTTTGCCCGCCTGGAAGCCGGGGAAGCGGTCTTCACCATTCATCATGATGCGGCGCGGCCTTTTGTTCTGGAAACGCCAGATGCAACTCTCCGAGACATAGGCACTATCTTCAATGTGCGACAGAATAATGACAGTCTGGAAATCACCGTGGCGCAAGGAGCAGTGCACTATAACCCCGATGCGGAAGCCGTAATGGTGTCGGCGGGCAGCAGGTTGCATATTGCGCATGCAGGTGCCCGGCCAAGCCTGTCCAAAGCCGATCCGGCATCGGTCGCAAGCTGGCGACAGGGGCAGCTTGCCTATAGCGGGGCACCACTGACGACCATTGCGGTAGACCTGACACGATCGCTGGGCACATCGGTCAGCATCGCGCCCGAACTGGCGGGTCAACGCTTTACCGGCGTCATCCGTATCGAGCGCGATCAGGAAATTCTGTTCCGGCGGCTGGCATCCTTGCTCGGCGTCCATGCACGGCATACAGCGGCGGGATGGCAACTGACCTCCTGATCGCATGAAAGCCCTAAAGCCCCGCGGTGCACGGCGCAGGTTGTCGGCGCGACAACAGCATTGAGGGTGCGCATCGGTGCTTGGGGGCGGGAATTAGGGCGTGATTGTCCCAGCCCCGACCGGAAGATTTTGCGGGTCTCTCGATCCCGAAGCGATGGCGGCTTTCCCGCTTGCGCGCCAGTCGAGTATCGGCCAGCCCGTACCCGCCGCGTGCCGCGCGAGCCGTGCTGACGGGTTGACGACCACGGCTTCATCCGCCCAATCAAATGTGGGCAGGTCGGACAGATCGTCGGAGTAAAAGCGGACATGGGTGGAGGCGCGGTCAAATGCGCACTCGGCCATAAATGCCTCGATCATGCGCAGTTTGTTCGGGCCATAGCAATTTTCGCCCTCGATGCGTGCGAGCAGATCGTCTCCGTTCCAATGCGAACGCGTACCGACATGCGCGACGCCCAGCCGTTCTGAAATGGCCGCCAGATAAAAGCTGAATGCGGCGCTGGCGATAATCACGTTGCGCCCGGCGACCTGCTCGGCCCGCATTAGCGCGATCCCTTCGGCATAAACGCCTGTACGCAAACAATGGTCGGCATAGCTGTCGGCGATCTTCGCGATGCGGGCGCGGGATACGCGCCGACCCAGCATCACGGCCTGCATTCGCTCTTTCAGTGACTTGCGCGAAATCAGCCCGGCCTTGTAGCCCAGCATGAGCACCAGCACCACCGGCGCCAGCACGAGCCGCCACGGCGCATGGCGGCGCGCGGCATACAGCAGGAAGGGAGTCCATGTGCCGCGCCGCGTAAGGGTGCGATCAAGGTCGAATATCGAAAGCGGCGGCGTCTCGGGCTGAGGCATGTTGCGGTTCTCCACCATCAAGACGTCACGCCCGGGAATAATCCGCACCCCGCATGCGGGTCTGGTCGATCGATTCCGTCTTTACCCTATGCGCATCGGCTTTCTGTTCAACCACGACCAGATTCATCAGGTTGCACATAGTCTGCCCATCGCGATGGCACTGGCCGATGGCGGGTTCGCCGGAGAAATCATTGTCGCCACCACCAACGCGCGGCTGGCAAGGGAAGTCAGGCGGTTGGCGGGGGGACGGCTGGGCGCCGCCATCCGCCATATCGAGTTGCAGCTCGCGCCCGGCTCGCGCCTCATCGCGGGAACGCTCGAAAGCGTGGCGCCGCTGGGCAAGCTGCTCGTCTATCGCGACAATCTCGATTTCTTCCGCAGCCTCGATATTCTGGTCGTTGCCGAAAAAACCTCATTGCTGCTCAAGACACGCTATGGGCTTGATGATCTCAAGATCATTCACACCCGGCACGGTGCGGGCGACCGCGCCATCGGCTTTGACAAGGCCAGCGCCGGGTTCGACCATATCCTGTGCTCCGGCCCGAAAATCAGGGACCGGCTGATCGGTCAGGCCAATATATCGCCCGAGCGGATCAGCATTGTCGGCTATCCCAAGTTCGAGCTGGCGGCGCCCGTCCTGCCCAAGACGGACGACCGGATGACCGTGCTATATAACCCGCATCCGTCGCCACACCTGTCCTCCTGGTACAGGCATGGTCGGGCGGTGCTGGACTATTTCGTCGATCATGCCGAATATCGACTGATTTTCGCTCCGCATGTCATGCTGTTCGAGCGCAAGTTCGTGGTGACCGTCGACCGGCTGACCATCGACCGGCCCGGTCGCATTGCCGAACGCTATGTGCAGGCGTCCAATATCCATGTCGATCTGGGCAGCGCCGCCTCCACGGACATGAGCTACACGCAGGCCGCAGACATTTATCTGGGGGATGCGAGCAGCCAGATTTACGAATTTCTGCTGCGGCCCCGCCCCTGCCTGTTCCTCGACAGCCATGGGGCGGACTGGCAGGAAAACCCGAATTTCGCGCACTGGCATGCCGGTCCGGTTATCACTGGCCCCTGCCAGCTTGATGAGGGGTTGCGGCGCGCCCGGGCGACCCATGAGGCGCAATACCGCGCCATACAGCAAGCAATGTTCGCGGAGAGCTTTGACATTACCGACACGCCCTCTTCCCAGCGGGCGGCGGAAGCGATAGCCGCCTTTGCCGGGAAGAATGCACCCCCGCCCCGACAGATCGACCCGATGGCGGCATGAACTTTCGGTGCCGGTGTACGCTGGACGCTGTCCCGGTGGATGGTGTATCGCTGCCCCGAACGGCGACGGGAACCATCTCCAGTCATTCCGTCATCGAACACCCGAGGGATCGTAACGGAAATTGACGGCGTCTACATCTACACAGTCACCCCGGGGGGCAGCAGGCAGGATATTCGGCGGCGTCGGCCTCGTTATGGGCGGCAAGGCCGGCGCGGGCGTGCTCAGCCTGGCCTATCTCATCATCGCAGCGCGGGCGCTCGGGCCGAGCGACTATGGCGTGCTGGTGCTTGTCCACGGCTATGTCATAGCGGTGTGCGGTATCATCTCGTTTCCGGTGTCGCAGGCGATCGTGCGGTACGGGGCACAGGCGCAACAGGACGGAGCGCCCCGACGGCTCGCCATGCTGCTGCGCTTCGGTGGCCAGGTGGAGCTGATCGGCGGCATCGCGGCGGTGGCGGCGGCGGCGCTGCTGGCTCCCCTTGTCGGGCCGCGACTGGGCTGGTCGGCCGCCGCCATGGCGCTGGCTCTGCCCTACAGCCTCGCCGCGCTGGGATCGGTACGTTCGACCCCGGCAGGGTATCTTCAGCTTTTGGGGCGGTTCGACCTGCTTGGGCTGCACACCCTTGTCGCACCGGGAGTTCGGCTGATCGGCGCGAGCGTGGCGGCGATCATGGGGTGGGGGCTGGAGGCGTTTCTGCTCATCTGGCTGGCTGCGGCGCTGTGCGAGTTTGCCGCGCTGTGGATCATGGGGCTGTGGTTCGCGCGCCGCTATATCGGCGATGATCTGCGACAGAGCGAAGCCGGGAATATCGTCGCCGACAATCCCGGCATCTGGCGGTTCCTGATCGCCAGCAATGCCGACGTTACGTTGAGCGAGCTGGCGGGCAGGCTCGCGCCGCTGATCGTCGGATGGATCATGGGTCCGGCGGCAGCGGGTATGTTCGCCATTGCCCAGCGCGCCACCGTGCTGATCGCGCAACCCGCGCAGATATTGGGCACCACTTCCTATGCCGAGCTGGCGCGGCTGGTCGCGGCGGGGCATGGCGGCGCGCCGCTGCGCCATGCGCTCGTCCGCGTGGTCGGCATTGCGCTGCTCGCCTGTGTGCCGGTGATCGCGATCGTCGCGTTGTTCCCGACCCCGATAGTCAAGCTGATCGCAGGACCGGCCTATGCGGCGGCGGCGGGATTGATGGTCATGCTGGTTATCGCCCGGGCGGTCGCGCTCGTCGGCCCGCCATGCAGCGCGGCGCTTTCCGCCATGGGGCGACCCGGATGGTCGATGAGCGCCAATCTTCTCGCCAGCCTGATCTTCCTTCCGGTTTTGCCGCCGCTGCTGCACAGTTTTGGGCTGGCGGGCGCGGGCATACAGGCGCTGGGGCAGGCGATCATCGCCAGTGCGCTGTTGATGACGCTGGCGTGGCGGCGGAGCATGGCGCATTGACGCACGCCGATGAGCCAACGCGCGCGCCGATGCGGATCGCCTATGTCATCAATTCGCTGGAGGGCGGCGGCGCAGCCTCCCCCGTCCCCGACATCGCCCGGATACTGCGCGATTGCGGAGCGGAGGTGCGCCTGTTCGCGCTGACCCGGCGGAATGGACGAGCGCTGCCCGCCATCATCGAGGCTGGCCTTGATCCGCTGATACGCGAAGGCGGCGAATGGGACCATCTCGCCGCCTGTCGCTGGCTCGACAGGGAAGTGATGGCATGGGGCGCCACCCATATCTGGACCTCGCTCAGCCGCGCCAGCATATTCGGATTACTGATCGGGCCAAGGCGCGGACTTCCGGTGATCTGCTGGCAGCATAACGCGTTCCTCCGCCCATGGAACCGCCGCCTGCTGCGTATCCTGCAATCGCGCGCGATGCTCTGGGTTGGCGACTCGCATGTGGTGTCGGCACTGACGGCGCAGCGACTTGGCGTTCCAGACGCGCGGCTGGCGACATGGCCGATATTTTCCGCCGACCCCGCCATGCCGCAGGCAAAGCCTTGGCAACCGGGCGAAACCCTCCGCATCGGCAGTCTGGGCCGCCTGCACCCGGCCAAGGGTTATGACGTGCTGATCGCGGCACTGGCGCGGTTGCGGGCGGACGGGTTCGCTCCGCCCTGTCCGATCAGCGTCACTGTCGCTGGTGAGGGGCATGAGCGGGAGCGGCTGGAGGCGATGGCGCGCGAGGCCGGGCTGGACAACATCACATTTCCCGGTTTCGCCGAGCATCCACGCCATTTTCTCGCCGATCTGCACCTGTATGTGCAACCCTCCCGCCGCGAGGGGTTTTGCATTGCCGCGCATGAAGCGATGGCGGCGGCATTGCCGGTGATCGCCTCTGCCGTGGGCGAAATGCCCTATACGCTGACCGATGGCGTGAGTGGCCGTATCGTGCCGCCCGAGGATGTAGAGGCGCTGGCGGAGGCGCTGCGCGAAATGCTGCGTGATCCCGCTGCCTTGCATAATTTGGGACAGGCGGCCCGCCTGCGTGTGCTTGACCGCTTCTCGCGAGCGAATTTCCATGCAGCGGGCGCAGAGATTGTCGCGCGATTGCGCGGTGAGCAGTTGTTTCGCACCGCGCGCTGAGGCATGGAGAAACGATCGAAGTCGGGACAGGAAAGACAATGACGGGCAAGTTGGTGACGATATTCGGCGGGGGCGGCTTTCTGGGCCGCTATGTGGCGCAGGAGTTGCTGGCGCGCGGTGCACGTGTGCGGGTGGCCGAGCGCTCCCCGACCAGCGCAGTGCGGGTAAAGACGCTGGGCGGACTGGGGCAGGTACAGCTTGTCGCCGCCGATGTGACAAAGCCCGACAGTGTGCAGCGCGCCGTTGCCGGGGCCGATGCAGCGATCAATCTGGTCGGCATATTGCGCGGGGATTTCGACAGGGTGCACCGGCTGGGCGCCGCCAACGTCGCGCAGGCCGCCAAGGCGGCGGGCATCGGGGCACTCGTTCATATTTCCGCCATCGGCGCCGATGCCGGGAGCGCGTCCGCCTATGGCCGGTCGAAAGGCGATGGCGAAGTTGAGGTTCGCGCGGCCTTTCCCGGCGCGATCATCATTCGGCCCTCGCTCGTTTTTGGCCGGGAAGATCAGTTCACCAACCGCTTTGCCGCATTGCTCGCCATGGCCCCGGTTGCCCCGGTACTGGCGGGCGCAACGCGGTTTCAGCCCGTCTATGTCGTCGATGTCGCCCGGGCGATCGCCACCGCTACGCTCGACCCCGCACAGTTTGGCGGCAAGACATTTGAGCTGGGTGGGCCACAGGTCATGAGCATGCGCGACATATATGGCTTCCTTGCCGGGATGATCGGCCGCAACCCTGCCCTGCTGCCGGTGCCCGACGCGCTGGGCGGGGCGCTGGCGAGCTTCACGGGCTGGATGCCGGGCGCGCCGATCACGCGGGACCAGTGGAAGATGCTGCAAAAGGACAATGTCGTGGCGGCCGATGCGGCGGGCCTTGCCGCCTTTGGCATCGCGCCCACCCCGATGGCCGCCGTCGCCGAAAGCTGGCTGGTGCAATATCGCAAACATGGCCGCTTTGCCGCGCGCGTGCGGGCCTGATCGCGCGTGGCGACCGATGTCATTACGTCCGTCCTGCTCGGTATTGTCGAGGGGCTGACCGAGTTCCTGCCGGTGTCTTCGACCGGGCACCTCATTCTTGCGACCGAATTGCTGGGGTATGACGCGCAGCGCTGGGCGCTGTTCAATGTCGTGATCCAGCTTGGCGCGATCCTTGCCGTGGTGGTGCTGTACTGGCGCACCTTCTGGGCGGTGGCGATGGGGCTGATCGGTGGCCAGGCGGAATCATGGCGGTTCACCCGCAACCTGCTCATCGCGTTCGTCCCTTCGGTGATCGTCGGTCTGGCGCTGCACGACCGCATAGAGGCCATGCTGGGCGAGCCAAAGATCGTCGCGTGGGCGCTGATTATCGGCGGCATCGCGATACTGGCGATCGAACGAATGCTGGGTGTGGCCCGGTTCAAGGGGATCGCCGACATTCCGGCGCTGCGCACGCTGGGCATCGGGTTTATCCAGTGCCTGTCGATGATACCGGGCGTCAGCCGTAGCGGCGCGACGATCATGGGCGCACTGGCGCTGGGTGTCGAGCGGCGGACGGCGGCGGAGTTCAGCTTCTTTCTCGCCGTGCCGACGATGCTGGGTGCGAGCACGCTAGAGCTGGTCAAGAACCGGGATGCATTGGCGTCCGGCGCGGCGAACTGGAGCGAGATCGCGATCGGTTTTGGCGTCGCTTTCGTGGTGGCGGCTCTCGTCATCAAAGCCTTTGTCGGCGTCGTATCCCGATTCGGCTTTGCCCCTTTCGCATGGTATCGAATCGGGGCCGGACTGGCAGCGCTAGCTTGGCTGTCCGCAAGATAGGTCCGATACGGTATTAATAAGGAGATTTTCAGGGGTAAGAACGCGGGAAAAATGTAAGGAGAGGATTTTTAGGTAAATGTTGATGTCCTATTGTGTGGATTTTTCGTGACGCACCGCGAAATCTGCGTTATAGGGCGCAACTGGTTCCCCGTGGGACAGGAGCGTCGTCATGGCCGAAAATCCGATGTTGAAATTTGTGGGTCTGGGACAGGACTATCCCGACAAACGCTCCCCGGCGCAGCGCGCCCATGACTTCGCCGAGATCAGCGACCGTTTCGCCACGGACAAGGCCGAGGAACAGGCGTCGCGCTGTTCCCAATGCGGGGTGCCCTATTGCTCCACCCATTGCCCGCTGCACAACCATATCCCCGACTGGCTGCGCCTCACCGCCGAGGGCCGGTTGCGTGAAGCCTATGAGCTGAGCAACGCCACCTCGACCATGCCCGAAATCTGCGGCCGCATCTGCCCGCAGGACCGGCTGTGCGAGGGCAATTGCGTCATCGAATTTTCCGGCCATGGCGCCGTCACCATCGGCTCGGTCGAAAAATTCATCACCGACACCGCATGGGAAGAAGGCTGGGTCGAGCCGCTCGTTCCGGGCCGCGCGACTGGGCAATCCGTGGGCATTATCGGCGCTGGTCCCGCTGGCCTGACCACAGCGGAATATCTGCGCGCGGCGGGGCATGAAGTGCATGTCTATGACCGGCATGACCGGACGGGCGGATTGCTCACCTATGGCATTCCGGGCTTCAAGCTGGAAAAAGACGTGGTGATGCGCCGGGTTCAGCGCCTGATCGACGGCGGCATCGTTTTTCACCAGAGCTTTGAGGTCGGGCGCGACGCCAGCCTGGAGGAACTGCGCGGCCTGCACGACGCGATCCTCATCGCTACCGGCGTGTACAAGGCCCGCGACATCGAGGCGCCGGGCGTGGATGCGAAGGGCGTGGTCCGGGCGCTCGATTACCTCACTGCCAGCAACCGGGCGGGTTTCGGCGACACGGTGCCCGAACATCTGGACGGTTCCCTGCTCGCCACCGACAAGCATGTCGTCGTCATCGGCGGCGGCGACACGGCGATGGATTGCGTCCGCACCGCCGTGCGCCAGGGCGCGAAGTCGGTCAAATGCCTGTACCGCCGCGACCGCGACAATATGCCCGGAAGCCAGCGCGAGGTGAAGAATGCCGAGGAGGAAGGCGTCGAGTTCGTCTGGCTCTCCGCGCCCCTCAACTTCGAGGGCGGCGCACAGGTGAGCGCCGTGAAGGCAAGCAAAATGCGCCTTGGTGCCCCCGACGCCAGCGGCCGCCGCGCGCCCGAACCGGACCTGGGCAGCGAATTTACCTTGGAAGCCGACCTCGTCATTCAGGCGCTGGGTTTCGAGCCGGAGGACTTACCGCAAATGTTCGGCGCGGAGGAGCTTGGCGTCACCCGATGGGGCACACTGCGCGTCGATCACCGCACGATGATGACATCGCTGGACGGCGTGTTCGCAGCCGGAGACATCGTGCGCGGCGCGAGCCTTGTCGTGTGGGCCATCCGCGACGGGCGCGATGTGACGGAGCATATGCTGGTATATCTCAAGGCGAAGGCGAGAGCCGGAAAGGTGGCGGCGTGAGGGGGGACGACAGAATGGCGGGCCACTTGCCTACTCCCGAGCATGAACGCCTCGCCGCCGAGGGCATGTACCACCCGGACCTTGAGCATGACGCCTGCGGTGTGGGCCTTGTCGCCGCGACCGATGGCAAGGCTTCGCGCCGCGTCGTCGAATCCGCCATTGATGCGCTCAAAGCCGTGTGGCATCGCGGCGCTGTCGATGCCGATGGCAAGACCGGCGATGGCGCAGGCATCCATATCGACCTGCCCGCCCGCTTCTTTGACGATGCGATCGCCGACAGCGGCCATGCGCCCCTGCCCAACCGGCTGGCGGTCGGCATGATCTTCCTGCCACGCACGGACCTCGGTGCGCAGGAGACGTGCCGTTCCATCGTCGAGAGTGAGGTCATCGACGCGGGATACCGCATCTATGGCTGGCGTCAGGTGCCGGTCGATGTGTCGGTCATCGGTGACAAGGCGCAGCGCACCCGGCCCGAAATCGAGCAGATCATGATCGCCGGTCCCCTGCCCGGTGAACGCAGCATCGCCGAATTCGAGAAAGACCTCTATCTGGTCCGCCGCCGGATCGAGAAGAAGGTCGTCGCCGCGCAGGTGCAGGATTTCTATATCTGTAGCCTGTCGTGCCGCTCGATCATCTACAAGGGGCTGTTTCTGGCCGAAAGCCTGTCGGTTTTCTACCCCGACCTTTGTGATGCGCGCTTCGAAAGCCGGGTCGCGATTTTCCACCAGCGCTATTCGACCAACACCTTCCCGCAATGGTGGCTGGCCCAGCCGTTTCGCAGCCTTGCCCATAATGGCGAGATCAACACCATTCGCGGCAACAAGAACTGGATGAAGAGCCACGAGATCAAGATGGCGGCGCTGGCGTTCGGCGACCAGTCGGAGGATATCAAGCCCGTCATTCCGGCGGGCGCGTCGGACACGGCGGCGCTCGATGCGGTGTTCGAGGCGATCTGCCATGCCGGGCGGGATGCGCCGACGGCCAAGCTGATGCTGGTGCCCGAAGCACCGGGCGATGATACGCCCCAAGCCCATCGCGACATGTACGACTATCTCGCCTCCGTCATGCAGCCATGGGATGGTCCCGCCGCGCTGGCCATGACCGACGGGCGATGGGCCGTCGCCGGGGTGGACCGCAATGCGCTCCGCCCGCTGCGCTATTCGCTGCCCTCCGACAATCTGCTGGTCGTGGGGTCGGAAACCGGCATGGTCGTGCTGCCCGAAGCATCGATCGTCGCCAAGGGCCGCATGGGTCCGGGGCAGATGCTCGCCGTCGATCTGTTCGAGGGCAAGGTTTATGACGACCGGGCGATCAAGGACCGGATCGCTGCCGAAAAGCCCTATGCCGACTATGTGAAAAACTATCTGGCGATGGACGATCTGCCGCCTGCGCCCGCTGATACCGCGCCTGCGATGGACCGGGCCGGGCTGACGCAGCGTCAGGTTGCCGCCAACATGACGCTGGAGGATCTGGAGCTGATCCTCGCGCCGATGGTCGAGGACGGCAAGGAAGCGGTGGGGTCCATGGGCGATGATGCGCCGCTCGCGGTGCTGTCCGACAAGCCGCGCCTTATCAGCCATTTCTTTCGCCAGAATTTCAGTCAGGTCACCAATCCGCCGATCGATAGCCTGCGCGAACGGCATGTGATGAGCCTCAAGACCCGCTTTTCCAACCTCGCCAATATATTGGAGGAAGGCAGCCAGAGCGAGCATGTGCTGGTGCTCGATTCGCCGGTGCTGTCGAACGCCGACTGGTTCCGCCTGAAATCGGCGTTCGGTGCGGCGGCGGCCGACATCGACTGCACCTATGATGCGGCGGACGGAGTCGAAGGGCTGCGCGCCGCCATCGCCCGCATCCGCGACGAGGCGGAACAGGCGGTACGCGCGGGGCACAGCGAGCTGTTCCTGACCGACGAAGGCGCGGGTGAAGGGCGCATCGCCATCGCCATGATTATCGCCGCGGCGGCCGTGCACACGCATCTGGTGCGCACCGGATTGCGCAGCTTTTCCTCGGTCAATGTGCGTTCCGCCGAATGCCTCGACACCCATTATTTCGCGGTTCTGGTCGGCGTCGGCGCCACCACGGTGAACGCATGGCTGACCGAAGCCTCGATAGCCGATCGCCACGCACGCGGCCTGTTCGGCGCGCTCGACCTCGACGACTGCATTGCCCGGTACAAGAAAGCGATCGAGGAAGGTCTGCTCAAGATCATCTCGAAAATGGGCATCGCCGTCATCTCCTCCTATCGCGGCGGATATAATTTCGAGGCGGTGGGGCTGAGCCGTGCGCTGGTCAATGACCTGTTCCCCGGCATGCCGACCAAGATTTCGGGCGAAGGTTATGGCTCGCTGCATCATGCGGCGATGCTGCGCCATGACGCCGCCTATGACAGCGCGGTGGCGCGCCTGCCCATTGGCGGCTTTTATCGTCAGCGTAATGGCGGTGAGAGCCATGCCTATTCGGCGCAGCTCATGCACCTGTTGCAGACGGCGGTGGCGACCGACAGTTACACCACTTACCTCCAGTTTTCGCGCGGGGTGCGCGATTTGCCGCCGGTCTATCTGCGCGACCTGATGGAGTTCAACCACAACCGCACGCCGGTCGCCATTGACGAGGTCGAGGCGATCACCGAAATTCGCAAGCGCTTTGTCACGCCCGGCAAGTCGCTGGGCGCGCTCAGCCCGGAGGCACACGAGACGCTCGCCATTGCCATGAACCGCATCGGCGCAAAGGCCGTGTCGGGCGAGGGCGGCGAGGATGCTATCCGCTTCAAGCCCTATGACAATGGCGATAATGCCAACAGCTCGATCAAGCAGGTCGCCTCTGGCCGCTTTGGCGTAACCGCCGAATATCTGGGTGCCGCCGAGGAGCTGGAGATAAAGGTCGCGCAGGGCGCCAAGCCCGGCGAGGGCGGCCAGCTTCCCGGCTTCAAGGTGACGGAGATGATCGCCCGTCTGCGCCATTCGACGCCGGGCGTGATGCTTATTTCACCGCCGCCGCATCATGACATCTATTCGATCGAGGATCTGGCGCAGCTCATTTACGACCTGAAGCAGATAAATCCACGCGCGCGGGTGTGTGTGAAGCTCGTCAGTCAGGCGGGCATCGGCACGGTCGCCGCTGGCGTCGCGAAGGCGCATGCCGACGTCATCCTCATTGCCGGCAACGTCGGCGGCACCGGCGCTTCGCCGCAAACCAGCATCAAATTCGCCGGGACACCGTGGGAAATGGGTCTGTCGGAGGCCAATCAGGTGCTGACGCTCAACGGCCTGCGTCACCGGGTGCGGCTGCGCACCGATGGCGGCCTGAAAACCGGGCGCGACATCGTGATCGCGGCGATATTGGGTGCGGAGGAATATGGCATCGGCACATTGAGCCTCGTCGCCATGGGCTGCATCATGGTGCGCCAATGCCACAGCAACACCTGCCCCGTGGGCGTATGCGTGCAGGACGAGCGGTTGCGCGCCAAGTTCACCGGTACACCGGAAAAGGTCATCAACCTGATGACCTTCATCGCCGAGGAAGTGCGCGAAATTCTCGCCCGCCTCGGTTTCCGCAGCCTCGATGAGATCATCGGGCGTACCGAGCTGTTGCGGCAGGTGAGCCGGGGCGCCGAACATCTCGACGATCTCGACCTCAACCCGATCCTCGCCAAGGTCGATGCGCCCGACGAGCATCGCCGCTTCTCGCTGCCGACATGGCGCAACGCTGTGCCCGACAGCCTTGATGCCCAAATACTTGCCGACGCGAAGGCGGTTTTCGAGCGCGGTGAGAAGATGCAGCTCACCTATAATGTCCGCAACACGCACCGGGCCGTGGGCACGCGCTTTTCCGCCGAAGTCACGAGCAAGTTCGGCATGTCGGCGCTTGCCGACGGGCATGTGCAGATACGTTTGCGCGGTTCCGCTGGGCAATCCCTCGGAGCGTTTCTGTGCAAGGGCATCACGCTTGAAGTGTTTGGCGATGCCAATGATTATGTCGGCAAGGGGTTGTCCGGCGGCATCATCTCGCTGCGCCCGACCGTATCCTCACCGCTTGAAAGCCAGAACAACACGATTATCGGCAACACAGTCCTGTATGGCGCGACGGCGGGCAAGCTGTTCGCCGCGGGGCAGGCGGGCGAACGTTTCGCCGTGCGCAATTCCGGCGCGCAAGTGGTGGTCGAGGGCTGCGGCGCCAATGGC
>ERZ724516.1544-NODE-1544-length-13423-cov-6.423175_pt1 | contig 13423 bp, 9 predicted proteins | sample MGYA00376049_ERZ724516 | MGnify/ENA primary metagenome ERZ724516 (study PRJEB28724, sample SAMN07190886) | activated sludge metagenome | isolation source: activated sludge of sewage treatment plant in Hong Hong | place: USA: Christiansburg, Virginia | collected... | reverse complement strand
CGTTTTTCTTCTCAATCCATTCGGTCGACAGTGTTTTACGGTCGATTTTTCCATTTGGGTTGCGCGGCAACGGGCCGCTGCGTACCTCAATACCCGCAGGCAACATATAGGCTGGCATCCGGGTGCGACATTCAAGCAGTAGGGCAGCAGTATCCAATTCACCATCGGCTGGTGCTGTGGCAATGACCTGTATGGCTTGCCCCAGGCGGTCATCATCGACGCCAAAGGCGACGCATTCACCGACCATGCGTGTTGCGTAGAGAATTTCCTCAACCTCGGTCGGGCTAACGCGGTAGCCCGAGGTTTTCATCATTTCGTCGCGGCGGCCAATAAAGTAGAGGAATCCTTCTTCGTCCATCCGTACTGTGTCGCCTGAAAACACTGCAATCTCAGGCAGTACCAACCCAGTCTCGCGACCTGGCGCGTGTACCGGTAAAGGCTTGTAGCGCTCGGCAGTTTTTTCGATGTCATTCCAGTAGCCCATGCCGACCAATGCCCCGCGATGGACCAGTTCGCCCGGCTCATTGGGGGCACAAGGCGATCCGTCCTCGCGCAGCACCAAAATTTCGGCATTCGGAATGGCTTTGCCGATTGAGTCGGGGCGCTTATCCACCTCGGCCGGGGGGAGGTAAGTTGAGCGGAACGCTTCGGTCAGGCCATACATCAAGAATGGCTTGGACTTGGGCAAATGCTTGCGCAGTGCCATCAAGGTCTCGCGCGGCATGCGCCCGCCAGTATTGGCAAAGTAACGCAAATGCTCGGTGATCGTTTCCGGCCAAGTGAGTTGAGTCAGCTGGATATAGAGTGGCGGAACAGCCGTTAACCCGGTGACCTTTTCACGTTCAATCGCCTTTACGACATCGCGTGGCAACAGGTAATTGAGCAGCACAACGCGGGCGCCGACATGGAAAGCCGTCGTCAGTTGGCTGAAACCTGCGTCAAACGATAGCGGAAGGGCGGCGAGCAGGGTGTCTTCAGCGTTGTTCTCAAGATAGCTGGCCACGCTCTTTGCGCCAGCCACCATGTTGCGGTGCGAGAGTACTACGCCCTTGGGCTTGCCAGTACTGCCCGAGGTGTAAAGAATTCCAACGACATCCGTGTCGATAACCCGATGCCCTTGGGCTGGAGGCTGATCCATCAAGTCCGACCAAAGGGAATAATTGATCGCACCACTAGTCGGTAGCGCTTGCGTGGTATCAATAACCACGATATGGCGTAGGTCGTGACAGGCGGGCAATATGTCTTGCAATAGCGCTAGGCGCTCAGGAGAGGTGATCAGCACCCGCACATTGCAGTCGCGCAGAATATAACCAACCTGTTCGGCCTTGAGCAACGGGTTTAGCGGCACAAAAACGCCACCGGCAGCTGGTGCGCCAAAACTGGCGATCACCGTCTCGAAGCGTTTTTCAAGGTAGATGGCTACTCGTTCGCCGCGTCCTAGGCCGAGAGAGATCAAGCCACAGGCAAAGCGCGAAACTGATTGATTTAGTTCGCCATATGACAAGCTTTGTTTGCCGTAGGTGAGTGCCAGAGAGTCAGGCGATTTTTCTGACGAATGCGATATGAGTTCGTGGAGCAGAGTGGAATCATTCATGGGGGTGTGAATTCGAGTAGTAAACTACAACCGTTGGTTATAATGACGCACAGTTGGTGAGGGGCACGTGAAGTATCTCACACAGTGATTTACAGAGCCTCTGATAGAGTGGCGAATCTAATGATTTCAGGACTTTATTGATGGATTTTAAGCGCGAAGTGAAGATGATGCTCGACGATGTCCTTCATATGAATGGTCGGGCGTCAGCATTTGAAAGCGATACTCCTTTGTTGGGGAGTGTTCCTGAGCTTGATTCAATGGCGGTGATAAATTTAATTTCGGCTATTGAGGATCGCTTCCAATGCGCTGTCGATGATGATGAAATTGATGGTGCTGTCTTTGCCACCTTGGGCTCATTGGTCGAGTTTGTAAGCTCAAAAGTTGGCGCGCTAACTAGCTGAAAGCGGCTTGCCGCGTGATTTTCTTGGCAAATACGTGCTTTATCACTAGAGCTAGATTGGTTGCAATGCCAATTCACCATATTTCTTGGACTGCTAGATGAATATTTCCTCAATTTTTGGCGTTGACACATTTGGTAAGCCCAGAATTAACAACACTGCTAAGGATTTATTTGCCTTCGGTCATTTGATTCGTGAGACCGAAACCTTGATACTGGATCTTTTCGGGCGCGGCTTGGTGTCAGGAACAACGCACACCTGTTTGGGCCAGGAAATCTGTCAGATGTCCGTCGTCCGGGCGCTCAATCATCCTGACGATTACGTCTTGTCCAATCACCGTAATCACGGCCATTTCATGACCTATTCGGGCGATTTTATCGGGTTGGTTGCAGAGATAATGGGCAGGAAGGCTGGCGTTTGTGCCGGCTACGGTGGTAGTCAGCATCTGGCATTTCGGAACTTCCATAGCAATGGCGTTCAGGCCGGTATGACAGGTATTGGGGTTGGCCTTGCTGCCGCATTAAAGTCAAACTCCAGCCAAGGCATTGTTGCAATCATTATTGGTGATGGAACGCTGGGCGAGGGGTTGCTATACGAGAGTATGAATCTGGCGTCAATTTGGAACGTCCCTGTACTCTTCGTGGTTGAGCACAATGGTATTGCACAAACAACCTATACCCGCGATACGATAGGTGGTGACATAGTTGCGCGTGGAAAAGCCTTTGGATTAGCCGCTTGGCGTTTGAGTGATCGGGATGAGAGCTTTTCAGCCGCAGTTGAGGCGGTCGTAGAAGATCTGCGCGAGAATCGCCGGCCAGGAATGTTGGTAATTGATACTGGCAGGCTTGGTCCGCACAGTAAGGGTGATGATCTGAGAGATGTTGCTGAGCGGGATGAACTTGCTGCTGCCGACCCGTTGATGGCTCTTGCCGCTCGCCTTACTGTTGATCAGGTTGAACAGATCAAATCCACATGCAAGGCCTTTCTCAAAGAGGTTGAGAAAAGCGCGATGGAATCTGAACTTTCCAGCTTTGAAATTACCCCAGAGCATACTTTCCGCCCAGCACTGGAAGTTGATTTTCCAAAAGCAGATACAGCCTCGGTCAATGTTCGTTTGGCGCTAAATGATGCATTGCAAAAGCTGCTTGAGCACGATAAGGATGTCGTGCTTCTTGGAGAGGATTTGCATGATCCATATGGTGGTGCGTTCAAGGTAACTGCCGGCCTCTCCGAAAAATATAAAGGCAGGGTCATTTCCACCCCAATTAGCGAAGCTGGAATTACCGGGGCGGGCATAGGTTTGGCAATGGCTGGTAAAAAGCCGATTGTCGAGATCATGTTTGCCGACTTTCTGACGCTGTGTATGGACCAGATCTATAACCATGCAGTGAAGTTCCCTGGCATGTTTGCCGAATCAGCCATTCCTATCGTCATTCGTACGCCTTGTGGCGGACGGCGTGGATATGGTCCAACCCACAGCCAGAGTCCAGAGAATATTTTTGTCTCGGTTCCGGGGTTGACCGTACTCTTTGGCAGCCATCGACACAATATTGGTCAGCTTCTCATCGATGCCTCAACGCGTTGGCCGAATCCGACCTTGTTCCTTGAGCATAAGCTACTTTACGGAGAAAAGCTCGATTCCCAGGGTTATGAAGAAATTGACGTCGAACCGGGAGATCTCGGTGCCGATTTGTTCCCAACGATTCGCAGCGGTAGCCAAGATCCGGACATCACTCTGCTATCGTACGGAGGCATGTTGCCGATCGCCGAAAAAGCCGCTCGCATCCTTGAGGATGAAGAAGAGTTGGCAGTAGAAATTATTGCTCCGGCACTACTCGCACCTATGCCGCGGTTTTCGTTATTGAAGGCTTTGCTTGATCGACCACGAATATTGGTGGTTGAAGAAGCACACCACCAATTTGGGTTCAGTGCTGAGGTCCTGGCCATGCTTGCCGAAAATGGTTACAAAGGTAAAGTTGCCAGATTGGGAACGGCCCCCGTACCGATTGCTTCAGCACGTAGCCTTGAAAGTGCACAGCTTCCGGATGAACAAGCAATTGTTTCGGCTGTAATGAGTATCCTGTAGTTTCTGGAAAATAAACAATGGCAAGCGCAATTTACGTACCAAGAATTAACAACAACGATGACGAAGTCAAAGTTTTGGCCTTTGATGTAGGTGTTGGTGACAAGATTAAGGCTGGCCAAATCATCGGCCAGGTAGAAACTGACAAAGCAGTTCTTGATGTAACGGCCTCTTCGGATGGTTATGTCCTTGGTTTTGTCGCTCAGGCAGAGGAAGTCGTTCGTGTAGGAAGCATCATGCTTTGGCTTGGCGAGTCTAAAGATGAGGCAGTTCCGGAGGTTCTAGTTTTGACGACTGGACAAGCTGGCTCACGAACCTCCTTGGTCACAGCCAAAGCTCGTATTCTCCTCGAGAAAAATTCACTGCAAGCTGACCTTATCCCTCCCATTGATGGAAGAGTCACTGTTGAGGCAATTGAGCGCTACCTCGCTACAAATAGTGGAGTGAATGCTGAAACTAAGCCTGTGCTAGTCAAGTCATCGGTCGATGTTCTGCCTGATGTTGAAGGCACTCAAATGAATCTGACTCGCGAAGAAAAGGGGATGGCTGCTACGGTTACCTGGCATCGTGATTTTGCGGTTCCTGGATATATCGAGATCGACTACGATCTAGCGCCTTGGGCGGAGTACGCGAAGCGATTCCAAGAGGTAAAAGGGTTGCTGATGCCGCCCTTGCTGCCTTTGATGGCATGGCGACTTGTTGAGATCGTTCAGGAAATGCCGCGTCTGAATGCAACGGTGGTCGGTAACAAGCGGTTTGAGTACACGCCGGTAAATTTGGGATTCACTATCCAGGCTGGCGATGCGCTCTACTTGGCAGTGGTTCGCAACGCACAGGGTGTCGATGAGTTTGGTTTCGTCAATACACTTGGCGATGTGCTGCGCCGGGCAGCCGGGCACAATTTGCGAGAATCTGAAGCCTCTGGTGCCACCATAGGATTTTCGAGTATGGAGCGCTGGAAAGTGACGCGCCATATTCCGATTTTGCCCCCACACACTGCTCTGATGGTTGCACATGCAGCAGGCCAAGGGGGCAGAGGCGTGCTGGGCGCCAGCTACGACCACCGGGTGCTGAATGGTGGCCAAGTCGTAGCAGCGCTAAAGAAACTATCATCGCCCAATAAAAATTAACCCCAGGGAATACTGATGTCACTAAATAAAGAATCAATTCAAGCCGAGATCAAGGCCAAGATAATTGAGATTGCCGCGCAGACAGGAGATGATGCTTCAGAGTTGGGGCTGGACGAGATTATTCCTGCGACCGGGTTGATCGACTCTACTGGCTTGCTAGAACTAATTGCGTGGTATGAGAAAACCTACCAGATTCCGCTGACTCAGGAAGAAATCAACATCGACAACCTCGGTACGCTAGCGCGGATGGCGGAATTTGTATTGCGTAAAAAAGGACTGCTCTAATCAGCAGAAGTCAGAGATTATCTTGACGGAAACTATCCATTCACAACCACGACCGTTTTTTCTCACGAGCAGCCTGGGAAGAATTTTCTGCATCTACCATGCGCCAGTCGGCGATGTTAAGCCTTGGGGCAATATTCTCATCATTCCCGCTTTCAATGAAGAAATGAATCGCTGCCGCAGCATGGTGACGATTCAGGCACAGGCTCTGGCGCAACAGGGTCTCGGAACATTGGTGATCGACCTGTATGGCACCGGAGAAAGTGACGGCGAATATGGCGATGCCCGCTGGGACACCTGGCTTGAGGATATCCGTTGCGCCACTGATTGGCTGGATGAGCAACCCGGTGGCTGTGTTGCCCTTTTAGGCATCCGGTTAGGCTTCCCGCTGGCAGTCAGCGCAGTCCGCAATGCTCCAAAAATAAGAATGCTGATCGCGTGGCAGGCTGTTGTCGATGGCAAAAGCTATTTCACACAGTTCATGCGGATGAAGATTGCGGCCAATATGGACCGAACTGACATTCCCAAAGAAACCTCTGGCGGAATGCGAGCGCAACTCGCCGCCGGTAGCAGTATTGAAATTGCCGGCTACGAGATCAACCCGGAACTCGGCATGGCATTGGATAGCCTTAAGCTGGCCGAGTTGCTGCCGCCTGAAACATCAAAGGTTATCTGGTTTGAGAAAGCAGCTGGCGCAGAAGGTGCGCTTTCGCCTGCTAGCGAAAAACTTGTTGAAAGCTGGCAACAATCAGGTAATGCAACAGAAATTAAGCTCTTTGATGGTCCCGCATTCTGGGCTCTGCATGAACGTTTTCTTGCCCCTGATCTTGTGACCAAGACTTCAGACTGGCTTCAACAATTCCGGCCAGCCAAATGAATGAAAAACCGATTGTTTTAGAAGGCGTAGCTTCCCCCTTGATCGGCATGCTTCACCCCGCATCAGGAAAGCAGGAAACCGGCGTGTTGATGATGGTCGCTGGCGGTCCACAATACCGCATTGGCGGTCATCGCCAGCTCGTACTTTGGGCCCGAAAGTTTTCGTCTCAAGGCTTTCCGGTACTGCGCTTTGATTTCAGCGGCATGGGCGACAGCTACGGCGAATACGTTGAATTTGAAGATACTGAGGCTGATATCCTAGTTGCACTGGATCGATTTTTTGCAGAAACACCGACGTTAAAACAAGTGGTGCTGTGGGGGGAGTGCAATGCAAGTTCCTCATCCTTGCTCTTCGCCCACAAAGACTCGCGAGTTAAGGGAATCGTCATGATTAACCCGTGGGTCCGAACTGAGCAAGGCCAGGCAAAAGCCGTCGTAAAACACTACTACCTTGACCGCCTGAAGCAACGCTCATTTTGGGTAAAGGTGTTCAGTCTGAAATTTGACTTCATTGGCTCGATGAAGTCTGCACTGCAAATGATCTCGCTCGCTCGCGGTCAAAGAACGTCCGATCTCGAAATCAACAAAAATTCGGCAATGGTTGAGGTTGACCGCAGCAAACCATTGCCTGACAGAATGCTGGATGGACTTTCCCGCTTCAAAGGCCGAATCATGCTGGTTATGAGTGGGCGGGACATGATCTCAAAAGAATTTGATGACCTCCTGCAAGCGGTGCCAGCTTGGCAAGAGCATCTCGCCGCATGTGCCATGGTGCGCCACGATCTTCAATACGCAGATCACACCTTTTCATCCAGCGCATGGCGTGACCAAGTGGCTGAACGGGGAATAGGCTGGCTAGCCAGTCTCCCTGCTGTTCAAAATAACCAGATCAATCAAGCTGTGCGCTAAAAACATGGCTAAACCAGTAATTGAACCGATTACCGACCAGACCTTGCCTGAGTTTGCTGTATTCCTCCAGTCCCATATGCCAGTCAACCGAACCGCGCAGGACTGGATATCTGGCTTGCAAAAAAACTGGTGCGAAATCCGTCCCAACTATGGTTTCCTGATGCGTGATGAAGGAACAATAGTTGGTGGTATCGGCGCTTTTTACGCTGACAGAATGATTCGTGGGCAAAACGAGAAATTCTGCAACATCACAAGCTGGTGTGTCCTCGACAGCCATCGCAAATACAGCATGCAACTTGCAATGAATGTTGTCGCGCAGCCTGGCTATCACTTCACCGACTTTTCACCGACAAAAATTGTGGCTGGGACGCTTCAATTCTTCAAATTCAAATCGATGGATGAGGCGGTAGTCGTGATGCCAAACCTTCCGTTGCCATCGTTTGCCGGGCGTGTGCTCACTGAACCCGTCGAAATTGAGCGCAGCCTAAAAGGTGAAATGCTCAAGATATGGAAAGATCATGCCCAGTTTCCGTGGTTACAGCATTTGATCGTTGGCAAAGCAGATGACTGGTGTCACATCGTTTTCAAGCGGGGTGAGTTCAAAGGCTTGCCCTGTTCAAACGTTATTTACATAAGCGATGGCCAAGCATTTAATCGATATTCAAGCTGCTTGAGCTGGCATTTCTTTTGGCAGGGAATGATGAGCACGCACGTTGAAAGACGCATGCTTACTACAGCCCCCAAGTTGTCGGCAGTCAGAACCGGTTTTAACGCAAAGCAATTTTTAAGTACAACCTTGGCAGAATCGGACATCGATTACCTATACTCGGAAACAGTCGCGCTAGATCTTTAATTAAGGCAAGGAAAAACTGGTTAGTGCAACTTTTGGGACTTTCGGTACGTTGGTGAACTGTCTTAGCCGTTTACTCCCGAATAACCAGTATTACTGGGATGCTGCCTAGCTTTCGATCTCTGCCGGTACGGCAGACAAATATCTAGTCTCGCAGATGCAATCTTTATACACAGCAGCCTTTCTCCAAGGGCCTTACGCTCATCAACAACATCAAAATGACCAGGCGGTACACTACGCCAGGAACCTCATACAAATACCTTAGCGGCTTGGTGCTGCTGATTGCTTATGGGTCTTTATACCCATTTGATTTCGCTGCCGCCCCTGAGGGCGCATTTTCGATCATGTTTTCTCAAGCGACCCTTTTCAGCTCAATAGGTGACGCTTTGGGCAATATCGGGCTATTCATACCTTTGGGGCTGCTTGGTGTTCTCACCATTACATCTCGGCGAGGCATGGCATCCGCGATTGTTCAGACCCTTTTTATCGGTTTTTTAATTGCGTTTGCGCTACAGATCGCCCAGCTATGGGTGCCTACCCGAACCCCTGCGTTGAATGACGTACTCTGGAACATGGTTGGGTGTATCACAGGGGTTTTGCTCAGCTATCAATTAAATACCCGCCGGCAAAACCTTTCTGGAATATTTGAAATACCACAAGTAATCGGCGGTCTTCTGGCCGCCTGGATAGTCTGGGAATGGCTCCCTTTGATACCCAGCCTCGATTTCCAACTCGTTAAAAATCACCTTAAAGAGTTGCTCGCCTTCGACTCAATATCATTCAATCTGCTCTTTGAACGTGCAGCCATAACGCTACTTTTTGGAGAACTACTTAGCCGGGTTTTCAAGCCCCACCACTCGTTGATAGCGCTGCCACTAATGGCTGCAGGCATAATTTTAGGAAAACTATTCCTGGTCGATGCACAGTTAAATGCGTCAATCTTCCTTGGATTCCTGATCGGCATAGTAAGTTGGTGGGGCATTTTTCGGCTCTCAGTCGATCGTCGCACCGCTATCGTCGTCGCTGCTTTGTTACTCGCCTATTCGGTCCAGGCGCTTGCACCCTTCAGCTTGAAGGATGCGCCATCCTCATTTGGCTGGTTGCCCTTTGAAGGTTTGCTTGAGGGCTCCATGCTCGTCAATATTCGCTCCCTTGCCGGCAATTTTCTGCTATTCGGCAGCGTCCTGATTTTATTGCGGGTGGCCGGTTCAAAATTGGGTGCAGCAAGTGTTGGTCTTGCATTCTGGGTTTTATGCATGGAACTTGTGCAACTCTTTATCTCCAACAGGTCTGGTGCCATTAGCGAGCCTCTCCTTGTCTTTATTGCCGGGCAATGTCTCGGCGTACTCGACTTCTCAGCCCGAAGCGTAACGGTCAAACCTGATCCCGCAGCTAACGTTGAAAAGAAGTCTCGACTGACGACGCCACGTGTCGCTTTGCCAAGCTATCGAAATGCCGCAATACAAATCCTGATACTCGTCGGACTAATTGTCCTCAGCCTAAAATTCCTCCTTCAGTTGCCGGCAATACCTTACAACGTCAAAGAGTTATTCAGGGCTGACGGCAGCATTCTGGCGCTAACTTCTTTTGCCTTAAGCGTTTTGTGGATTGGGGTAGGCTCTGTTTGGTTTGGGCATCAACTAATAAGGTCAAAGTGGCCTGGCTTGTTGCTCTTTCCCATGAGTATTGCCGTTAGCTTGATAAGCTTGATGTTTCTTTGGTCTGGTGTCACCAGCGAGAGCATTGCTGACATCGCTGGCTCATCAAACCGCTTCTGGTTTGTCACGAACAAAAACGAATGGGGCGAGTTGTGGCGCGATATTTTTCTCTATTTGGATGCACCCGAGACAATAGGCTTCCTCGAAACAGGCGTACGTTACTGGGCGTTGTATTCGCCCCCAAGCATTTTTGTCGCATTGATCTATTACCTCCAGAACGCGGGTCAAATGAAACAACAGTCCTGGGGTACCAAAACAGCTTTGTTACTGGTCGCGTTATTAGTCCTCTGGTTCTGTAAAGCAATAGCATTCGATTGGAGTTCCACCGACAATCTTACTGAGTTGATTGCACGTGATGGTGAATGGGGGTGGGGTGGAGGCGGCTACCTTTACGGATTGGTCTTTTTGATATCCTTGAATGCAAGCTTGCTTGCTGAACTATCTGTCATCAACACACGGAATCTACTTAAAGTAGCCTTGATTTTTTTTATTTCACTCCCGATAGGATGGTGGTTGATAAATCAGGGCCTGGAACAGAATATTGAAAAATACGATGCGGTTTTTTCCGGTGTTCAGTTTCTGTTAGGGCCGGATCGCAAGAGCTTGCTCAGCCAGAACGCTCTACTTGCGCGCTGGTGCCTGGTTCAAGTTGCCAGCATTTTAATCATTGGCCTAGGCATGCGATTAGGAAAAATACTTTTTCCAATCTCGGCGCGGCCAAAAAAATTGAAGGGCTCTACTGAACGTTTCAATATGACTGCGCGTTCAGAGCTTGGCAATGAATAAGTTAAACTGACGCAAAACTGATTGGCATAACTAGAAAATGTACAACTCCATGGAATCATCAATATCATCCAATGAGACCTCACCTGCACTCGCAGTTGGCAAACCACGCTTCGCCAATGCTCAACTTGCGCATGCTTTGGGTGAAGAGGGCGCTCTTTTTGCATGGCGCCAAGCGTTCAAGAATGCAGGCGTTAAAGCGCCAGAAACGGTATCAGGTGATTTTGCAATAGCGTTTTGTGAGCCTGATGGAAGAACCTTCCTAGCCATCGACCGCTTTGCCATCCGCAGCCTCTGCTATCGTCAAGTCGGCAACCGTTTGCTATTCGCCGAGCGCGCCGACCAGCTCGCAGACTCGACCACCGAAATCGATCCGCAAGCCATTTTTGATTATCTCTACACCCACGCCATCCCCTCGCCCAGAACCATCTACAAGGGTATCTACCGAGTGCCGCCGGCACACTACGTTTTACTCGAAAATAACCAGTTGACCGTAGCACCCTACTGGACACCTGCCTTTACAGAGGTTTCACCGCCACCCTTCGATCAACTTCGCGACGAATTCCGCGCGCTGTTGCAACAAGCTACAGCGCGTCAACTGGATGGTGGCAAAGCCGGTTGCTTCCTAAGTGGCGGCACCGATAGTTCAACCGTCGCCGGCATGATCGGCCTGGCACACGGCACACCGGCCGCCACATACTCCATCGGCTTTGAAGCCGAAGGCTACGATGAAATGGAGTTTGCCCACATCGCGGTGCGTCAGTTCAATACCGAACACCATGAGTACTACGTCACCCCGGATGATCTGGTGCGTAGCATTCCCATGGTTGCAGCAAGTTACGACCAGCCTTTCGGCAACTCATCGGCCTTGCCCGCCTACTACTGCGCCAAAATGGCCAAGGATGACGGTGTAACACGCATCCTGGCGGGCGATGGTGGTGATGAGCTTTTTGGTGGCAACTCCCGCTACGCCAAGCAGCGCGTGTTCGATTGGTATCAACTCATCCCGGGCGCAATTCGCACCGGCATCATGGAACCACTCTTGGGCACCAGCCTTGCCAGCAGCCTGCCATTAGTGCGCAAGGCATCCAGCTACGTTGAACAAGCCAGCGTTCCGATGCCGGACCGCTTACAAATGTACAACCTGATTACCCGGCTGGGTATCCAGCAGGCACTGGGTAACGACTTCTTGGCGCAGGTTGATATTTCTGCGCCGCTGCAACTTCAGCGCAAAGTATGGGCTACTGCGCATACCGCCAATAATACGAACCGCGAACTTGCCTTTGACTGGCGCTACACCTTGGCCGAAAGCGACTTGCCCAAAGTCTCCGGTACAACCCGTCTGGCGGGCCTTGAAGTTGGCTTTCCCATGCTCGACGATGATCTGCTTGCATTCTCAATGCGTCTGCCAGTCGACTACAAGCTCAAGGGTATGAAACTCCGCTGGTTCTTCAAAGAAGCACTCCGTGGCTTTTTGCCTGATGAAATCATCACCAAGAAAAAGCAGGGCTTCGGGCTACCCTTTGGCGTTTGGGCTACCCGAAACGAGGCACTGCTAAAGCTCGCTTCAGAATCCGTCCGTAGTTTGGTTGACCGCGGCATTCTGCGCGCCGAGTTCGTTGAAGAATTGCTGACCAAACGTCTCTACGAACACCCCGGCTACTTTGGCGAAATGATCTGGATATCCATGATGCTCGAACAATGGCTGCGAGCTCATGCCCCCAGCTACTCGGTGGCAGGTTCGCGTTAAAACCATGCGTAATTTTGCTGATGGCGGCAGGCGCCCAGTAACCAACGGAACAAACGAATGACGAACAAGCGTATTTTAATGATTGCCTATCATTTCCCCCCAGTGAGGGTGAGTAGTGGCATCCAGCGCACTCTTAAATTTTGCACCTATTTACGTGAATATGGCTGGGACCCGCTTGTATTGACCATCTCCCCCAAGGCTTACGAAGTAACCAGTCCGGATCAACTCAAGGAGATCCCTGAGGACGTAATCGTCGAACGTGCATTTGGGCTCGATACCTCCCGTCATCTATCAATTGCCGGCAAATATTTTCATCGGATGGCGCAACCGGATCGCTGGGTTAGCTGGTGGCCGGGCGGCATCTGGACCGGGATGAAAATGATTAAAAAATATCAGCCGGCGGCTATCTTCTCGACCTCACCCATCCTGACAGCCCACCTGATTGGGCAGAGTTTGCAAAAGCGAACGGGCCTTCCATGGATAGCAGATATGCGCGACTCCATAACTGAGCCCGGCTATCCACGAGATCCGCTCACCTGGAAAATTCATCGCAAAATTGAACAACAAATAGTACATCGCTGCACCAAAGCTGTTTTTACCACCGAGCCGACCCGGCAAATGTACGCCGAACGTTATCCAGATATCCCCGAATCACAATGGGCGGTCATCGAAAATGGATTTGATGAAGAAAACTTCTGTGATGCAGAAACCAATTTGCCAGAAGGGCCACTAGGTACGCCAGGGCAAATCACCTTGGTTCACAGTGGCATCCTCTATCCTCAGGAAAGGGATCCGCGGCCATTTTTTGCTGCGCTATCCAAATTAAAAAAGTCCGGTGAAATAGACAGTGTTCGGCTACAAATCATACTTCGGGCTACCGGCAGTGATGATTTCTACAGGCCAATGATCTCTGATCTTGATATTGCCGACATCGTCCGCCTTGAGCCAGTGGTGGCCTACCGTACAGCCCTTCAGGAAATGCTGCGAGCTGACGGTTTGATGCTATTTCAAGGCAGCGTTTGCAATCACCAAATACCAGCCAAAATCTAC
>ERZ724516.1542-NODE-1542-length-13432-cov-7.374150_pt1 | contig 13432 bp, 9 predicted proteins | sample MGYA00376049_ERZ724516 | MGnify/ENA primary metagenome ERZ724516 (study PRJEB28724, sample SAMN07190886) | activated sludge metagenome | isolation source: activated sludge of sewage treatment plant in Hong Hong | place: USA: Christiansburg, Virginia | collected... | reverse complement strand
TGACGCGCAAGCAGCTCAATGATGAGATCAAATCCACCGGCCTGTTCTTCCCGATAGACCCCGGCGCCGACGCCACGATTGGCGGCATGGCGGCTACCCGCGCCAGTGGCACCAATGCCGTGCGCTACGGCACGATGCGCGAAAACGTGCTGGCGCTGGAGGTGGTGACCGCGCAAGGTGAGGTCATCCGCACCGGCACCCACGCCAAGAAGTCCAGCGCAGGCTATGACCTGACCCGCCTGATGGTGGGCAGCGAAGGCACGCTGGGCGTCATCACCGAAGTCACCGTCAAGCTGTATCCCTTGCCAGAGGCCGTGATGGCGGCCACCTGCTGCTTCGCGTCACTGGCCGATGCGGTCAACACCACGATACAGATCATCCAGCTGGGCGTACCGATTGCCCGCTGCGAGTTGCTAGACGCCACCACCGTGAAGGTGGTCAACCAGCACTCCAAACTGAGCCTGCCCGAGAGCGCCATGCTGCTGATGGAATTCCATGGCTCACCTGCCGGTGTGCAGGAGCAGGTGGAGACCGTACAGGCCATCGCGGCCGACAACAACGGCAGCGCCTTCGCCTGGGCCGCCACACCCGAGGAGCGCACCCGGCTCTGGACGGCGCGGCACAACGCCTACTTTGCCGGCGTGCAGTCCCGCCCCGGCTGCAAGGCCATCACCACCGACACCTGCGTGCCGATCTCGCATCTGGCCGATGCGCTGCTGGACTCGGTGACCGAGGCACAAGAAGCCGGCATTCCCTACTTTCTGGTCGGCCATGTGGGTGATGGCAACTTTCACATGGGTTATCTGATCGACCCCAACATCCCCGCCGAGCGCGAAACCGCCGAGCGGCTCAACCACCAGTTGGTGGAGCGCGCATTGAAGCTGGGCGGCACCTGCACCGGCGAACACGGCGTGGGACTGCACAAGATGGAATTTCTGGTTTCCGAGACTGGAAGTGGCGCCGTGGACATGATGCGCGCCATCAAGCGGGCGCTGGACCCGCTGAATATCATGAACCCGGGGAAGATCTTTTCGCTATAGATTTAGTAGCTGTTTACGCATAGCCGGCGTGGAGACAGGTCTTCCGCCCGAACCCCCAGCGCGGCCATGGTTGCCGGCACCGGCAAGCCCCGCACCAGCGCTGCGACTAGTTCGCCCATGGCCGGAGCCGTCTGTATGCCATAACCACCCTGCCCGGCCAGCCAGAAGAAGCCCGGCGCGTCGGGCGCAAAACCCACCACCGGTGTCTTATCGACGACGAAGGAACGCAACCCCGCCCACTTGCGACGCACCTGGCGGATCTGCAGTGTGGTGGCGGTCTCGATGCGGTCCACAGCGATCGCAACATCCAGCTCCTCGGGCTGCACGTCTTGCGGGTCCACCGGGTCTTCGTTGGCGGGGGACATCAGCAACACACCGGCATCGGGTTTGAAGTAGAAGCTCTCTCGCGCATCAATGACAAGAGGCCAGGCACTGATGTCGCAGCCCGCCGGCGCTTCGCTGGTGAAGGCCGTGCGGCGCTTGGGCACCAGGCCGATGGGGGCCACACCCGCCAGCCGCGCCAACTCGTCACACCAGGCACCGGCCGCATTGACCACGACAGGGGCACAAAAACTGCCAGCCGCCGTGTCTACACGCCACCCACCGTTCACATCGCGCCAGATGTGCTGCACGCCAGCCCCACACACCAGTTGTGCGCCGGCCGCCTTGGCCCCGCGCAGAAAACCCTGGTGGATGGCATGCACATCCATGTCCATGGCATCGGGCTCATACACGCCGCAGTGCGCCGCCTCCGGCCGCAACAACGGAACACGCTGCAAGATGTTTGCTTGAGTCCACCACTGCACATGGGGTACTAGCGCGCGCATGTCCTCCCAGGCGGCGCGCAAGGAATCGTGGTCCGCCGCCGTGCCCACCGTCAGCGCCCCCCGTGGGGTGACGAGTGGATAGTCCGAAAAGCCCGCGGGTGGATCGAAATATAACGGCTTGGACGCGGTGGTAATGGCCCGCACAGTTGCGTTGCCATAGGTTTCGGAATACATGGCCGCCGAGCGACCGGTGGCGTGGTAGCCGGGTTGCGCTTCGCGCTCCAGCACCAACACGCTGCAGTGTGGCGCCAGGAAGTAGGCGGCAGATGCACCGGCCATGCCGGCACCGATGATGAGAACGTCTGTGGATTGCATGGATTACCTCCGGCGCAGTAGAACACTACTATTTTGATAGCTAACAATTTAGCATTGACGAGGGCCAGTGGCCTATTTTGCATCAAGCCATTCAGCCAGGCTGCGACTCCATATTTCCTCCACATTTGACCTTCACAGTCTGCCCGTAGCGATGCCGCGGTGGCATCCACAAGGAGAATTTTCATGGCCTACAAATTGCACCTTTGGAGGATGCTGCGCTGCGCCAGCGCAGCCACCCTGCTGGCTGTAAGCGCATGCGGCGGGGGCGGGGCAAGCGACCCGGTAGCTGCTGCCGTGCCGACTGCCGACACCACTGCGGCCGCGCAGGCGGCCGATGCTGCGGCGGCTGAAGCGCAAGCGATTCGTCAGCGTGACGACCGGGTGCGCCTGGGGCAGCAGATTTTTACCGACCCCGACCTGTCCGAGCCGCGTGGTACCGCCTGCGTAGCCTGCCACCAGCCCAATCAGGGTTTTGCCGGCAACCATGGCTCGCGCATTGGAGTAGCGCAAGGCAGCCAGCCGGGCGCTTTGGGCCTGCGCAATGCCATGACCAACAGCTATGTCGGCCTGATTCCTGCGTTTTCGTTCGAGACGGTGAACGGCGAAACTGAAGCCGTCGGTGGTCTCTTCTGGGACGGCCGGGCCAATACCATGGCCGAGCAGGCGCTGGGGCCGCTGCTGAACCCGCTGGAAATGAACAACCCCAGCCGCCGCGCCGTGGTGGACAAAATTGCAGCGTCCCGCTACGCGCCGCTGTTCCGCCAGCAGTTTGGAGAGGGCATTTTCAACAACACCGACGCCGCGTTCACCCAGATCGGTGTCGCCATCGAAGCGTTTGAGCGCGCCACCCTGCAGCCCTTCAGCTCCAAATTTGATGCGATGGTGCGTGGCGCCGTGGCGTTCACCCCCGCCGAGGCGCGTGGCATGGCCTTGTTTCAAGACCCGGCCCGTGCCAACTGCGCGGGCTGCCATCTGATGAACCCGACCAGCGGCAAGCCTGAGGACTCGCTGTTTTCAGAGTTCACCTACTACGCCACCGGCATTCCGCGCAACAACGCCATTCCGCGCAACGCCAACCCGGCGTTTTTTGACCTGGGTCTGTGTGGCCCGGAACGCACCGCGCCAAGCCTGCCCGCCACCGTGACAGCGGGTGTGACCTTGGAGAACTTCTGCGGCAAGTTCCGCATGCCCACGCTGCGCAACGTGGCCGAGCGGCCGGCCTGGATGCACAACGGCTTCTTTAGCGGCAACCTGGCTGAAGTGGTGCGGTTTTACTCCACCCGCAACAGCAACCCGCAGCGCTGGTATGGCCCCAGCGGCGTACCCGATGATCTGCCAGCCCAGTACCGGGGCAATATCGAAACCACCAAGGCGCCCTTCAACCGGTCGCCCACCGCAGGCCCGCTGCTGACCGAGCCGGAGGTGAACGACATCGTCGCCTTCTTGCGCACCTTGTCCGATGGTTTCCGCGCGCCCTGAGCCCATAGGGCAGCGGGCGGCGTGGGGACGCAGTGACTAAACTGAGCCCATGCTGCGCCTAAAAATTGCCCACCAGTTGTCCCTGCTGATGGCTGCCGCTGCCGTGTTGGCGGTGCTGGTGGTGGGCGGCCTCAGCGCCTACAACCTGCGCAGCGGTTTTAGTGACTATTTGAAGGTGCGCGACGACGAACAACTCATGCGCTTGGTGGCCCTGATCGAGCAACACGCCGCCACCGATCCCGATTTCGATTGGTTGCGCGACAAGCCCGAGGCCATGCGGGCCTTGTTGGACGAATTTGCAGGCCGCCCGTCGCGCGGCCAACGCCCGCCACCACCACGCAATTCGGCACGCCCTGGGCCACCGGATGAAAATGGCCGAGATCGCCCACCACCCGGGGCCGAGGGTCGACCACCACCACGACCGACCGCAGACGAACCACCACCCCCGCGCCCTGGCGGAGGTGGTGGCGGGCCGGGCAGTCTGGGTGACCGTGTGTTGATACGCGACCGCGAAGGCCGCAAAATTGCCGGTCGCCCCCTGCCACCCAATGCCCGCACCACGGTGCGCGCCATCAAGGTCAATGGGCAGGAAGTGGCCTACGTCGATCTGATGGCCGAGCCCGCACCAGCGGGCGTAGACGCGCTGTTTTTGCAACGACAAACCCGCCAATTGTGGTGGGCAGCATTGGCCAGCATCGTGCTGGCGGTGGGAGCCGCGTGGTGGATGGCCGGTCGCTGGAGCCGCCCCCTGCTGGCGTTGCAGCGTGCCAGCCGCGACATTGCAGGCGGCCAACACACCCAGGCGCTGGTTCCGACCGGCGCGCTGGAGATTGCGCAGCTGATGGAAGACATCAACCGCATGACCGCTGAACTTGCACGCCTGGAAGCCGCCCGGCGCACGTGGATCGCCCAGATTTCGCACGAATTGCGCACGCCCTTGTCGGTGTTGCGCGGAGAACTGGAAGCCATTGAAGACGGTGCGCGTACACCCACCCCAGCGGTGTTGGCCGGCCTGCGGGATGAAGTGCTGCAGCTCAACCGCCTGGTGGACGACTTGCACACGTTATCGGTTGCCGACCTGGGTGGCATGCGGTGTGCGCTGACACAGGGTGATGCGCATGCCGAACTGTGGCGTGTGGCCCAGCGGTTCGCCGCGCAGGCGACATTCAAGGGTCTGGTACTGCGGATGCCGCCAGAGTCGGCGCCACCCATACCTGTGCATTGGGACTTTGGCCGCATCGAACAATTGGTGTCCAACCTGCTGACCAATAGCCTGCGCTACACGAACGCACCCGGCACGGTGGTGGTGGACTGGCGTTGTGATGGCCGCGACGTAGTGATCACCGTGGACGACAGCGCACCCGGCCTTAGCCCGGCCGACCTGAAGGAATTGTTCGAACCCCTGTTTCGCGGCGACCGCGCCAGACAGCGCGGCGACCAACATGGCAGCGGCCTGGGCCTGTCGATTGCCCGCTCCATCGCCCAGGCCCACCAGGGCACGATCTCGGCCAGCGCGTCCCCGCGTGGCGGTTTGCAGATGCGTGTGTGCTTGCCGTTGCAACCGGATGCCGCAGCAGACAAGGGCAAGCCATGAACACAAAAGCTGCGTCACCATCTACCGCGCCAACACCGGCGCCACGTCACATTCTGGTCGTGGAAGACGACCACAAAATCGCCGACATGTTGACCAACTACCTGCACATGCACGGGTTCGAGACCAGCGTGTGTGGCAACGGCCTGGACGCCGTACCGCTGGTGCGCACACTCAAGCCCGCTCTGGTGCTTCTGGACCTGATGCTGCCCGGCCAGGACGGCATGGCAGCGTGCCAGCAGGTGCGCGCCTTCTCTGCCGTACCCATCATCATGGTGACGGCTCGGGTGGACGAGATCGACCGCTTGCTGGGGCTGGACACCGGTGCCGACGACTATGTCTGCAAACCGTTCAGCCCGCGGGAAGTGGTGGCGCGCATCAAGGCGCTGCTGCGTCGCGCCGATGGCCTGCTGGCCGCATCGACCTCTAATACGCCCGGTGTCGATGGTGTGGCAGCCCCGGCTCGACTACTGGTAGACGAAGTTAGCATGGCCATCACCTGGGACCAACGCCCCCTGCCGCTGACGCCAGTGGAATTTCGGCTACTGGCCTTGCTGATGTCACGCCCCGGCCGCGTGTTCTCACGCTCGGCGCTCTTGGACCACATGCACAACAACGACCTGCGCGATGTCAGTGACCGCGTCATCGACAGCCACATCAAGAATCTGCGCCGCAAGCTCGAAGCCACCGGTGCGATGGGGCATAACGTGGCGTCGGTGTATGGGGTGGGGTACCGGTATGAGGTTGAGCTTGCGGTTGAGGGGTAGCGACCATTAACCCGCGTCAATCCAGCAGCGTGGTTTCCAGAAATCGCACTGTGGCGTAGAACTCGAAGTCCGCATTGGCTTTGCGCCGGAAGCCATGGCCCTCGTTGTCAGCCAACAGGTACCAGACCGGAACATTGTTCTTGCGCACCGCAGACACGATTTGCTGCGCCTCGGTGTACGGCACCCGGGGGTCATTCTTGCCCTGGACGACGAACAGAGGCACCTTGATGGACGAGGCATTGTTCAGCGGGGCAATCTTTTCGTGAAAGGCCCGCATCTCGGGGTCACGCTCGTTGCCGTATTCAACCCGGCGCAGATCACGGCGGTAGCTTTCGGTATTGTTCAGAAACGTGGCGAAATGGCTGATGCCCACCGGGTCAATCGCGCCGCGTATTAGCGGGCTGTAATCGACCGCCGTGGCCAGGCTCATGTAGCCACCGTAGCTGCCACCGGTCACGACCATGCGTTTGGCATCCAGCCGCGGGTGCTGCCCCGCCCAGGCGAGGAAGGCTCCGCCGTCCTTGACCGAATCCTTGCGCTTGAAGCCGTTGTCCAGGTCCAGGTAGGTCTTGCCGTAGCCCAAGGAACCGCGCACGTTGGGCAGCAGCACGGCAATACCCATTTCGTCCAGGAAGTAGTTGGTGCGACCCATGAAACCCACCGTGGATTGGCTCGCCGGTCCGCCATGAAAACTCACCAGCACTGGCCGTTTACCGGGGAATTTGGCGGCATCGGGCAGAAACAGCCAGCCACTGACCGCCAGACCATCAAAACTCTTGATCTGGACCAGTTCCGGACTGACAAAGGTTTCGGGTTTGACACCCGGTGCGGTGCCGGCCACGGTCCAGCGCTCGGTCTTGCCAATGGCGGTGTCCAGGGTGTAGACGTCGCCGGGGCTTTGGGGCGAGTTCAGCGAGTAGGCCAACGTGCTGCGCTGCACCTCATGCCAGTCCAACCCGCCGATGGAGTCGGCCGCCACTTCAGGCCGGGCCAACTCTTTGCCGGTCAAAGCATCAAACATGTGCACCTCGTCACGGCCATTTTTGTTGGCAACCGTCAGAATGCGCCGGCCATCGGCCGAGAGCGAGAAGTTTTCAATGTCCCACGGTATGTGTCTGGACAACACGGTCAGGGATTTGTCGCGCAGATCGTAGACCGCCAGCTCGGAGAATTCGCCGCCCTGGTTGGTCGTCAAAAACAGGCGCTGCTGGTCCAGGCTCCACTCAAACCCGGTGTAACCGGCGGCGGACGCGCCGTCTTTGGGCAAGATTTTGGTTAGAGTACCAGTCGCGGTATCGATCAGGAACACATCCGAGTCATTCGGGGTGCGGTACTGCTGCGCGGCAATCGTGCCGTCGTCGGGGCTGAAGCGAAAGCTGCCCTAGCCGCCTCCGGGCAATTCGGCCAGGCGCTTGCGGGTCTCCGGCTTCAGGGGGTCCACCAGCGTCAGTGTTGTGCTGACCTGGGTGCGGCTACCGCCCTGGGCGGTCTTGTCCAGCGGCACGGACTTGATGAACAGCCGCTCACCAGAGCGGCTCCAGGTGTAGCTGCTGCGTTCGTCCGGGTTGGACAGGCGTGTGGACTGGCGCGTGTCCAGATCCATGCGGAAGACCTGGGTCGCTTCATTGCCACCCACATCGCGGCTGTAGACGAGGTATATGCCATCGCGCGGCGCAAAGGACGCGGCGGCCACGTTTTCGGCAAATTCGGTCAATTTTTCAGGTTTGCCACCAGGGGTCTTGAGCCAGTAGATCTGTGCTATGTTGGCACCCTGCTCGCGATGGCGCACCAGCATGGATCGCTCCACCGGGTGCCAGCCGACAAATCCGTAGCCGCGAAAATCGGTGTACTAGGCCACCTTGTCGGCAATGGTCTGCGGGATGGGCGGTATGCCTTCGGCCAGCAAGTTGGCGTTGGGCGTCACGATGGCCTGCGCGCAGGCCCCGACCAGGCTGAGCGCACACAGGGCGCCCACAAATAGTTGTCTCATTCGTAGATTCCTCAGTGGTACTTGGGTGGCGCGCCCCGCAACAGGGGGATTGCCCAGACATGGCAAAGGTGATCCCGACGTTTTGGCGGACTCGCGACAAAGCGGGGTCATATCACTGCAATCTCCGCAATTGCATTCGCCATGTATTCAATCTTGTGCTGCATGTCTGCGTCGGTGTCGGCAAAGCGTTGGGCGATCTCGGCAAAGCTGTCCTGTATTTCAATAAATGCGTCCACCATGTCGGGGTCGAAGTGTGCGCCGCGTTCGCTGAAGATGATTTGTACAGCCTTGTCGTGGGGCACGCCCTCTTTGTAGACCTTGCTGGTGATCAGCGCGTCGTAGACGTCGGCGATGGCGATGATGCGGGCCGACACCGGGATGTCGGTGCCAGCCAATGCGCGCGGGTAGCCGCTGCCATCCCATTTTTCCTGGTGGCACAAGACCACTTCTTTGACCATGTTCAGCAGTGGGGCAGGGCGGCCCGATGTTCTCTCTGCACGTTCGATCGCGGCGTGGCCCAACGTGGTGTGGGTGCGCATGATGCCCATTTCATCGGCGGTTAACCGCCCGGGTTTGAGCAGAATGCGGTCGGGCACGCCCACCGAGCCCATGTCGTACAGCGGCGCGCTGTGGTACAGCGTGTCGATATAGGCCGGGGTCAACAACGCCTCGAATGCGGGGTGTTTGCCGAGCGCCTGCGCAAGCGCCAGCACATAGTGTTGAACGCGCAGGATGTGGCTCTCGGAGTCGGGTTCGCGCTGCTCGACAAGGGTGGCCAGGGCAAACACCAGCACCTGCTGGGCATGCTGGGCCTGCGTTGCATCGACCCCTGAAAGGGACGGTGCGGGGCTGGGGGAAGGCATGGTCACTCTCCTTGTGGACTGCAGATCAATAGGGCTTGATACAACCATACCATTTTGCCACCGGGGGTTTGGTAGCGCCAACAGCAGCCCACGGCGGCAAGCCAAGGGTGCCAGCCAGGTACAGACAAGTGGTTGCCGGCAAACGGCGCAATTTCCATACACTTTTCCCAGCCTCCCCAGTACGATACACGGCTGATGCGACTCAGCGCTCTTAGCACCCTTCTTGCGTTCTTTCTGGCCCTGCTTGGCGATGCGGGAGCCGCCCAGGACGCGCGCTGGTCGCAGCTGACTGACACACTCTTCAGGCATTTGGGTACAGACCATGGCCTGCCCAACACCATTGCAACGGCGTTGGCGCAAGACCATGAGGGGTTCATCTGGATCGGCACGCAGGGTGGTTTGGCACGCTGGGACGGTTACCGCTTCAAGACCTACCGACCCCCCAGCAACCAAGATTCGTCGTTGCCCAGCCTCTTTGTTCAAACCCTGCACGTGGATGGTTTAGGTCGCTTGTGGGTGGGTACCAATGGTGGCTTGGCGCGGTATGAGGTGGCAACCGACACTTTCACCACCTATGGGCCAGGCGACAACAACGGGCTCTCGCATCCCACGGTTTTGTCCGTGGCCGAGGATGGTGCGGGTGGACTGTGGATTGCGACCGTGGGTGGCCTGGACCACCTGGACCTGGCCCGTGGTTCGATCCGGACCGCCAAACAAAGCGCCAACCACGGGCTACCGAGCGGGCGCATCAGCAGTGTGGTGCGCGACCCGGCGGGTCAACTCTGGGTGGGCACACAAACCGGACTGTGGGTGCGCGAAGCCGGGCGCAACAGTTTTACCAGCGTCGCCCTGCCCTTGCCGACCGGGCAGGCCGCAACGGTCGAGCGACTGGTGCGTGATGCTCAGGGCAATCTCTGGATTGGCACCCGGCGCAATGGTGCGTTCCGGCGGGACGCGGGGTCGGGTCAGATCACGCAAGTTGCAGAAACCGGTTCCCGCGGTGATGATTTCCTGAGCGCCAACGTGTCCTCCATCGTCGAGGTGCTGCCGGGCGTGGTCTGGATCGGCACGTTTGGCGCCGGCATTGTCGAGGTGCAGGTGGCCAGCGGCGCCACTCGCCGTATTCAGCGCGACCGCAGCCTGCCACGCACTTTGTCGGACAACAGTGTGTGGGCGCTGCTGCGCGACCGCTCCGGCCTGGTATGGGCTGGTACCAACTTGGGCGTCAGTTTTCACAACCCGGCCCAAACCGCTCTGGCTACGGTGTTTGGTGCATCCAGCCGCAGCGATGGCCTCACCGACACCGAAATCTTTGGCATGGCCCAAGCCCCGGATGGCACGCTGTGGCTGGGTCTGGGCCGAAACGGCATCGACATCATGCACCCGGCGCAGGCCCGGGTCGGTGCCTTGCGCCCCGGAGCCGATCCGGCGCGCAGCCTACCCCAAGACCGGGTCTGGTCCATTGCCGCCGCACCGGACCGCCGCATGTTCATTGGCACCAACCGCGGGCTGTACCAGGCCGATACACACACACGCGCCGTTGAACGTATGGCGGTTGCCGGACGCAGCCCGGTGGAGAGTACCCAGGCAGTGCTGCTGGAGGGCCGCACCCTGTATTTTGGTGGCTCTGCAGGTGGCCTATGGCAAATGGACACACTGCGCCACACCGTGCGGCCCATGGAGGCCGCGGCACTGGCTGGGCAGCCCATCGTTACGCTGGGCAAGGCACAAGGCTCCGGCTCCGCCTGCGCCGCCTCTCTGTGGGTGGCCACCGCGACCAATCTGGTAGGCCTTCCAACGGGGCCCGATGGGCTCGCCATGGCTGACAAGGCCCGTGCGCTGGCCCGCAACGACGCCGACGCCGCCAAGCTGGGCCTGACGGGCATTACCTCACTGCTGTGCGACCGGATGGGCCGTTTGTGGGTGGCCACGGACGTCGGAGACTTGCAGTTCATCCGCTTTGATGACCCCGGCCATAGCCCCCAGCACCACCGCGTCCAACGTGAATCCCCGGACGAAGTGGCAGCGCGCGGCATTGGCAAGTTGTTGGAAGACGCCCAGGGCAACATTTGGGCCAGTACCGATGGAGGCCTGGTGCGCATCGATGCCCGTAGCCACGCCGAGCGCAGCCACGGCCATGCCGATGGGGATGCCTTCACCACCGGCTATTGGGCGGACTCAGGCCTGGCGACTGCCGAGGGAGAACTGGTGTTCGGAGCGCTGGGCGGGATAACGGTGGTGCATCCACAACACGCGGCTCCCTGGGCTTTTCAGCCACCTGTCGCGATCACGGAATTGCGGGTGGGGGACCACGCCATCGTTTCGCCACAACGCCAGGGCACGGACCTTTCAACGGTGGTGATTCCAGCCGATACCAACCGTCTGGCAGTGGAGTTTTCGGCGCTGGATTTTTCGGCTCCCGAACTGAACCGTTATGCCTACCGCATGGACGGGGTCGACACTGACTGGATTGCCAGCGACCCGACCCGTCGCCTGGCCAGTTATGCCAATCTGGCACCCGGCGACTACACACTGCGTTTGCGGGGCAGCAACCGCAATGGCCAATGGGCCGCGGCCGACCTGGCGCTGCCCATCCGGGTGCTGCCAGCCTGGTACCAAACCGGTTTGTTCCGCTTCGCCCTGCTGCTGCTGGCCATGGCTACGGTCTATGGTATTGTGGCGGTGCGCACCGCGGCCCTGCGGCGGCGCCAACACGCGCTGGAATTGAAAGTGCAGGAACGCACTGCGCAACTAGAGACGGCCTCGCGCGCGCTGGAAGAAATCAGCCTGACCGACCCGCTCACCGGTCTGCGCAACCGCCGTTTTGCGATGCAACACCTGGACAGCGATGCCGGGGCCAGTGTGCGCAGCCACGAGGGCACAGAGGGCGCCGTTGCCCAGAACGACTCTGATCTGGTTTTTTACCTGATCGACATTGACCACTTCAAACAGGTCAACGATGTGTATGGCCATGGCGGCGGTGACGCCGTGTTAACCCAATTGCCACAACGCCTGAAAGCGGTTTTCCGTGACACGGACTACCTGGTGCGTTGGGGCGGTGAAGAGTTTTTGGTGGTGGCCCGGCGCACGTCGCGCAGCAGTGGCGCCGACCGCGCAGAACGCATCCGCCAGTCGGTCGCCCAAACCGCCTTTGAGCTGCCGGGTGGCATTTCTCTGCACAAGACCTGTTCCATCGGTTTCGCCGCTTTCCCGTTTGCGCCTGCCACGCCCCGGGCCGTTGCCTGGGGCGATGTCATCGAGCTGGCCGACGCCGCGCTATATGCAGCCAAGCGCTCGGGACGTAATGGCTGGGTTGGCTTGCGCGCCCGGGACCGTGCAATGGCCGATGGATTTGCCCACCGCTTCAAGGCCAACCCGGGTGTGGTGGTGGCCGCGGGGGAACTGGAAATTGAGAGTTCGCTACCCCTGACCGATGTCAGGGCCGGTTTGGGCAGCTAACGGCTGGCGCCAGGCGACAACCGCTCGATCAAACCATTAAGCTCGTCCAGCGAGCCGAACTGGATCACGACCTCGCCCATCTCTTCCATGCGGCCGGCGCGTTTGACCCGCTTCTTGATCTGGATCTCGACCTGGGCCATCAACAGGTCCGACAACTCTTCCTCCACCCGCTTGAGGTCGCGCGACTTTTCCTTTTTGGGCTTAGCCGACGGCGTCAGTTCGAACTCGGCGCTGAGCTTTTTGACCAGACTTTCAGCTTCGCGCACCGACATCTTTTTGGCGGCAATCTGGTTGGCGGCGGTGATTTGAGTGCCGCGCTCCAGCGACAACAGTGCGCGGGCGTGGCCCATGTCCAGGTCGCCAGCCATCAGCATGGTCTGCACCGGATCGGCCAGGTTCAGCAGACGTAGCAGGTTGCTGGCGGCGCTGCGCGAGCGACCCACCGCCTGGGCGGCGGTTTCGTGCGTCATACCGAATTCTTTGATCAGGCGTTGCAGGCCGTGTGCTTCTTCCAGCGGGTTCAGGTCCTCACGCTGCATGTTTTCAATCAGCGCCATGGCGGCGGCAGCCTCGTCGGGCACGTCGCGCACCAGCACCGGCACGTTGTCCAGGCCGGCCAGTTTGGCGGCGCGGAAACGGCGTTCCCCGGCGATGATTTCATACAGTGGGCGCACGACGCCGTTACCGGCCGACGCTTTGGCGGAAAGGGTGCCGGGCTGCTGCCCCTGGCTTGCGGCCGATTCTTTTTCACGGTGCATTCGCGCCTTGACGTCACTCAGGCGGCGCACCAGAATCGGCTGCATGATGCCCTGCGCCTTGATGCTTTCGGCCAGCTCGTACAGCGCGCCCTCGTCCATGTGGGTGCGGGGCTGGTACTGGCCGGCCACCAGTTCGGTCAGCAGCAACGTACTGGGCAAGCCGGAGTTGGCCACGCCCTCTTCGACTGGCGCGCGATCCTTGACCTTGGGACCCAGCAGTGCTTCCAGACCCATGCCCAGGCCTTTGGGTTTTTTGGTCACCATATTTATGCGTTCTCTTTCTTCAAATCCAAATAGCGGTTCAACAGCGCCCTGCCCTCGGGCCATTCGCCCAGGCCCGATT
>ERZ724516.1538-NODE-1538-length-13448-cov-7.163668_pt1 | contig 13448 bp, 12 predicted proteins | sample MGYA00376049_ERZ724516 | MGnify/ENA primary metagenome ERZ724516 (study PRJEB28724, sample SAMN07190886) | activated sludge metagenome | isolation source: activated sludge of sewage treatment plant in Hong Hong | place: USA: Christiansburg, Virginia | collected... | reverse complement strand
CCGGGGTTCCGACCATCTCGACGGATGTCGGCTCCTGCCGCCAGCTAATCGAAGGTCTGGATGAAGAAGACAAGACAATTGGTGCCTCCGGTGCGGTGGTCAACATTGCTGATCCGCAAGCCCTGGCCGATGCCGCGCTAGCCCTGCTTGGCAACAATGAAATCTGGCACGCTGCCAGTCGGGCAGGCATTGCCCGGGTCAGGCGCTATTACACCGACGAGCTCATGTTCGGACACTACCGCAAGGTCTACGAAAAGGCGCTGCTGCAGAGTGGTGGAGAACACTAATGGCAGGTATTGGCTTCGAGCTGCGCCGCCTGCTGCGCAAAAACACGCTGGTCGGGCTTATCGAAGCCTATGCCTATGCTGGAATTATTGGTTCCGGCCCCTGGGTATTTTCTATTGTCGGCATTCTGCTGATCGGTATTTTCAGCGCCAGCGTCGTCGTACCGGATTTCCTTGTCACACAGTTTCAGACTTCAGTCACCTACCTGGTCGCCAGTAGCCTGATTCTCACCGGACTGGTCCAACTTGCGTTCACCCGTTTTGTTTCCGACCGGCTGTTCGAGAAAAAGAAGGATGCCATACTGCCCAACCTGCACGGGCTGCTACTCGTTGTTGTTGCCGTCTCCAGCTTGCTCGGCACGCTCTGCCTGTTCGTCATGCTCCCCGGCCTTGGCCTGATCTACCGCCTGCTGATGCTGGCCGGCTTCGTATTGATGTGTGGCGTCTGGGTACTGACCATCCTGCTCTCCGGCATGAAACGCTACAAGGCCATTGTTGTCCTGTTTGGCCTTTCCTATTCACTGATTGTTCTAAGTGCGTTCTGGTTACGCTCCTACGGTCTCGAGGGACTGCTTGGCGGTTTCGTTTTCGGCAATTTTGTCCTTCTCGCCGGAATGTGGACGATGACTGTACGAGAATTCAGCGTCCGTCAGGAATTGATCAGCTTCGAGTTCGCGCAACTCAAGCTGCTTTATCCGTCCCTGATGGCCATCGGTTTTCTTTACAACCTCGGGGTCTGGGTGGACAAGTTCATGTTCTGGTACTTTGCGCCCACATCGGATCAGATTATTGGCCTCCTACGCGCCTCGCTGATCTACGACCTGCCGGTTTTTCTCTCCTATCTCTCGATCATCCCTGGCATGGCGGTCTTTCTGGTGCGCATAGAAACTGATTTCGTCGAGTACTACGACAAGTTCTACGATGCGGTGCGGGGCGGCGGTTCGCTGGAATATATCGAGAGCATGCGCGATGAGATGGTCTATTCGATCCAGCAGGGCCTTGGAGAAATTGCCAAGATCCAGACCCTGGCCGTTCTTGCCACCTTTGTCGCCGGACCGGCATTGCTTCGTTCACTCGATATATCAGAACTTTACCTGCCACTTCTCTATGTTCAGGTCATCGGAGCCGGGTTACAGGTAGGGCTGATGGCAATTCTCAACGTTTTTTTCTACCTCGACCAGCGCCGCATTGTGCTGATGCTCTGTATCGAATTTGTCCTGCTCAATGTCTTGCTCACCAGCTTTACACTGTGGTTTGGGGCCGCGCTGTACGGCTACGGCTTCACACTCTCGGTGCTGATCACACTCTGTAGCGGCCTGGTCATGCTGTCGCGCCAACTCAGCCGCCTCGAGTACGAAACGTTCATGCTGCAATAAGCGCCGAGGCTTGCTAATCTACGGCTTGGCGCTGGCTTCCCGCGCTGCTTCGCCAAACAGAAAGCCGCCAAAGTGTCCGCCCAGCCCTTGCACATCACCACCTACAACATCCACAAAGGCTTCTCCCAGTTCAATCGGCAGATGATGGTTCATGAGTTGCGCGACCGCCTGCGCCATCTCAATCCGGACATCGTCTTTCTGCAAGAGGTGCAGGGCCTGCACCTCGGCCATGCCGACAACCATGACAATTGGCCCAGCTCACCACAGCACGAGTTCCTTGCCGAAGAAACCTGGCAGGCCTCGGCCTATGGCTGCAACATGGTGTATGACCACGGCCACCACGGGAACGCCATCCTGTCGCGCTTCCCGATACTCCATAGCCACAATCAGGACGTCACCCATTTGCAGTTTGAAAAACGCGGCATGCTGCATTGTCGGATTGAATTACCAAAAGGCCCGGCGGTGCATTGTGTTTGTGTGCACCTGTCGCTCTTTGGCTATTCACGACGCAAGCAAATGAGCGCCTTGGCCAGCTATCTCGACAAACTCGCCGAGCCCAATGCCCCGCTGATCATTGCCGGTGACTTTAATGACTGGCGCAACCAGGCCGGCGATCAGCTAACCCGCAACCTCGGTTTGCGCGAAGTTTTCAGTAACCACCGTGGCACACCGGTGCGCAGCTTTCCCGCCGCCCTGCCGATGTTTCGTCTGGACCGCATTTATGTGCGCGGCTTTGAGGTTAGCCACACCGAGGTCCATCACGGCCAACCGTGGTCCAGTATCTCTGATCACGCGGCACTTTCCGCTCATCTGACCCGGCATGGGGGCTGAATTCCTGCCGGGCAACCGGGTCGAGCTGCTCAACTCGGGCGCCCAGTATTTCCCAGCCCTGCTGGCCGACATCGACGCGGCCCAAGTCGAGATATACCTCGAAAGCTACATCTTTGCCAACGATGACATCGGCCACGAGATCACCAACGCGCTATGCCGAGCGGCAGCGCGCGGCGTTTTGGTAAATGTTACGGTCGACGGCTTTGGCGGGCGTAATTTTTCAGCGGACTTCCTGCCACGCCTGACATCTGCCGGGGTACGAGCCATGCTCTATCGTCCGGAAATCGGCCGTTTCCATTTCCGCCGTCACCGCTTGCGCCGCCTGCATCGCAAACTGGTGGTCATCGATGCGCGAATCGCCTTTATCGGTGGCATCAACATTGTCGACGACAACAACGGCCCTGAAGAAATGTGCCCACGCTACGATTATGCCGTGCGCCTTGAGGGGCCGACGTTGAAGCAGGTGCATCATGCCGTACGGCGCATGTGGGAGATTGTCTCCTGGGTTAATTTCAAGCGACGCTTTCGGGTGAAGGTACCAAGCACGCCATGCTGTATCGAGTCAGGGAAGCACATGGCGGCATTCCTGATCCGCGACAACATTCGCCACCGTAATGACATTCTTCAGGCTTACATCACTGCGATCAATGCAGCACAGGACGAGATCCTGATCGCCAACGCCTACTTTCTACCCGGCGTTCGTTTCGGTCACGCCATTTTTGCCGCAGCCAAACGCGGTGTACGCATTACCGTGCTACTGCAGGGAAAGACCGACCACCCATTGCTACGCTTCGCAACACAAACGCTTTACAGCGCCGCCTTCGAAAACAATATTCGTATTTTTGAATACGAAAAAAGTTTCATGCACGCCAAGGTGGCAGTCATCGATGGTGAGTGGGCTACTGTTGGTTCGTCGAACATTGATCCTTTCAGCCTGCTGCTGGCTAAAGAAGCCAACCTTGTGGTTCGCGACCGGGAGTTCGCCGGCCAACTGCGGCGTAGCATCCGTGCCTCGATTGAGGAGGGTGCCCGTGAAATCCTGCACGAAGATCTCAGGCGCCAAGCTTTTCACTCCCACATCCTGCGTTGGCTGAGTTACGGTATTGTCAGAGTGCTGGTCGGCATGACCGGCTATGGTCCAAAACACTGGCGCGCTGACGAGGAAACTCCCGGTATTAACCCGGAAGAATAGTGCGCACCTGCGGAATCGAAGCAAAATCCCAATGGGCATGCGCCCAGGACCATACTTCAGCAAGACTCGCCCGCTGCAACTCAAGCGGTGCCTGCTGACCAAGAAATCGTAACGCGTTTACCAGCAACATGGACGCTTTCCCAATTTCCAGAGCCGGAGCCAGAGTTTGCTTGGATAGCTTCTCCCCCGCCGCATTGCTCGCTAGCGGCAGATGGGCATAACTCGGCATCCTGTAGCCAAGGCAACGCTGCAACCATATTTGGCGCGGCGTCGAGTCCAGCAGATCAGCGCCACGGACAATATGGGAAATCCCCTGAAAATGGTCGTCGACCGTAACCGCCAGTTGGTAAGCGAATAAACCATCGGCCCGCAACAGCACAAAATCGCCGACATCCCGCTCCAGTTGCTGGACAATCCGCCCTTGCAAGCGGTCCACAAAATCAATTTGCAGTGCATCTACCTGCATGCGCCATGCACGTGCCAAACGCCCAGTGGGCATACCATTGCGGCAGGAACCAGGATAAATCAGCCCACCGTCGATGGCTGGTTGCCGGGCCAAAGCAGCGACTTCCTTGCGTGAACAACAGCAACCATAGGCCAAATCAGCCAACTTAAGACGCTCAAGGGCTTCTGCATAAGCCTCGGCACGCGTGCTTTGCCACAGCACGGGACCATCCCACTCAAAACCAAACGCTTCCAAGCTGGCCAGAATATCCTCGGCCGCCCCTGGCACATTGCGCGTTGCATCAACATCTTCCATCCGCACCAACCACTCGCCATTCATCGAACGTGCGTCAAGGAAGCTGGCAACCGCAGCAATCAGCGAGCCAAAATGCAAATGCCCTGTTGGAGATGGCGCGAATCTGCCGCGAAATAGATGATTTTCAAGCAATTTATGGCTACACAAGCTTAGAATGCACCTGTACTATTACAAAATTACTAGTCAATTTTCGTGAGGCTTGGCGTGCATCCTCGTATTGATTTCGTCTTGGCATTACATTGTAAATTCAATTACCCCCTTGATAAGGCCAGCACACAACACTGTCATACGAATGCATTAATTCCAGGCAACGTTCTCACATAATGCACCACCTGCCTGCTCCCATTCTCGAAGCCATTGAAGCGGCGCGGGTTCCATCCCCCCCGCAAATGCTGCTGCGCCTGCTGCAAATGGTGGATGATGACCGCACCACCATGGCCCAGTTGGCCGAAGTGGTCGAGCAAGACCCCGGATTGTGCACCCGTGTGTTGCTGGTTGCCAATTCACCAGCGTTGCGTCGTGGGAATCAGTTGCTCAACCTGGAAACCTGCCTCGTCGCACTGGGCACTCGCCTGATCCGCAGCATTGCTACCTGTCTTTCGGTACAAGCCATGTTTGATCGCCGCAACGGCGTCGCCCAGGCCGATCTAGCCGATTTCTGGGGACACTCGCTGCTGGTTGCCGAACTCGCCCGTGGCATTGCTACATCAGTCAACCATCCACGCCCCGACGAGGCCTATCTGGCCGGTTTGCTTCACGACATCGGCCAATTGATCCTGCTTGGCGCAATGGGCAATCAATACGCCCAACTGCTGAACAGCAGTGATGACGAGAATGCGCTCTATTTTGTTGAAAAAGAAGCGCTCGGTGTCCATCACGGCGAAATTGGCACGTGGCTGGTCGATCAATGGCAACTTGAATCAACGTTTGGCGACGGCATCCTCTTTCACCATGCAACGCCAGAAGATATTCTCACTGCTGAGCGGCTTCCACAAATTGTCTGGCTGGCACATGCACTAAGCACAGGCGGCGACATCCCGGAGGAGTTGAGCCAAGTCGCAGCCAGCATGTTCGGCGGCAAAATCGATCAAGCACTCGGCAATCTGCGCGATCAAGGCATGCAGCGCATGACCTCAATTGCCAGCGCACTCGGTATTCCCACCCAGCAACGGGACACTGACGGCAAGCTGTGCAGTTTGCCCAGACCCAAGGAATCGCCGCCACCATCAACCCAGCCCAGCCCTGAAGAAGCCCTTGATGCAATGGTCAGTGGGATGAGTGTCATGCAACCGCTGCAGCACGACCTCTTCGCCCTTGAAAGCAACGCCGAAATTCTGCTCTCCCTGCGCGAATCGGCGCGCATCCTGTTCGATCTCAGCCGCGTTGCCTTTCTGCTCTGCGACACCAAGGATGGCAAGCTGACTGGCAGTGAGGTAGGTGGGCAACCACCAATTTTCCGCCAGGTCCGAATCCCGCTCGAAGCACCACGCAGCCTTGCTGCCTCGGCAGCAACCAACCGTAGCGTCCGCTCTTCCTACGACGCAACCGAACACCCCACTTCATTGATCGACGCCCAGTTTGCCCGCGCCCTCGTCAGCCCCGGCCTGCTCTGCGTGCCTATGGTTGCGCGTGAGCGCGTAATTGGCGTGATGGTCTGTGGCCTCAGTACAACTCAGCACGGACGACTGGCCAAACGTTTACCCTGGCTGCATAACTTCGGGCGGATCGCTGCAATCAGCCTTGAAGCGCTTCAGGAAGCCAGAAATTATCGTAGCCAGGTCGAATCTGCCGCATCCGAAAACTTCACCCGCCAGGCGCGCAGAGTCGCTCACGAAGCTGGCAATCCGCTGAGCATTATCAAAAGCTACCTCAAGATACTTGATCGCAAGCTTCCTGAAGAAACCGGCGTCCGGCAGGAACTGGGGGTGTTGACCGAAGAAATCGACCGTGTCGCCGACATCGTCCGCCGCATGAGCGATATCCCGAAAACACCGGCTACCAACCCGATGGTCGATATCGGAGAGTTGCTCAAGGAACTACTGGTTTTCTACGGCGACACCCTGTTCCGCAGCAAGGGAATCATTCTCAAAGCCGCAGCTCCAAAAATTGCGCTACCGATCACCTGTGACCGCAACAGCACAAAACAAATACTGGTTAACCTGTGGAAAAACGCCTCGGAAGCGCTATCTGAGGGTAAGAATTTCACTATCAATGTTGCCGATAATGTCCTGCACAATGGCCGGCACTATGTCGAAGTACGCCTCGAAGACAACGGCCCCGGCATCCCCGAGGCAGCCCTGAATCGGCTTCAGCAAAGCGAAATGATCCCCCCAAACGCAGCGCGCGGCATGGGTCTTTCCATCGTTGGCGCACTTGCCGCCAAAGAAGGGATTCTCATTACCTGCCGTACGCAGCCAGGCCGCGGCACATTGATGTCGCTGCTTTTTCCAGGCGCGATCACGTCTAATACTCAGGAGAAGAAATGAGCATCCTGAAATACGTTAACCTTGCCGCCACTCCAATCGATAGTCACAAGACAAAACGTATCCTGATTGTGGACGACGAACCGCGCCTGCGTGCCGGCTACGCCCAACTCCTGGCCCAAGATGGACGCAGCATTGAAGAATGTGCCACCGGTCTTGCCGCTCAGGCCAGACTCAACAAGCGGGACATCGATGTCGTCGTCCTTGATCTCAACCTGCCGGATATCAGCGGCATCGAGATCATGCATTGGATGCAGATCAATCACCTGGATACTTCGGTCGTTGTTTTCAGCGCGGACGAATCCATAGACTCTGCCATTCTGGCCCTGCGCCAGGGTGCGTTCGAGTTCATTCGCAAGACCTGCGACCCTGACGACTTGATGTCTGCCGTAGCGCGTGCCCTACGCCGTCGTCAGGTCGAACAGGAACACGTGACGATGAGCGCGCACATGGAGCAGTCCGAACGGCTGCACCGCTTTCTTGTCGAGCAATCACCGGACATCATTTATACCCTCGACAACGCAGGTCATTTTGTCTTTATCAACCGCCGCGCCGAAACATTGCTCGGCTACGAACCAAACGAATTGATCGGCAAGCACTATTCGGTGATAGTCCATCCGGACGACATGTCCCATGCCAACTACACCTTTAACGAACGACGCATTGGCGACCGCGCTTCGAGCAATGTCGAAATACGCCTGAAAAGCAAAAACCTGAGCAAGGGATTCCTCCATTTCGACAACCGTGTCATCGTCACCATCCTTAGCTCACAAGGCGTCTACGCGGCCAAGGATGACTCACCACTGGGCAACTTTGTTGGAACGGCCGGTGTCGCACGCGATATTACAGAGCGCAAGAAAGCCGAAGAAACCATTACCTTCCAGGCCTTCCATGACCTGCTCACCGGACTGCCCAATCGTGTCCTGTTCAACGACCGTCTCGATCTCGCCGTGATTCAGGCGGAACGCCGGCAACAGCGGCTTGGGGTCATGTTTATCGACCTTGACCGCTTCAAACTGGTCAACGATACCTATGGACATCCCGAAGGCGACGAACTACTCAAGGCTTTTTCCCGCCGAACCCGCTCCTGCCTGCGCTCTGGTGACACTTTAGGACGCCTTGGTGGCGATGAGTTCACCGTGTTGCTTCCAGACATCAATTCCGAAAGCGACGTCATAACCATAGCCGAAAAAATCATGGCGGAAATGACCCGTCCATTCACGGTCGGCGGGCAGGATTACTACGCCTCGGCGAGTATTGGCATTGCCATCTATCCCGAAGATGGAAACTCATCAGAATCGCTGGTGCGTAATGCCGATATTGCGATGTATCAGACCAAGAACCAGGGCAAGAACGGCTATTTGCACTTCACCCCGGCGATGAGTTCGAATCAGCGTGACCGTATTGTTCTGGAGAATGATCTGCGTGCCGCCATCAAGACCGCTGACCAGTTTGAACTGCATTACCAGCCGCAAATATCCGACCGAAAACGCAGTGTAATCGGCTTCGAGGCACTGATTCGCTGGCAACATCCGACACGTGGGCTGATCGGCCCGGACGAATTTATTCCCCTCGCAGAAGAAACCGGACTGATCATCGGTATCAGCGACTGGGTGCTTAACGCTGCCTGCAAACAACTCCAGGCCTGGCGCAAGAATGGCCACGACCACTTCAAGATGGCCATCAATCTGTCACCGAAGGAATTCGAGCAAGGAAATCTGGTCGACCGCGTCAAACGCCACATTGCGACCTATGAACTCCCGCCCGAATCAATTGAAATAGAAATTACCGAGAGTCTGCTGATGAACGATGCGGAAAAGGTCATCGAAAAGGTCAGCCAATTGCGCCAATTGGGCATTCAGGTTTCCATCGACGATTTCGGTACGCGCTACTCCTCGCTCAACTATTTACGCCGTTTTCCGGTCAGCAGTATCAAGATTGATCAGTCATTTGTTCGCGACCTGCTACCCAACCACTCACCCGCCATCATCGACGCAATTATCGGCATAGGCCACAGCTTCAGCCTTGATGTTCTGGCGGAAGGAGTTGAAACCGAGCTTCAGTGCCGAGCATTACGCAAACTGGGTTGCGACAAGATGCAGGGGTTCTATTTCAGCCGTCCGCTACCCGCCGCCAGGATTCAAGCCATGCTTGCTTCAGGAGAGTTTCCGCTTCAATAGCACCAGAATGCTAACGCACAAGCTTCGTTAATTTTCTCACTGCACCATCAACCTCATTGCCTTAAATTGAAACCGTACTCAGGCGCTGCTAGTTGCATAGCGGGCCTTCGCTTCAATGGCTACAAAAGAGGTTTGGCAATGGGTAAAAACAACAGGCGTCAAAACGATGACCGGCGTGACATTGATCGCGGCCCACCGAAAGGCTGGCGTGAACGGCGGAAGGCGGTCGAGCGCCGCTATCCCGAGGTGCGCGAAATCTCATTTTCCGAGTGGATAGCCAGCATGCGCAGCTTCAACGTACGTTCGCAACATCCAGCCTAAAGCGCCAGACGCCTGATCAGGGCGCCGTCCGGCGCTTGAGAACAACTCGCTCGATGAGTCGCTCGCCAGACGGGCCTTGGCGAACCAAAATATCGGCGTCGTAGTTTCCCGCCGGCTTGTAGAGTTTCTCTTCAGAATCAGCGCGCAACAGGCGTACCACTTCTATTGCCAAGCCGATGACTGCAATCGGAAATCCACGCGTTTTTCCCTGCTCATCCTGAACCTGCTTGACCTGTATGTTGCCGCCATTGGCGTCGACCGCTGACAGCCATTTGTTGAGTCGCTCGGGGATGGCAACCGGCGACATGCGATCATCAACCGGGATTTCAATAGTTTCCAGATCGGCATTGAGAGAGCGCGACAGACTGCGGTCAAAGGAGGTCGTGTCAATGTAAGCAACCTTGTCCTTTGGCGGCGGGGGCGGCGGCTCACTGGCACAGCCGGCCAGCATGGTGACAATAACCAGAAAACTGGCGAGCAGTGAGCGTCTCATCTCATTCTCCAACCTTGATTCGAATTTCTTTTTTCCCGACATGACCAGCAGAATCTGCGATGCGCACGATCAATCGGTGATTACCCCCGGGGATTTCCACCTTGTCGGCTTTGAGTCCATCCGCCGTCACCGTCGCGCCCTTGCGGATACGATCCGTCAAATCGATGCCCAGCATCCCGTAGCGAACATTTAGAGACTTTGGGTCAATCTGCAAACCAACGCGAGGGATAAAGCGCAACTCGACCGGAAACGGTGGACGCACCTCGTTCAATACTTGTGGCTGAACAACCTCGATTATCGGGGCCTCTGGATTAGGCGTCGCCAAGGCTCGGGTCCGGGTCGCGCGGCTTTCCGGATTCTGTCTCAGGAACTCAGCCTCCTGCACCACCTCCTGAGCCGATATCAGCTCAAAGGCCTGAACCGGCGCAAGTGAAAGTATTGTCAACAGCGCACAGCCTGCCCGCTTCAATCCTTTCATCGAAGCAACTCCCTATGCAGCAAGCTTATTCGTCGCGCTCGTAAACCACGTCAGCACGGCGGTTTTCAGCCCATGACTCTTCATCATGACCCTTGAGCTTGGGCTTGGATTCACCCAACGACTTCACAACCACCTGCTTCTCCGGTGCACCGTAGCCGATGATGCTCTGCCTGACATTATCGGCACGTTTCAGGCCGAGGATATTGTTGTAGCCAGCAGGGCCGCGCTCGTCCGCATTGCCATCAATCCGCACTCGGGCTTTCGGGTTGCTCGCCAGGTAGCGTGCATGAGCTTTCAGGGCTGGATCAAAGTCAGCCTTGACTGTCGAACTGTTGTAGTCAAAGTAGACACTGCGTTGAGTACGCAGACCAGCCTCATCCAGTTTCATCGGTGTCTCGCTGGCACCGGGGGCGGGGGCGGGGGCGGGTTGCACTACGGCAGGCCGCATATCTTGCTGCAACTCGGCAGGCACTGGCTGACCAAGCAGCCCGGGGTGAACCTTTAGCGCACCAGTTTGCGAAATATTCTTGTTGGCAGGACCGTCGTTAGTCGAGGCGCAGCCAGCGAGCAGGGCGGAAATCAGAACGGTAGCTGTAAGGGTGGCGCGCATCGTTGTCCAGGCTGCTAGGATAATTCCGAATGATAGCTTTTCGCTGCCCTCCCGAATAGGGCTGCCGATCAATACCTCATCCAGGCAAGGCAATATCGGAGGCACAGCGAAGCTAGCCAAGCATAAAACGGAGCAATTTATTGGCCTTCAGGAGCGTCAACCGCAACAAATGCGACACGCCTGGCTAGCATCTGCCAAGCTGCCTCTTGGCTAAAAATCGGAATGCATCAAATCACACGGTCCACAACAGCCGAAACTGAGTCGCCGCAGCAAGCTTTGTCGAACTAAAAAAGCCCGTCAAACAGCTGTACCTGCACCGCCTCGCCGGCTTGCACGCCGCTACAGTCCTCGGCCAGCACGACAAAACAATTGGCCTCGGACATTGAGCGCAAGACACCGGAACCCTGATTACCCGTAGTTTTTACCTGCCAGCAGCCGTCGACCGCAACAATCTGCCCGCGCAGGTATTCCTGCCGACCCGCTTGTTTTTTGATGGCATTCGCCGCGTTGACCGTGAGCAAAGGGCGCTCGGGAATCGGATCAAGACCGGAGAGACGGAGCAGCGCATCCAGTGCAAACTGGGTGTAGCTGACCATGACCGCCACCGGATTGCCGGGCAAGCCAAAAAGCCAGGCATTGCCCACCTTGCCAAAGGCCATCGGGCGACCGGGCTTGATATTGAGTTTCCAGAACTTCACTTGACCGAGTTTGGCGAGAATCTCCTTGATGAAGTCAGCCTCGCCCACCGACACACCGCCAGTGGTGATAATCGCATCAGCCACCACGGCCGCTTCAGCCAGCGTCGCCTCCAGCGCCTCCGGCTGATCAGGCACAACGCCCAGGTCGATGATCTCCGCTCCCAAACGGATGAGCAGGCCGTGCAGGGTGTAGCGATTGCTGTCATAGACCTGGCCGGGCGCCAGCGGGTTGCCGACGGAGGCCAATTCGTCGCCGGTCGAGAAGAAGGCAACACGCAGGCGGCGTTTGACATCAACTTCGGCAATCCCGAGCGAGGCAATCAAACCCAGTTCCGCCGGGCCGATACGCTTGCCAGCCGGCAAAGCAACCTGGCCACGCGCCAGATCTTCGCCTGCCCGCCGGGTATTCTGCCCGAGGCGTTGGCCTTCCGGCACGAAGACCACACCGTCCTCAAGACGAGTCACTTCTTGCACCACTACAGTATCCGCACCGGCCGGCAGGACAGCACCGGTCATGATGCGGACCGCTTGCCCTTTGCCGACCAACCCGGAGAAGGCATTGCCGGCAAAGGCCGTACCGACCACATTGAGGCGGGTTTCGCCAGTGCCACTCAGGCTGTCAAAATGAATGGCGTAGCCATCCATTGCCGAGTTGTCGTGCGCCGGCACATCGTGTGGGGCAATGATGTCGGCGGCCAGAATACGGCCCAAGGCGCTACGCACCGGCACAAACTCATGGCCAACGATGGGCGTTACTTCGGCCAGCATGCGCTCACGCGCTGCAGCGGCGGAAAGCGCACGGTTGTCTGGAACAGAGGAGGCACAAGAGCTGTCGGTCATGGCATCACTTTTTGGCATTGGGGAAGAAAACTTGCTGCCCGTCGGCACGGAAAGCGGCAATCGCTTCCTGCCCGGCGGGTGAAATCAGCCACTGAGCAAAACGCTCGGCCGCTTCTTTTTTGACATGCGGATGGCGCACCGGATTCACCGGAATCACGCCATAGGGGTTAAACAGGATCGCATCGCCAGCCAGCACAATATCGAGATCACGACGGTTCTTGAAGGCGTACCACGTGGCGCGGTCGGACAACGTGTAGGCGTTACTAGCGGCGGCCATGTTCAGAGTCGGCCCCATGCCGCTACCGGTTTCCTTGTAGCCGGCCAGAGATTTCGGATCGACCCCGGCCTCTTTCCACAAACGCAGTTCAGCAGCATGCGTGCCGCTCTTGTCGCCGCGCGAAATGAAAGGCTGGCCACCACCGGCAATCGCCTTCAGCGCACTGACGGCCGTTGCTGCCCCACGCACTTTGGCTGGATCATCCTTGGGACCAATGAAAACGAAATCGTTGTACATCACATCCTGGCGATAACTGCCGTAACCTTCAGCGACAAATTTGTCCTCGGCCGCGCGATCATGGACAAAGAGCACATCTGCATCACCACGCCGACCGATTTCCAGCGCCTGACCGGTACCGACTGCAACGACGCGGACTTTGATTGCGGTCGACTGCTCAAAACGCGGCAAAATCCAGCCGAACAGACCGGATTGCTCGGTTGAGGTGGTCGAGGCGACAACCAGTGTTTCCTCGGCAACGGCAGACCCAGCGAGCAGCCCCAAGGCCAGTATCAACGATCGAAAGCAATGCGCCATGGCAGTTCTCCTTGCATATAAGCCCGTGCCGCCGGCGATTGCGGACGGGCAAAAAAGCGTTGTGCCGATTCGTGCTCCTGCACGCGGCCAT
>ERZ724516.1534-NODE-1534-length-13476-cov-11.656508_pt1 | contig 13476 bp, 11 predicted proteins | sample MGYA00376049_ERZ724516 | MGnify/ENA primary metagenome ERZ724516 (study PRJEB28724, sample SAMN07190886) | activated sludge metagenome | isolation source: activated sludge of sewage treatment plant in Hong Hong | place: USA: Christiansburg, Virginia | collected... | reverse complement strand
GCACCGGCTGCGGCAAATGTGAAAAATCCTGCGTGCTGGAAGAGGCTGCAATTCGCGTGCTGCCACCGAAACTGGCGCAAGGCGCGCTCGGCAAGCATTACCGCATCGGCTGGGACGAACAGAAAAAAGCCGGTCACTCACTGATTGACGAATCGAAAATGCAGGATCTACCGGACCGCCTGCCAGAAGGCGCCGTTTTGCCCGGCCACTACGACCCGGCATCCGGCAAAACCGAATCCATGCGTGGCATGCCCGGCAGTGAAGCCGGCACCATCCCCAGCCAGCCACCCGGACTGGGAGGCAAGCCATGAGCGCCGCCCAGGGAAAACGGATCGGCGCCGAAGCAGTTGCCGAAAAAGGTTGGCTAGGTGCCCACAAGTGGCTGATCCTGCGCCGCATTTCACAGTTTTCAATTCTTGCGCTATTCCTCGCCGGCCCCTGGTTTGGGCAGTGGATCGTCAAGGGCAACCTGGCCTACAGCTACACGCTGGGCTTTCTCCCACTCACCGACCCTTACGTTGCCCTGCAGTCGATGGTCACCGGTCACATGCCGGAAACGCTCGGACTGGTCGGCATGGCTATCGTACTGGCGTTCTATATGCTGGTTGGTGGCCGCGTCTATTGCAGCTGGGTCTGCCCGGTCAACATCGTCACCGATGCCGCCGGCTGGCTGCGTGATCGCCTCGGCATCAAAGGCAGCGCCCACCTCGGCCGCAATACGCGCTACTGGATATTGGGCATGACCTTTGTTGGCTCGGCGATCACCGGCGTCGTGCTGTGGGAACTGATCAACCCGGTATCAATGCTGCATCGTGGCCTGATATTTGGCCTCGGAACGGCGTGGACCGTAATACTTTCGGTTTTCCTCTTCGATCTCTTCGTCATGAGTCGCGGCTGGTGCGGTCGACTCTGCCCGGTTGGTGCTTTTTACAGTTTGCTTGGCCGCGTCAGCCCGGTACGCATTTCAGCGCCGAAACGTAGCGCCTGCAATGACTGCATGGACTGTTTTGAAGTCTGCCCTGAACCGCACGTGATTCGCCCGGCACTCAAAGGCGAAGGCAAGGGGATAGGCCCGGTTATTCTGGGGCCGAATTGCACCAATTGTGGCCGTTGTATTGATGTTTGCTCGAAGGATGTATTTACCTTCGGGTTGCGGTTCAATAACCCGGTTTCTACTGGCCAGCCTGCGGTGGCCAAGCCGGAAGCCAAGTAATTTTCGAGTTCAAGAGGAGGAGCGCCCATCATGAAAAGCACACTGAAGATGAGATTTGCCATTCTGGCGGCTACCGCTTGCTGGGCGCTTTCCGCTCCGCTCGCACAAGCTCAGGAAGCTCCGAAGCCGATGCGTGGCGCAGACGTCAGTGCCGCCGACCAGGCGCCAGAAACCAAGAAATATCTAGGCGGCAAGCCAGGCGGTCAGGAGAAAGTAGCGCGAACCTATCGCGACCAGCCGCCGGTCATTCCGCATGCCGTCGAAAACTTCGATGAAATCACGCTCGAAGAAAACCAGTGCCTAAGCTGCCACAGCGCGGATAACTACAAGAAGAAAAAAGCGCCGAAGATTGGCGAAAGCCACTTCCGTGACCGTGAAGGCAAGGTATTACCGACAACCTCCTCACTGCGTCACAACTGCACGCAATGTCATGTCCCGCAGGTTGATGCGCCACCGCTGGTGGAAAATGACTTCAAGGGTGATATCGTTGCCGCCAAACCAGCGAGCAAGAAAAAGAACTGATCCAGTCACAACAAACGACAAGGGGAGCCGCCGGCTCCCCTTTTTTATTGGCTGAAACCAAGTCTCAAGCGGGGGTCAGCACACCACGCATTTTCTGCAAGGCCTTGACCTCGATCTGGCGAATCCGCTCGGCAGAAACATCAAACTCAGCTGCCAGATCGTGCAAAGTAGCGCCCTCGCCATCATGCAGCCAGCGCGCTTCAACAATGCGGCGGCTACGCGCATCAAGCACCGCCAGCGCTTCCTGCAAGCCTTCATTCTCAAGGCGGGCAATAGCTTTGTTTTCCAGCACGCGCATCGGTTCATAACGCGAGTCAGCCAGATAATCGATCGGCGCAAAAGCCTCATCGCTATCATCGGGAGAACCTTCCAGCGCCATATCACGGCCGGAGAGACGGGTTTCCATCTCTATGACTTCTTCCTGCTTGACCCCAAGCCGCTGCGCAATCTCATTCGCCTGCGTACCAGAAAGCGTATCCACACCTTCGTAATCGCTCTTCATGCTGCGCAAATTGAAGAAAAGCTTGCGCTGCGCCTTGGTCGTTGCAACCTTGACCTGACGCCAGTTCTTCAAAATATATTCGTGAATTTCGGCCTTGATCCAATGCATGGCAAACGACACCAAACGCACGCCACGCGCCGGATCAAAGCGCTTCACTGCTTTCATCAGACCGATATTGCCTTCCTGAATCAGATCAGAATGTGGCAAACCGTAGCCAAGGTAACCTCGGGCAATTGAAATCACCAGACGAAGGTGTGAAAGCACAAGCTGACGCGCCGCCTCCACATCACCATTATTGTGGAAACGCTCAGCCAAGCTGGTCTCTTCAGCCCCGGAAAGCATCGGATAACGATTCGCGGCCTGAATATAGGCATCGATGTTTCCAAGCGCGGAGGGAATGGGAAGGGACATGACGTGGGACATAGCGTAACAATCTCCTTAAAGGAACAATTCAATTTTAGCACTCGCCGCCTCTGAGTGCTAATAGCAGGAAAAGTTTCACCGCCTCTATGTTGCTCCAAGTATTTAAAGTCGGAAAACAAGCCTGCTCTGAACGTATAGAGAGCTTAGTCAGGATATTCAGGCAATACCGTGCGACAGCCCACATAGATATGTATCAAATGTTCCCCACCATTACCAGAGCGAACACAGGACTCTTGGCTGGGGGGCTGTAGGTTGCGTCACTTATCGCTGGGTGCCAGCCTAAAACAAGACACCAAACAGCGTTTTCAGCAGGTCTTCCAGCGACATCATGGTCAGCGCCAGTGGTACGATGGGCAGCAGCGTGGCGGCCGCCAGGCGGATTATATCGTCGCGCTTGAGCGGGACGATCCGCATGCTGGTTACAACAGAAAAACTGTTACCAAGATCGGCGAGGGACTGGATGTCGCTGCTACCAAGCAACTGTTCGCCGGCCGGAGCACCACCGCGCAGCCATTTTTCGTCGAACTGGCGGACATAACGCTCGGCCAGCACGCCGTACTCACGGGAACCCTTGCGCTTGGCCCGGGCCAACTGAGGACCGAACATCAGCAGCGGAGCAAGGATGAGGAAGATCATGAATATGACCACACTACCGATCTCAAACTTGAACTGCATCAGCTCGGCACCGAGGAAAAAAATGCGGTTGGCGAGGGTCCCGGAGAGTAGGGCGCCATGGGCCACGGCAAGAACCGTGAAGGCATGGATCTGTCCAGAAAGAAAGCTCAGGCCACCCAGATGATCCGGGTGCGTCGGCACCAGACTCAGTTCTATGCGCGACACCTGCCACAGGAAGCGCGACCAGATGAAGAGGCGGAAATACCAGCGACAGAGAATGAACTGGAAGATTGGCAGGCTGACGTAGCCGAACCAGATGCCAGCCAGGGAAAGTTGCGAACTGTCACCGCTTGGCACCGCGTACCAGGTAGCTGTATCAAGGGCGATGTAGTGGCGCCAGACGACCAGGATACCGAAACCATAGACCACGGCGATCAGGATCATTTCGGCCAGCACCGAGTTGCGCAAGCGGAAGGCCGAGGCGACAGCCGCTTCGAAGCGCGGCAGCGCATTTTCCGGGATCAGCTTGCGTTCGAGGAATTGCTGAAGCAAGGGACGCATCCGCTGGTGCACCACCAGTTCGGCAACAATCAGCAACGGCAAGGCAACAAGGAAACGGACATGTACCTCGATGTCTTTCAGGAAGGGTACGGCGGCGTTGCCGCCCAGTAGCTGTCCTTCCATAGCAGCCAACAGAAGTAGCGGCAGCCAGGTGATCAGCGTGATGGCTAGAATGCGCTGGCGAACCATCATCAGCGCATCATCCGACAGGTGGCTGCGGCGCAGCAACTGGAAGAGCGGCCCACCGAGAACGAGGGAGAAATCAGGCGGACTGTCGAGCTTCCAGTGTTGGCTGGTTTCCGTTTCGCAGGTTTTCATGAGCATCCCCTTGGCGCACGGGGCGGTGCTTTGGGCAAGGCGACCACCCTGAGTTGGATTTACAGCAAGCTTGTAACCAACTGTATACCCATTTCCCCTACAGCCATTTGCGCTTGATCAATCCCTCCTGCAGCGACCGGCAATGCCTCAGGAAACGCTTGCAGACCTACTAAAGTCCGCCGCCCCAGCGATACTGCCAAGCGAGGCCAATCGTATCGAAATCAGTTCCGGTGCGCGTATACACACCGGAGCTTGCATGAAGCTTGATCGAGTTGCGGCGGTCTATCGGCCATGCCAGGGTTGCACCAATACGAGTATTTTGTTGCAGGTCATGGCCACGAACACCATCAATCTTCGTTTGCCCACCGGTGAAATAGGCTGCCGTCAAAGCGCCCCAGATGCCCGCGGAAAAACCATAAACGAGATGGCTTTGGAATGAATAAATTGGCGCCTGCTCACGGCGTTTGCCACCGAAAAAATCCTCGTTTTCACCAAAAATCGTCGCGCCAGTGCTTAGTTCGAGTGTCCATTGCCCCCACCCCTTTGACATCCCCAGCTCTGGTTTGACGTACCAGCGGTTGCTGCCGATATTCACCAGTTTGGCTGGGTCATATTGCCCGATCGGCAACGACACCTGAAGACTTCCACCAACAATCAGGTCATGTCTGTAGCCAGCGAACTGATCGAGAGTCAGGGCTGGCGCCCCCAAAAAGTTCATGGACAAACGCAGTTTCGGATCGCCGAAGCCAGATATATCGCGTGCCACTGGCTGGCCGATGTAGTCTGCGGTCCCGTTTAGTGAGGCATAGGGTACGATGAGGTCGAACTTTGCCGACTGGCCGCCGATATCCAGCACTCGGGCATAGGCCAATGCGGCCAGATCGGTCTTTATATTTGCATTCGTCAGTCGGACTGCGGGGTCGAATGAGATGCCGCCCTCCGAATAACCGATGCCCGCGACCAAAAAATTAACGCCTATGGGTGCATTCGTATAAGCCCGCGGTTCGATTTCCTGGGCTTGTACGAAATTGGATAAAAGCGTTAAGACAAGGACAAGGGGATAGCGATAGCTTTTCATGCTGTTGGTTATCTGAATGTTATTTCGATCCGGACCATTTGCCGGCTAGCTAAATTCAGGAGTTCGCGATCATCGTTGGTTTCCGGCTTTCACATCAGCCCGCATATCCTACCCACCATGCAGCAGTGGACGACAATCAGGCAGGGAAGTTAAGTCTGCACCAAAGCTTAGTACAGGTTTGGATCAACCATATAGACCGTCCCACTCCAGTTCGCCTGCACTGCAAACCCCTTTTCGCTGACCTGATAAACCGTGATGTAAGGGTTAAACGAATACTGCTTACCCACCGCCCCCAGAGTAGCTGCCGCAGAGACATCGCCGCCGACTCAATTTCCGTCTGCGCAAGCACCTCCACGCTGCTCAGACCTTCCTTTTCGAGAACTTTGGGGAAGTCTGGCAGCCAGAGGTAAAGAGGGCGGCAAAGATCACAAGCAGGGGCAATAGACGGGGTTTGTGCATTTCCCTACCTTCAATGACACGCCACTTAACAAGACAGGCCCGCTTCGGAGGGCAAGCTTTGTTACTTGACCGTGTAGCCACGCCCCTCAAGACAAGCAGCACGAGCTTTGGAAAAGGCTGAAACTTGCTGTTGTGACGCTGCCTGCTGCTGCTGTTGGGCGGCGGCATTTTGTTTCCGGCTCTGGCCACGTGCGGCAGCCGCCCCTACAGCGGCGCCGGTGCCGGCATCACCACCGACAACCTCACCAACCACAGCACCGCGTACAGCACCGCGGGCACCTGCGCCAGGTGTTGTACCTGTTGCCGTCGTCGCTGGCTTAGCTGCAGGTTGCTGCTTGGCGGGATCGAATCCGGTCTGCTGAACGGCCCACGAGTAACAAGCCGACTCGTCGCTTTGCTGTTGCTGTGGTGATTGCCCCTTGGCCGGATAAACGTATTGCTGAGCTATTGCCAAGGGGATCATCCCGACACTGAAAGCCAGAATCCAAAATGATTTCTGTTTCATACGACTGACTCCTTTAAAAAGAGGGGCACTTCAAGCGTTGACCGTAGGCAACAGCTATGAATTGCGTGGAATTTCGACCGGAGGTTTACACAAAAACCTGAGCCACACTATGAATCATCAGCATAGTTCATGCTTGTCGCTGAATTGCCAGTTTTTCTCTCTTTGTTGGTTTCGATGACAGCCGACGCAGCGATAGAGCTTTGCAGCCATCTTGGCGCCGACCGAAAATGACAAAAGGGTAAGACTATCACCTAGAGAAGCCAGTGTGAATGATTGGCAAAAATTTGATTCTGGTTATGCAAAAGAAAAAAGCCCTGTTTTCTCAAGGCTTTGATCTACTGCGCGGTGGTGGAGACGGGCGGGATCGAACCGCCGACCTATTGATTGCGAACCAATCGCTCTCCCAACTGAGCTACGCCCCCCCGAAATACCGATCGATTCTATATCACTCCATTCAGCGAATCAAAGCGCAGCAATTACTGGCCGGCACCGGCAACGGCGCGCCGCAAACGATCGGCCACCGCTTCCCAGGCGGAGCTTTGGGGAAGCGCTTCGACGGCGATCAGGCTGACATTGGCATGATCCAGATCACGCAGTGCGCCGTAGATTTCGTGGGCATAGCCAACCGGATCGGCCGGCAGCATGCGCCAGATGTGGGGCATACCGGCATGTGGCGGCTGGCTGTGGCTAATGACGCCACAAACATCCCCTTTGTGACGCTGGGCATTGAGAAAATCGAGCAGGCGTTCGCTGCTGATCAGGCGCATCGGGGTTTGTGGGGCGTAGTGCGCGGCCAGCGAGCCGGAAACGCGCGGCGCGCCGCTGGCCGTTTCGATCAGCGGCAGACGACCGATTACGGCTTCAAGATGTGCCGGGGCGATGTGCCCGGGGCGCAGCACGACCGGTTCGCCGCGCGAGCAATCGACAATGGTTGATTCGATACCAACCGTGCAGGCGCCGCCGTCAAGAATCAATGACACGCGCGAACCTGGCCCACTTCCGAGTTCTTCCTGAACGTGGGCCGCCGTCGTTGGACTGATGCGGCCGAAACGGTTGGCTGATGGCGCGGCAATTCCACCGTGGCCACCTGTTGCCGCAAAGCGGCGCAACAACTCAAGGGCCACCGGATGGCCGGGAACACGCAAGCCGACGGTGTCCTGGCCGCCGGTTACGGTCGACGGCACCCAGGCCTGTTTTTTCAGGATGAGTGTTAGCGGGCCGGGCCAGAAAACCTCCATCAATTCCCAGGCGACGGCGGGAACCTGCTCGGCCCAATGATCAACTGCATCATGACCAGACAAATGAACAATCAACGGGTGATCAGCCGGACGCCCCTTGGCCGCAAAAATCTTGCTGACCGCTTCTGAATTGGAGGCATCCGCCCCCAATCCATAGACGGTTTCCGTCGGAAAGGCGACCAACTCGCCGGCACGCAGTAACTCAACGGCGCGCGCGTAATCCGGAGTCATCGGTTTGAGCTGGTCCGCGTTACGTTCACGGCAGATCAGGCAAGGTTTTGGCGAGAACCTTCTCGGTCTGATTCTGGCGGAAACCCGCCAGGCGGTCAGCAACGGCAGCATCGCTCAAGGCCAGAATCGAGACGGCAAACAGGGCGGCGTTGGTAGCCCCGGCTTCGCCGACGGCAAAGGTTGCTACCGGAATGCCGCCCGGCATCTGGACCATCGACAAGAGGGAATCCAGCCCCATCAAATGCTTGGACGGCATCGGCACGCCGAGCACCGGGATTTGCGTTTTGGCGGCGAGCACGCCGGCCAGGTGAGCGGCACCCCCGGCGGCACCAATCAGCACCTTGATACCGCGCTCGCTGGCAGTGGCGGCGTAATCAAGCGCCTGATCCGGCGTACGGTGCGCCGACAAGACCTTGGCTTCATAGGGAATATCGAGGCTCTTGAGCGTGACCGCAGCGGCACGCATGATCGGCCAGTCACTGTCGGAACCCATAACGATACCAACCAGAGGCTTTGTACTCATTTTATAAATCCTTCAAATTGAAATGGAGAAGATGCCTTAGTCAGGCAGCCGCCGCTTTTCGTTCCGCAGCTTCGATAGTATTTGCCAGCAACATGGTGATGGTCATCGGGCCAACGCCACCCGGCACCGGGGTGATCTGGCCAGCCACTTCAAGACAGCCGGCAAAATCGACATCGCCACACAGCTTGCCATCGGGCAGACGGTTGATGCCGACGTCGATGACCACCGCGCCCGGCTTGACCATGTCGGCAGTTACAAAACGTGGCTTGCCGATGGCGGCGACCAGAATGTCGGCACGGCGGGTATGGCCGAGCAGGTCTTTGGTACGCGAGTTGCAGACGGTGACCGTGGCCCCGGCGTTGATGAGGAGCAGCGCCATCGGCTTGCCGACAATGTTGGAGCGGCCGATGACGACGGCTTCCTTGCCGCTCAGATCGACGTTGCCCTTCTCGAACATTTTCATCACGCCGTAGGGCGTGCACGGGATGAATCGAGGGTTGCCCTGGGCCAGTGCGCCGACGTTTTCGGCGTGGAAGCCATCGACGTCCTTGTCGACAGCAATCGCTTCGAGTACGGCTTCTTCATCGAAGTGTTTGGGCAAGGGCAATTGCACGAGGATGCCGTGGATATTCGGATCAGCATTCAGCTCGGCTATTTTTTTCAGGACAATTTCCTGGTCGACCGCAGCATCGTAGGTGATTTTCTCCGAGTGCATGCCGATGGCCAGGCAGCCATTAACCTTATTACGCACGTAAACTTCAGAGGCCGGGTCGGCCCCGACCAGAACCACCACCAGGCCGGGGCGATGGCCTTTGGCCGTCAGCGCTTCAACACGCGCCTTGAATCCCTGACGCAATTCGTCGGCCAACGCCTTGCCGTCGATAATTTGAGCTGTCATCGTCGCTTTCCACAAAAATAAAAAGGGGAAAGGCGACGGCCTTTCCCTCTGAATTGGCCAACATTTTAGCAGATTAAGCCAGCGCAGCCTCCGCTTCGCCAACCGCCGCCCGACCCGCTTCAAAAGCCCGGCGGTTCAGCTCAACCAGTTTTTCGCCCTTGCGCTCGAAACGCTTGAGTACGCAACTGAGCAGCACGTCGGCGCCGAACGGCAGATGGTCGGCGATGGCACCGAGCATGACGGTGTTGCCCAAGCGAATATCGCCCAGTGCCTGGGCAATTGAGGTGGCATCAAAGGCGACGACCTTGTTGCCGGACTTTCTGATTTCTGCAATCGGATCTTCCGGATAATCGAACAAGCCCAGTTCAACCACCGGTGGCACCAACTTCGCCGTGTTCATCAAGGTGATGCCGCCCGGCTTCAGCATGTGCTGCCAGCGCATGGTTTCAGCCGACTCAAAACCGAGCAGGACATCCGCCGTACCCGGCGTGATCTGCGGTGACAAAACTTTTTTGCCAAAGCGCAGGTGCGAGGAAACGACGCCACCGCGTTGCGCCATGCCGGCGACTTCGGTTTTTTTGGCATCGTGGCCGAGGGCAATCGCTGCTTCGGCCAGAATCTCGGTGGCGGTCATGACGCCCTGGCCGCCAATGCCGACGACGAGGATATTGGTGTTTTCGCTCATCTCAGACCCCGCAGCCGATATTGACCAGCTTGATCGGCGACACCGGTGCGTAATGAACAATCGCATCCGGCGCACAAGGCTGAACACAGAGACCACAGCCGGTACACACCGAGCTTTCGATACGGACAAACGCCAGATCGACTTCACGGCCACTAGGCTTCACTTCCTTGCCACGGCGCGTGACGTGAATCGCCGGGCAGCCGACATCAATACAATTGCCGCAACCGGTGCACTTGTCGTCGATCACCTCGTAGGGCTTCATCTTGTGATAGTCCTTGATCAGCACACAGGGCTGATCGGTGATGATGACCGAGACCTCCGGCACCTTCACTTCATCACGGATGGTCTTGAACAAAACCGGCAACTGGTAAGGGTCGAGCGTGTGGATACGTTCCTTTTTGACACCCAGCGCCTCAACCAGCGCGGCGAAGTTAACGCGCGGTGTGTCATCACCATAAATATCGCGACCATTGCCCGGATTGTCCTGGCCGCCGGTCATGCCGACGGCACGGTTGTCGAGCAGCAGCACCGTCACATTGCCCTTGTTGTAAACAATGTCGAGCAAGCCCTGCATGCCCATGTGCAGGAAGGTGGAGTCACCGATCACCGCCAGGATGCGCTTGTCCTTGTCGGACTCGCCACGTCCCTTGTCCATGCCGAGCGCCACGCCCATTGAAGCGCCCATCGAAACGCAGGTGTCGAGCGCATTCCACGGGTGACCGGCACCTAGCGTGTAGCAGCCGATATCGCCGGCGATGCTGATGTTGCGCACCTGCGACAAGGTGTAATAGACGCCAAGGTGCGGGCAGGCCACGCACATCGTCGGCGGCCGCGGAAATACCTGAAGTGCTGCGGTCGACTGGACTTCCGGCACGGTTTCTCCAAGCAAGCGAGCAATCGCCGGCCGCAGTACATTGGGTGACAGCTCGCCCTGACGCGGCAGGATTTCCTTGCCCAGAACCTTTACCCCAATTGCCTTCAGCTCGGTTTCAACCAGTGGCTCGACCTCTTCAACGACCACCACTTGCTCAACCAGCGCCGCCAGTTCGCGGCATTTCTCGAACGGCACCGGGAAGGAGAGGCCCAGCTTCAGTACCGGTGCATTCGGAAAGGATTCCTTGACGTGCATGTAGGCCGGGCCGGAGGTGATAAAGCCAACACGCCGGTCGCTGCCGTTTTCAATGAAATTCAAATCAGAGGCTTCAGCCAGCGCCCGCAGCTTTTCTTCGCGCGCGAACATCAGCGGTATCCGCTTGCCGGCATTGCCCGGCACCATCACAAAACGCGCCGGCTCTTTCTTGAAGCCAGCACCGACATGCACCGCACGCTCACCAACAACCACCAGTGATTTGACGTGGTTGATGCGGGTGGTCATGCGCAGGATAACCGGCACCTGGAACTTTTCGGACAGCTCGAAAGCAGCCAGCGTCATCTCGTAGGCCTCCTGCGAATCGGCCGGCTCCATCACCGGCACGTGCGCAAAGCGCCCCCAGTAACGTGAATCCTGCTCATTCTGCGAGGAAGACAAACCAACGTCGTCGGCAATGGCGATCACCAGCCCACCAATAACACCGGTCAGCGTCAACGTCATCAGCGCATCGGAGGCCACATTCATGCCGACATGCTTCATGCAGCAAAAGGCGCGTGAGCCAGCGTAGGCGGCACCAATGGCGACTTCAAGCGACACCTTTTCATTCACCGACCACTCGGCATAGAGATCGGGATAGGTGGAAATGACTTCCATCATTTCAGTCGACGGCGTACCTGGATAGGCGGCGGCAACCTTGACGCCAGCCTCCCAGACGCCACGGGCAACCGCCTCGTTACCAGACAAAAGAAGCCGGCTCGCTGCCGGTGCAGGCATCACTGCTGCCATGGGTGCTCCTGTAGTTGAACGCAAAGGCTAATGATTATAGAGAGCCTCCGAATTGCCAATTTGATACAGCGCAACTCCCTGCACCTTTTATTTTTGTTTCACTTTAATGAGCCAATCTTTAATCTAAGGGAAAACCACAATATTGCGCATTGTGAATATTCATCTTACAATGTGAAACGCTATATAGGTGTAAACACGGGTTCGCTTAGCAAACCGAAAGCGTTAAAGTTGTCGAGCTAAATAGCTCGACAAGAAGACAACCAACCTTTGGAGACGAAAGATGGCCAATCAACAAAATGCATTGCCCGACCCGACGGACACAGATCCGCAGGAAACAAAAGAATGGATGGAGTCGCTGGAGGGCGTCATCACCCAGGAAGGCGCTGATCGTGCGCACTTCTTGATCGAGAAGGTCATCGGCCAGGCGCGTGAAGCCGGTGTCGACATCCCCTACTCAGCCAATACCGAATACATCAACACCATCCCTGCCGACCAGCAGCCCAAGTACCCGGGCAATGCCGACATGGAAATCAAGATTCACAGCTACATCCGCTGGAACGCGATGGCCATGGTCGTCCGCGCCAACAAGGAAACCAACGTCGGCGGCCACATTGCCTCCTTCGCGTCAGCCGCCGCTCTTTACGACGTCGGCTATTCGCACTTCTGGCGGGCGCCGAGCGCGGCCAACGGTGGCGACCTGATCTTCTTCCAGGGCCACTCCGTACCTGGCGTTTACGCCCGTGCCTTCATGCTCGGTCGTTTTACGCAAGACCAGTTGGACAACTTCCGTCAGGAAACCGGCGGCAAGGGCATTTCTTCTTATCCGCACCCGTGGCTGATGCCGGATTTCTGGCAGTTCCCGACTGTTTCCATGGGCCTCGGCCCGATCCAGGCCATCTATCAAGCCCGCTTCATGAAGTACCTCGACTCGCGCGGACTGGCCACGGCTGGCGATCGCAAGGTCTGGGCCTTCCTCGGCGACGGCGAAACCGACGAAGTCGAATCGCTCGGCGCCATCGGCATGGCCGGTCGCGAGAAGCTCGACAACCTGATTTTCGTCATCAACTGCAACCTGCAGCGTTTGGATGGCCCGGTGCGCGGCAACGGCAAGATCATCCAGGAACTCGAATCCGAATTCCGCGGTGCCGGCTGGAATGTCATCAAGCTGGTCTGGGGTACCCATTGGGACACCCTGTTCAACCGCGACAAGAAGGGCATCCTGAAGAAACGCATGATGGAGCTGGTCGATGGTCAGTACCAGACCTTCAAGGCCAAGGATGGCGCCTATGTTCGCGAGAATTTCTTCAATACGCCGGAACTCAAGGCGTTGGTTGCCGACTGGACCGATGACGAAGTCTGGGCACTGAACCGTGGCGGCCACGATATTTTCAAGATTTTTGCAGCTTACGACCGCGCCATCAAGACCAAGGGGGCACCGACCCTCATTCTCGCCAAGACCATCAAGGGCTTCGGCATGGGTCAGGCTGGCGAAGCGATGAACACCTCGCACCAGACCAAAAAGCTCGACGTCGAGCAGATCGGCCGCTTCCGCGACCGTTTCAATCTGCCGGTACCGGACGACAAACTGGCTGAACTGCCCTACCTGACCTTCGCGGAAGACTCCGAAGAGTACAAGTACATGCGCCAGCGCCGCATGGATCTCGGCGGGTTCCTGCCGCAGCGCCGCCGCAAGGCCGAGCCGCTGGCCATTCCGTCGCTCGATTCTTTTGCTGCGCTGTTGAAGGCTTCCGGCGAAGGCCGCGAGTTGTCCACAACCATGGCCATCGTCCGCATCATGAACATGATGTTGAAGGACAAGAATGTCGGCA
>ERZ724516.1531-NODE-1531-length-13479-cov-5.061681_pt1 | contig 13479 bp, 14 predicted proteins | sample MGYA00376049_ERZ724516 | MGnify/ENA primary metagenome ERZ724516 (study PRJEB28724, sample SAMN07190886) | activated sludge metagenome | isolation source: activated sludge of sewage treatment plant in Hong Hong | place: USA: Christiansburg, Virginia | collected... | reverse complement strand
CACCATCTTCAACCCCATCGACCTCATGATCGCCGCCACCACCAGGTCGATGATCAGGAACGGGAGGTAGATCATGAACCCGATCTCGAAGGCCCGCTGGATCTCCGACAAAAGGAAGGACGGGACAAGCAGCGAAAGCGGGGCATCGGCGGGGGTGACGGCGGCGGTGGAACGGAGGTCCTGCAAGGTCTGCAGCGTCTCCGGATCGACCCGCCCGGCCATGAACACCCGGAAGGGCGCGATCGCCGCCTGCAATCCCGGACCGACCTCCAGCGTCCCGTTCGTCATCGGCTCGATGCCCTTGACCCAGGCTTCGGTAAACACCGGATCCATCACGAACCAGGTCAGGAACAGCGACAGCGAGATGATCAGCATGTTGGGCGGCGCCTGCTGCAACCCGATGGCCTGCCGCAGGATAGACAGCACCGTGACGATGAAGGGAAAGCAAGTGACCATCACCGCCAGCCCCGGCACGATGGAGAGGACCGTGACCAGCAGCAAGAGTTGCACCGACTGCAGCGACAGCGACTCCCCCGCCCCGCCGCCGAAGTCGATCGACATCTGCTGCGCCAGCGCCGGTCCGGCCAGCAGCGTCAGCGCGAACGCAAGGGCAAGGCCAAGCCTCACAACCCGCCCCGCAGATTGGCGACCTCGGTCAGCCGCACGGCCAATTGCCCGGCATTGTCGCCATCCAGCTCGGTCAACTCCCCCCGCGCGATCAGCCGGTCGCCGACATACAGCTCGACCGGATCGTCCACCCGACGGTCGAGCTGCAACACGGCGTCCTTCGACAGCCGCAGAAGGTCACGCACCAGGGGCCGTGCACGACCGACCGAGATCGTGACCTCGATCGGAACCTGGCTGAAGGGGTTGGCGTCTGTAATGTCTTCCATGGAACTGCCTCAGCTGTTGAGGTTGAAGAAGGCCCGGACGGCGATGGCTATGTCGGTCGTCACCTGGGCGAGGTCGACCTTGCTCTCGGCGGCTCCGAAGCGGATGTAGACCTGACCCTCGGGCATCGACGGTTCTTCGTCGATCACCATCGGCAGGCCGGTCGCCTGGGCCAGCAGATCCTCGACCTGCGCGCGGACGGAGGGGTTCAGGACCAGCGTCAGCGGCGCGTCGGCCAACCCTTCGGCAAGAGGCATCACCGCCTCCAGCACGGTCGGCGCCAGGGCCTCGCGCGCGACTTCGGGGAGGAGACGGTTGACCATCTGCAGGATCAGCGGACGGATGGCTTGCAGCACATGGCTGCGCGCGTCCTGGAAGGTGAAGGACAGGCTTTGCAGGTTTCGCGCCAGATCGGCCCGGATGCGGGTCTGGTCGCCCTGCTGGGCTGCCACGGCATCGTCCCAACCGGCGGAATAGCCCTGCTCGAAAGAGGCAACCTTGGCCTCCTCGACGGCCGTCGCCTCGACCAGCGGTTGCATCAAGCCGTCGGCGGCATAGGCGGTATCGAACACTTCAAGACGCAGGGCAGGCATCAGGCGTGCTCCTCCTCTTCCATCCAGCCGCGCAGAATCTCGATGGACTCGGTCTGGCGCTGCTCGATCAGGCGGCGCAGCCGGGCAGCCGGGTCTTCCTCGGTCGCCTCGCCCTCGACCTGCTCGCCGCGCGTGCTGGCGAAGGCGCCGTAGTCGAAGCCGTCCTCCAGTTCGCCGCTCAGCGCCACGGTTCTGGAGAGCGTCGCGGGCGGCAGGGCCAACGGCACGTCCGGGGCGGCGAGCGCCGCACGGTTCGCCGAGGTCAGAACGGGGCGGATCACGAACAGGCCAAGCACCAGCGCGACCAGCGCGAGCACAGCGGTCTGGATCACCGTCATCAGGTCGATCCGGCCGATCTGCGGCAGGAGGCCTGCGGTCGCCTCGGTGCCTAGCGGGGCCGAAAGCTCCTGGAATTCCAGCGACTTCAGCGTCAGCACATCGCCGCGATCTTCGTCCAGCCCGACAGCCGAGGCAACCAGTTCGCGCAGGGTGGCAAGCTCTTCCTCGGGGCGCGCGGCCCAAGTCCGGGTGCCGTCGGCGGCGGTCGTCACCACACCGTCGACCATCACCGCCACGGTCATCCGCCGTACAGACCCCGGATTGCGCAGGATCTCGCGCTGGGTTTCCGACACCTCGTAGTTCACCCGCTCCTTTGTCTCGGCAGTCTGGCTCTTGCCCTGCCCGCCTGCCGCGGCATCGCCCTCGGGCAGGTTGGAGGCCACTGTCACCTCGCCGCCGGGTTCGGTGCTGGACCCGCTGCGCTCCTCGGTTTCGGACGAAATCGCCACCCGGCCCTGCGGGTCGAACTTGCGCTCGGTGATCGCCTCGCGTTCCGAAACGAGGTCGATGGATACCTCAACCACCGCTTTCCCGGCACCCACACGCGCGGCCAGAAGGCGCTCCACGCTGCCCTTGATTGCGGCTGCCCGGTCCTCGGCATCGCCTGTATCGAAGGCCTGCCCGTCCTCACCGCCGATCAGACCGGCGACCGTGTCGATGATCTGCACCCCATCCGGCGTCATTCCGGCAACCGCGCTCGCCACCAGATGCCGGATCGCCCGGGCCTGCGCCTCGCTAAGCGAACCCGAAACCGTGGTCAGCGTGACCGACGCGGTGGGCTTGGCTTCCGGCTGGAAAGCCCGGGTCGGCGCACTTGCAATGTGGACGCGGGCAGCCTTCACCTCGGGCATCGCCAGAAGCGTGCGGGCGATCTCGCCTTCCTTCGCGCGCCAGTAGGCTGCATCGAACATCTGCGAGGTCGTGCCGAAGCCCGAGAGCGAATCGAGGAGTTCATAGCCGCCGCCGCCCGCCGCAGGCAGTCCCTCGGAAGCCAGCGCCATGCGCAAGGCGTCGCGCTGCGTCACATCGACAAGAATCGAATCGCCGCTGATCTCGTAAGTCACGCCACGCTGGTCGAGCGCCGCAATCACCTCACCGGCAGCCGCCGGTTCCAGCCCGGCGTAGAGAAGTCCCATCTCCGCCTGACCGGCCATGCGGCTGAGGCCGAGGATGGCGGCGAACATCGCCAGCGTGGCGCCGACGATGATGATGCGGCGCCGAAGGTCAAGCGAGGTCCAGATGGCGATCATGTTTTGCAAGACGATTCTCCGGCACCGGCGTTCTGCCGTGTCGCCAGATTTCATCGGTTCGCCTTAACAATCGGTTAGTGACCTTTGGACTATGTTCGTTCTCGTCCGAAGCGGGTGGAGAGGAACATGGCAACGGCAGAAGCCATTCTGGAAGATGTTCCGAAGAAGCGGTCGAAGAAGCCGCTTCTTTTCGGGCTTGTCCTGGCTCTGATACTCGGCGGCGGCGGCTTCTACGCCACCTATTCCGGTCTACTCTTCGCGGGCGGAGAGGACGGCGCGGAGGCCGAACACGGTCCTGGCCCGCTGATGGGCATCGCCTTCGTGCCGCTGGAAACCATCGTCATTTCGCTCGGACCCGATTCGGGCAGCGAGCACCTGCGATTCACCGCGCAGCTGGAAGTGGTCGATACGGCGGCATCGGACGTGACCACCCTGACACCGCGCATCCTGGACGTGATCAACAGCTACCTGCGCGCGATCGACACCGCCTCGATAGAAGACCCGCACGCCATGGCAAGACTGCGGGCGCAGATGTTGCGGCGCATCCAGATCGTCGCCGGCGAGGGCCGCGTGCGCGATCTGCTGATCACCGAATTCGTATTGAACTGAGGCTGACCCATGGAGCTGATCTCCGATATCCTTCTGATGGCGGGCTCGTTCGGGGCTGCCACGTATTGCTATGTTCTCTCCACCCGGCTGAAGCGCTTCACCACACTGGAAACCGGGATGGGCGGGGCGATTGCCGTCCTGTCGGCGCAGGTCGACGACATGACGGTCGCGCTGGACAAGGCGCGGGGCGCCGCGAACGGCTCGGCCGAAAGCCTGGAGGTGCTGACGGCGCGGGGTGAGGCCGTGGCACGGAAACTGGAACTGCTGGTCGCCTCGCTGCACGATCTGCCCGATCCTGCGGCCCCGCGACCCGTAGAGGACGAGCCCGTCGCCGAGGACCGCCGCCTGCGATTCGTGCGCCGCCGCGCCCCGCGCGACACGCTGGAGGCCGCCGAATGAGCCGCCGTCGTGCTGGCCGGGGCGCCCTGTTCGTCGTGGCGATGCTGTTCGCCATGTCCGGCGCGCTGCGGCTTGGATCAGGGATCGGCGCCGCGCTGGCCAAGGCCGGGGAGGAGGACACACCCGGCGAAGCGTCCGCTCCTGCAAGTTGCGAGATGCCAGGCGCGCTGGCCGAGGCGCTGACCCTGCGCGAGGACCGGGTCGCGGTGCAGGAGGCCTCGCTGAAGGATCGACTGGCCGCACTTGCCCTGGCCGATGCCGCGATCACCAAGCGGATGGAGGAACTGAAGGCGGTGGAGGACGAGCTGAAGGCGACGCTCGCCCTGGCTGACGGCGCGGCCGAGGCCGACGTCGAGAAGCTGACAGCGGTCTACCAGGCGATGAAACCGAAGGACGCCGCCGCATTGTTCGAAACCATGTCGCCCGAATTTGCCGCCGGTTTCCTTGGCCGGATGCCCCCCGAATCGGCGGCGGCGATCCTGTCGGGCATGTCCTCGGAGGCTGCGTACGGTGTCAGTGTGATCGTCGCAGGCCGAAATGCCGGGGCGCCGAAGGACTAGGCCGCCCGTTCGCGCGCCCGGTCAGAGAGTCTTAACCCGGCGCGCGGATACTTCCATCACCAGAAGCGAAACAGGACGCCAAAATGCTCGGCCTCGTCGGCATCGCCGTCATCCTCATCATGGTCTTTGGCGGCTATGTGCTTGCCGGCGGCAAGATGGGGATCATCCTCAAATCCCTGCCCTTCGAGATGATCATGATCGGCGGCGCCGCCATCGGCGCATTCCTCATCTCGAATGACATTTCCGCCGTGAAGCACACGCTCAAGGACATCGGCAAGGTCTTCAAGGGCCCGAAATGGAAGCCTGGCGACTACCGCGACCTCCTGTGCCTGCTGTTCGAACTGATCCGCCTTGCCCGCGCCAACCCCGTCGCGCTGGAGGAACACGTCGAATCCCCGGAAAGCTCGGCGATCATCGGCAAGTATCCCCGCATCCAGCACGACCACGAGGCGATGGAGCTGATCTGCGACACGTTGCGCGCCGCGTCGATGAACTACGACGACCCGCATCAGGTGGAAGAAGTGCTGGACAAGCGAATGGACGCCACGCTGAGCCATGCGATGCATTCAAGCCACGCGCTGCAGACCGTGGCTGACGGTCTGCCCGCGCTCGGGATCGTGGCGGCGGTCCTGGGCGTGATCAAGACCATGGGCTCGATCGACCAGCCACCGGAAGTGCTGGGCAAGATGATCGGCGGCGCACTGGTCGGAACCTTCCTTGGCGTGTTCCTGGCCTATGGCCTGATGGGTCCCTTCGCGGCACGGGTGAAGACCGTGATCGAGGAAGACATCCATTTCTATCAACTGATCCGCGAAGTGCTGATCGCAAACCTGCACCGCCATCCGGCCAACATCTGCATCGAGGTCGGTCGCCAGAACACGCCACACCATCTGCGCCCCGGCTTTGGCGATCTGGAAGAGGCGATGCGCAACCTGAAGCAGGAAGCCGCATGATCCGCGCGGTCCTGTTGCTTCTGTCCCTGGCCCTGCCCGCTGCGGCCGACACGGCACGGGTGCTCTCCGGCGAGCATGGCGACTTTACCCGCCTGGTCATCGAACTGCCGGAGGCGGGAGGCTGGACCCTGGGCCGCACGGCAGCGGGGTATGGTTTTGCGGCAAAGGCGGAAACCCAGCCGGGCTACGATCTTTCGTCCGTCTGGCAACGTATCCCGCGCATCCGGCTTTCGGCGCTGGAGGTCGACCCCGGAACCGGGGCGCTCTCGATGGTGCTCGGCTGCGAATGTCATGTCTTCCCGTTCGAATACCAGCCCGGTGTCATCGTCATCGACATCAAGCCCGGCCCGGCCCCGGCGGGATCAACCTTCGAGACGGCGTTTGCCGCACCCGGGGCGCCACCCGGGATGGTCGGCACCGGCAGGACTCCGCAAGGCTACGACTGGCTCGCCACCGGCCGCGGAGAGGTTGAAGAGGCGACGCCGCCGCTGCCATTTCCCCTGCCGACGGGAAGCGTGTCGCTTGAACCGCTGCGCCAGGAACTGCTTGAACAGCTTGCGCGCGGGGCAGCGGATGGCGCCGTCGACATGGAACTGCCCGGCAAGACGCGAAAGACCAGCGATCTCGATCAGGGAGTGCTGCCCTGGTCAAATGTCCATCTTGGTGAAACGCCTGGAATTGCCGTCACCAGCCCTGCCGGGTCCGCGACGGCCGCCGCGCCGGACAGCGGCTGCGCCGATCCGGCCCTTCTCGACCTGCCCGCCTGGGGCGGGGCAACGCCGCCACAGGACCTGTTGACCGAAGCCCACTCCGGCCTCTACGGCGAGTTCGATGCACCGGACCCGGACGCGATCCAGCATGCAACCCGCCTGCTGCTTTTTCTCGGTTTCGGCGCCGAGGCCGGACAGACCGCCAACCTGGCCAGCCCTGAAACGCCGGATGCCACGCTTGGCCTGTACCGGTCGATGGCGCGGATCATCGACGGCGAAAGCGATCCGCAGACCCCGTTCGCCGCTATGCTGGACTGCGAGGGCCCGGCGTCGCTCTGGGCGGCGCTGGCGCGTGATCGGCTTCCTGCCGGACCGGGCGTGAACCGTGACGCGATCCTGCAGGGCTTCGTGGCACTTCCGTCCCATCTGCGACGCCATCTCGGCCCCGCCCTGGCCGGGAAATTCCTCGCGCGGGATGACGCCGAGGCAGCCCGGATCATCCGCGATGCGATGGAACGCGCACCGGACATAGACAAGGCCTCGGTCGCCCTCCTGGACGCGAAGGCCGATCTTCACGAAGGCGACGCGAGCGCCGCGCAAGCCCATGCCGAAACCGCGGTAGCCCTTGCAGGCGACGATGCCGGAAGCCTGGTCACGCTGGTCGACGCGCATTTCCGCACGCTGGACCCGCTCGGTCCGGAGACAGCGGAGGCGCTTCTTGCGCTGCAAGGCGAAACCGGGGGTGATACGCGGGCGGCAGTGGACCGGGCTATCGTGCTGGCGATGGCGCTCTCTGGCCAGGTCGACGCTGCCTTCCGGCAGCAGGGCGCGACCGGGCAGGTTCTGGCCGATCTCTGGCGGGTCGCACAGGACCGTGCCACCGACGATCAGTTCCTGCAGCACGCGGTGGTCGCCGCTGCACAGCCTGTCCCGGCCGTTGCGCCCGAAGTAGGCGTTGGCATTGCCGAGCGGCTGCTGGCTTTGGGGTTTCCCGACGCGGCACAGGCATGGATCGGTCCGGTCGCTCCGGGCGATCCGGCCGACAAGCGCCTGCTTGCGGCCCGGGGCGCGCTTGCGCAAGGCGCTGCCCGCAGCGCAATTGCCCTGATCGACGGGCTGCATGATACCGGGGCCGAGGTGCTGCGGGCAGATGCCTGGCTCAAACTCGGCGATCTTTCTGCGGCCGAGCTGGCCCTCGCCGCGGCGAACGATCCCGAGGCGCTGGCCCGGGTGAGCCCCTGGACGGGCGATTGGGCAGGGCTCGATCCCGCGCTGCCCGAGCCTTGGCTCAAGGTGGCCGATTCGATGGCGCCTGATGCAACGGGTGACGACATAGGTCTCCTTGGCCGGGGGAAGCAGGCTGTCGATGCCAGCCTTGCCTCACGCGAGGCGATCACGGCGCTCCTGTCCAGCGTCGCGTCGCCGGCGGCGGAGTGACGGCGGTAACCGACCGGAAAGATTCGCGCGTTACCGTCGCCATCGGACCCCGGCAGAATGCGCGGGGCGGAGACCAGGATGCCCCGCGGACGAACCTGCCCGAGACTGACGCCAGCCGCACCGCTTTGCCTGCTTCTGCTGACCGGAGCGGCGCCAGCGCGTGAGAATCCGGCGGCTCTGTGCGCAAACGCCGCTGCAGAGGCCGCCGCCCAAACGGGGGTGCCGTATGACGTCCTCCTGGCCATCGCCACGGTCGAAACCGGGCGCAACAATGAACCCTGGCCCTGGACAGTGAACTTTGGTGGTGAAGGTCGCTGGTTCGACACCGCCGCCGAGGCCGAGGCGAGCGTCGCAGAAGCGATCGACCAGGGTGCGACCAATCTCGATCTTGGCTGCTTCCAGCTGAACTACCACTGGCACGCCAAGGGCTTCGCATCATTGGCCGACATGCTCGATCCGCGGAAGAACGCAACCTATGCGGCCGAATTCCTTGCCGGGCATTTCGCGCAGACCGGCGACTGGGCGCTTGCTGCGGCGGCCTACCATTCGGCGACGCCGGAATACGCCGCCGCCTATCAGGCGAAGTTCGAGGCGGTCTATGCCGGGGCGGCCGAGGATGCCGGGCCCGCGCCACGTGATCCGGCCAATGCCGGGCGTCGGAACAGCTTTCCGCTTCTTGTCGCCGGGGCGACCGGCGCGCGCGGCTCGCTCGTCCCAACCGGGTCCGGCGGCATCCGTCTGATCGGAGCGCCGTGACATGCCGCAGGGCCTTTCGCTGCGGATGATCTTCCGCCCGACCATCCTTCTCGCCATCGGCCTGATGGCGGTGATCGTGATGATGATCCTGCCGGTCCCGGCCTGGATGCTGGACGTCGGGCTCGCGGTTTCCTTCGCTTTGGCGATCCTGATGCTTACTGTCACGCTGTTCATCGACCGCCCGCTGGATTTCTCCGCCTTCCCGACGATCCTTCTCTCTTCGCTCCTCCTGCGGCTGGCGCTGAACGTGTCTTCGACCAAACTGATCATCGGCGAGGGTCACACGGGAACCGATGCCGCCGGACATGTGATCGAGGGCTTTGCCCAGTTCATCATGGGCGGCAACCTGGTCCTGGGCCTGGTGATCTTCATCGTTCTCCTGATCGTCAACTTCATCGTCATCACCAAGGGCGCGGGGCGGATGGCCGAGGTGGGCGCGCGGTTTGCGCTGGATGGGATGCCTGGACGGCAGCTTGCCATCGACGCGGACATGTCAGCCGGAGCGATCGACCATGCCGAGGCGAAGCGGCGACGCGAACAGGAGCTTGCCGAGACCAACTTCTTCGGCTCGCTCGACGGCGCGTCGAAATTCGTCAAGGGCGATGCTGTCGCCGGACTTCTGATCACCGGGCTCAACATCGTTGTTGGCCTGGTGGTCGGCATCTTCATGCATGGTCTCGATGCCGCGACGGCCTTCAAGACCTATACGATCCTGACGGTCGGCGACGGGCTGGTCAGCCAGATCCCGGCGGTCATCATCTCGGTGGCGGCCGCTCTGCTGCTGGCCAAGGGCAGTCAGAAGGGTACGGCCGACGTCTCGTTCTTCGCCCAGCTTGGCCGCTATCCCGGCGCATTGGGCACGGTTGCCGGGCTGATGGGGCTTTTCGCGATTGTCCCCGGGATGCCGTTCCTGCCCTTCATGCTGGCGGCCCTGTCTCTCGGCACGCTGGCGTTTTTCAGGTTCCGCAATGCCACGCGTCCCGAGGAGGCCCCACCCGCCACGCTGGAACCGGTAAAGCCCCGTTCGATCGGAGACGTGCTCGACTTCGATGACATCCACATCGAGTTCGCCCCGAACCTGGTCGGAATGGTCCTTGACCCGGCGACCGGACTCGACAGCCGCATCGCCAACATGCGCAACCATGTCGCCACGACCTTCGGTTTCATCCTGCCGGAAATCCGCCTGACCGACGAAAGCGCGCTGCCCCCCGGGCAATACCGCATCCGGTTGCAGGGGGTGGAGCGGGTGTCGGATCGGCTCTACCCCGACCGGGTGCTGGTGCTCCTGAACGATGGCATCCCCGCGCCGGACGGCCTGGACGCCCGGGAGCCGGTCTATGGCGCGCCCGCGCGCTGGATCCGGCCCGACCAGCAGGAAGATGCCGCGATCTCGGGATTGACCGTCGTCTCTCCGACCGAGGTTCTGGCCACGCATCTTCTTGAAGTGCTGAAAGCTAACCTCTCGCGACTGCTGACGTTGCGCGGTCTGCGGCGGCTTCTGGACGAATTCGTCAGGCTTTCCGATTCCGCCCGCGCGGAGGCGAACCGCCGACTGCTGGACGAGCTTCTGCCCGACAAGGTTCCGGTCGACCTGCTCCATGCCGTCCTGCGGCTCCTCCTGGAGGAGCGCGTGTCGATCCGCAATCTGCCGCTGATCCTGGAAGCCGTCGCCGAGGCCCGCCCGTTCGGCGCGCCAGAGGCGATCTGCGAGCATGTGCGCCAGCGTCTGGGCTTCCAGATCGTCGCCGAGCTGAAACGCCCGGACGGGTCGGTGCCGCTGATCCAGCTCGCCCCGGACTGGGAGAAGACCTTTGCCACCTATCAGATCGACAGCGAGCGAGGCCTGCGCGACATCGCCCTGCCGCCCGAACTGTTCGCGAAACTGGCCAATGGCCTGACCGAACGGGCGAACAGGGCGGCGGAGGGCGGCGTCCATCCCGCACTTGTCACCTCGGTCGGACGCCGCCGCTTCCTGCGCACCGTTGTCCAGGCCAAGGGGCTGCACATGCCGGTCCTGTCCTACGAGGAAATCGGCACCGACGCGCGCCCGGCCCTGATCGGCCAGGTGTCGGCATGAACGGAGTCGTCGCCGCGCTTTCGGAACTTCTCGGACTTGCGGAAGGTCTGGGCTGGACGGCGGCCCTGGCCTTCGTCCGGATCGGTGCCGTCGTGGCCCTCATGCCCGGCATGGGCGATCCGGCCGTGCCGCCGCGCATCAAGCTGGCGCTCGTCGTGGCCTTCAGCCTGGTCGTGGCCCCGATCCTCGCCGACCGGATGGCCGGTCAGGGCCCGCCGCCCGGCTTCGTGGCCCTTGGAGGCGAGGCAGTTGCCGGGCTTCTTCTGGGCGCCGGAATGCGGCTCTTCCTCGTCGGACTGCAGACGGCCGCAGCAATCGCCGCGCAGGCGACAACCTTGTCGCAACTCTTCGCCGGGGCCGCGCCCGAGCCGCAGCCAGCCATCGGCAACCTGCTGCTGATGGCGGCCCTTGCCCTGGCGATGTCGGCAGGCCTGCATGTTCGTGCGGCCGAGCTGGTGCTTCTGTCCTACGACATCCTGCCCGCCGGTGCGCCGCTTTCTGCCGCCTCCGCTGCCGACTGGGGTCTGGCTCTGGTCAGCCGGACCTTTGCGCTGGCCTTCTCGTTGGCTGCGCCATTTGTCATTGCCTCGCTCGTCTACAACCTTGCGCTTGGCGTGATCAACCGGGCAATGCCCGCGCTCATGGTTTCGATGATCGGCGCGCCTGCCCTGACGCTGGGATCCCTCGCCCTGCTGGCCGTCGCCGTGCCGGTCATCCTTGCGACCTGGCTGGCAAGCTTTTCCGCGTTCCTCGACCAGCCCTTCGCGGTCGCACCATGAGCAGCGAGGACGACGAGGCCGACAAGGAACACGAGGCCTCGCAGCAGAAGCTGGATCGGGCCCGCAAGGACGGCGACCTCCCGCGATCGGTCGACCTGCAGACTGCCGCGGCGACAGGCGGCTTCCTGCTGGCGCTGTTCAGCTTCGGCGCCTGGGCCGTGGACCGCGCAGGAACCGCCGGCATGGTCCTCCTGGACCAGGCAGACCGGCTGTCCGCGCAGATCACCAGGGGCGGCACGGGTCCGATCGCCGGCGCGGTCCTGGCCTTTGCCGGTCCGCCGCTGGCGCTTCTCCTGGTTGCGCCGCTCGTTGTCCTCGCCCTGCTCTTCACCACGCGCGGCATCGTCTTTGCCCCGGCAAAACTGGCTCCGAAACTCTCGCGCATCTCGGTCCTTTCCGGCGCCCGGCAGAAGTTCGGGATTGAAGGTCTGGTGGAGTTTGCCAAAAACACGGTGAAGCTCGGCATCGTCGCCCTCATCCTCTACAACTTCCTTGCCGGCCGGCTGGAGGACATTCTTGCCAGCCTTTACCTGACGCCCGCGATGTCCGCCGCGCTGATGGCCCGGCTTACCGTCGAGTTCCTGTTCCTGGTCTTCCTCATCCAGCTGGCCATCGGTGGCGTGGACTATCTTTGGCAGCTTTTCCGTCACCGTCAGCGCCAACGCATGTCACGCAAGGAAATGATGGACGAATTCAAGGAAAGCGAGGGCGACCCGCACCTGAAATCCGCCCGCCGCCAGCGCGCGCAAGAGGTGGCGACCAACCGGATGCTGACCGATGTCGCCTCGGCCAATGTCGTCGTGGTCAACCCGACCCACTACGCGGTTGCGCTGAAATGGGATCGCGGCAAGGGCGGTGCGCCGGTCTGCGTTGCCAAGGGCGTCGACCAGATTGCGGCCAGGATCCGTGAACGCGCCGCAGAGCATGGCGTGCCACTCCACAGCGACCCGCCAACGGCCCGCGCGGTCTATGCCACGGTCGAGATCGGGCAGGAAATCCGGGCCGAGCACTACCGCGCCGTCGCCGCCGCGATCCGCTTTGCCGAAGCCATGCGCAGGAAAGCCCGCACAAGATGACAAAGGCGAACGACCTGTCGCGGCTGGAAGATGTCGCGCAGCTCATGCTCGACCATCGGCTGGGCCGACTGCACAACGCCGCAGCCGAGTTGGACCGCAGTCGGATGCAGCTTGCATCGATCAACGCCGCCGCGCGACCGAGCGATGAGCTGGAGCCGATCACAGCCGAAAGGGTCGGCATGGCCTATGATCGCTGGGCCGATCAACGCAGGTCCGAGCTGAACCTGGTGATCGCGCGCCAGACTGCTGCCTGGATCGAGCGGCGTGGCGAGGCGCAGACGGCATTCGGCCGCGTCCAGGCACTGCAGGGCCTGGCGGCGCGCCTGAAACAACAGCGCTAGAACCTGCCGGACCCTTCATTCGGCGCCGGGCAAGCCCCCGGGCTCAACTGTCCTGACGGGCGATGTCGGTGATCAACACGTCCCGGATCTCCGTCCCCAGGACCAGGGCGGCAGCCTCTTTCAGGCTGGTCCGCAGAACCACGAGGTTCGAGCCGTCGGTGAACGAACCGGAAAAGCCGCCGGTGTTGGCGTGATCGAAAAGCACCTGTAGGAAGACGTCGCGCAACTTCGGCTCGCGCTGGTAGACGGCTTCGGTATTGCCCGGCTCCACCTCCAGCGACAGCGACAGCACAACCATCGCGGCGACGTGGCCGGATTCGACCACCGGAACGACGAACTGGTTGTTCATCTTTACATATTCCGGCGCGCCGTCCTCAGGCGCACCCTCATGCCCGCCTGCCGCGCCCTCCTCTGCGGCGGCCTCGCCATGTGCATCGGCCTTGGCATGTTCGGCGGCCACGGCGGCGTGTTCGTCGGCTGCGGGCGAGGGACGAAGGAAGAACCCGGCTCCCGCGCCGCCGCCAAGACCGGCCAGCGCCAGTATCACGGGGAAAAGCTTGCGCAGCATGGTCAGAACGGCATCACGATATCGGCGACCTGCTGGCCGTAGGTCGGCTGCTGGACGTCGGTGATCTGCCCGCGCCCGCCGTAAGCGATGCGCGCCCCCGCGATCTTGTCATAGGTGATCTCGTTCTGCCGCGAGATGTCG
>ERZ724516.1529-NODE-1529-length-13490-cov-4.679122_pt1 | contig 13490 bp, 10 predicted proteins | sample MGYA00376049_ERZ724516 | MGnify/ENA primary metagenome ERZ724516 (study PRJEB28724, sample SAMN07190886) | activated sludge metagenome | isolation source: activated sludge of sewage treatment plant in Hong Hong | place: USA: Christiansburg, Virginia | collected... | reverse complement strand
GCGCGGCGGCAGCCGGCGCTCGTCGAGCGGCTCGAGCGCGATCGCGGCAGGCACATGCGCGGTCTTGCTGGTTTCGGCGCGGAACTGCGCGGCGGCGGCTTCGGGGGCGACCCCGACGGCGCGCGCCAGCGTCTTGACGAAGCCGATGGCATAGGGGAGCGCCGGCAGGCTGTCATGCGCATCGGCTTCGATGGCGCGCAGGTGGCGCAGGGGCACGCGCGTGTCGCGCGCGATATCGGCAAGGTCGAGCTTCGCCGCCGTGCGCGCTGCCGCCAGCCTGGCGCCGATGCGGTCGCGCCCGCTCGCCGTTTCGTTCACCGCTGCCGCTTCTTTGTCCAATGTGCTGATCCCATACTGTACGCTACGCGCGGGCAAACCTTCGCCCGTGCGTCAGCTTTAGCCGCTGCGCGCGCGCCCGGGCAAGGCCGCGTGCAAGGTCGCGCGGCTGTCTCCTCAAGTCAACCGCGCGCGGGCCGTGGCGGCGCCAATCCGCGCCAAATCGATGTGTGCCATTTTTTGCATCGCAACAAAGAGGTGGCTGTTGCGCGACAAACACGCTATGGCGCGGCCTCAATTTCCACCCCCCAGATTCAGGATGCCCGCATGCGCTTGCGCAATATCGCGATTATCGCGCACGTCGACCATGGCAAGACTACGCTCGTCGACCAACTTTTCCGCCAGTCGGGAACCTTTCGTGAAAACCAGCGCGTTGCCGAACGCGCGATGGATTCGAACGACCTCGAAAAAGAACGCGGCATCACCATTCTCGCCAAGTGCACGTCGATCGAATGGACCGACAAGACGACGAATGAACTGACGCACATCAACATCGTTGACACCCCCGGCCACGCCGATTTCGGCGGCGAAGTCGAACGCATCCTGTCGATGGTCGATGGCGTCGTGCTGCTCGTCGATGCCGCCGAAGGCCCGATGCCGCAGACCAAGTTCGTCACCGGCAAAGCACTGGCACTCGGCCTGCGTCCGATCGTCGTCGTCAACAAGATCGACCGTCCCGATGCGCGTGCCCAGGAAGTGCTCGACGAGGTCTTCGACCTGTTCGTGACGCTGGAAGCCACCGATGCGCAGCTCGATTTCCCGGTGATCTTCGCCTCGGGTCGCAACGGCTATGCCGGCCGCGACAGCGAAGTTCGCTCGGGCGACCTGACGCCGCTGTTCGAAACCATCGTCGCCCACGTCCCGCCGCCAGCCGCCGATGTCGACGGCGAATTCAAGATGCTGGTGTCGCTGCTCGACCGTGACAATTTCGTCGGCCGCATTCTGACCGGCCGCATCCTGTCGGGCACGCTCAAGCTCAACGCGCAAATTCGCGCGCTCAATCCCGACGGCAAGGTTGTCGAAGAAGGTCGCGCCTCGAAGATCTTCGCGTTTCGCGGCCTCGAACGCGTGCCCGTCGACGAAGCTCGCGCCGGTGACATCATCGCGCTGGCCGGTTTCAGCAAGGCCACCGTTGCCGATACCATCGCCGATATCTCGGTGACCGAGCCGCTGCATGCGCAGCCGATCGATCCGCCGACCTTGTCGATGACCTTTGCCGTCAACGATTCGCCCTATGCCGGCCGCGACGGCTCGAAGGTGACCAGCCGGATGATCTTCGACCGGCTGATCCGCGAAGCCGAAGGCAATGTCGCGATCAAGATTACCGAAAGCGCCTCGAAAGATGCCTTCGAAGTCGCCGGTCGCGGTGAATTGCAACTTGGCGTGCTCATTGAAACGATGCGCCGCGAAGGCTTTGAGATGTCGATTTCGCGGCCGCGCGTCATCTTCGGCACCGACGACGCCGGCAAGCGCACCGAGCCTTATGAAATCGTCGTCATCGATGTCGACGAGCAATATTCGGGCACGGTCGTCGAGAAGATGGCGGGCCGCAAGGCCGAAATGACCGACATGCGCCCGTCGGGCGGCGGCAAGACCCGGCTGACCTTTTCGGCACCGGCGCGCGGCCTCATCGGCTATCACGGCGAATTCCTGTCGGACACGCGCGGCACCGGCATCATGAACCGGCTGTTCGAAAAATACGGCCCCTACAAGGGTGCGGTGTCGGGCCGCGGCAACGGCGTGCTGATTTCGACCGAAACCGGCGAAGCCGTCGGCTATGCGCTCGGCTATCTGCAGCCGCGCGGCACGCTGATGATCGAGCCCGGCGAAGCCGTCTACCAGGGCATGGTCATCGGCGAAAACGCCCGTGACGAGGACCTTGAGGTCAACCCGCTGAAGTCGAAGGCGCTGACCAACTTCCGCGCCAGCGGCAAGGACGACGCCATCCAGCTCAGCCCGCCCAAGCGGCTGACGCTCGAACAGGCGATCGCCTATATCGAGCAGGACGAGCTCGTCGAGGTGACACCGAACTTCATCCGGCTGCGCAAGATCCACCTCGATCCCAACGAACGCAAGAAGGCCAGCCGCGCCAAGAACGCCGGCTGAGCCGCAACGTCGGGCGGCGCGCCAGGCGCCGCCCGACGTTGCCCAAAATGCGACCCCTGTGCTGGGCCCATGCTGCCTGAATGCTGCAGTGCAACCTCCTCGTGCAGCGCCCTTTTGACATCGTGCAGACCGTAATATTTTTGACTTGTGTCAGAAAATATTACACTCGCCACTAGTTAACATAAATTAATCACGTAAAATCAGTGAATTACAACGCAATTCAGTTTGGCACGCACATTGCATAGCCTTGGGTAACAGGTTCTCGATCCAATTACTCAAAGAGGGTTTCAACATGTCGCTCCGTACTGTTCTCATCGCCGCCGCGCTCGTTGCCGGTGTTGCCACGCCAGCTTCGGCAGTGACCAACATCATCGCCAACGGTGGCTTCGAAGCCGGCACCACCTTCATCAGCTGGACCGGTACCAGCAATGCCTTGAACGGCTTTACGGCATCGTCGATCACCAGCAACCCGGCGTATGTGCACACCGGCCTGAACGCGGGCCTGCTGCGTACCGTCGGCGCGAACACCGTCAACACGCTCTCGCAGAGCGTCGCGACGATCGCCAGCCGCCCGTATTTGATGACCTATTGGCTGATGAACCGCGACAACGCCGGCAGCGTCATCGACCAGCTGACCGTGACGTCGGGTTCGACCGTGACGGCATTCTCGGATCGCCCGAGCTTCGCCTACACGCAGTTCACGCAGTATTTCGTTGCCAACTCGGCAAGCTCGCTGATCAGCTTCGCTTACAAGCATGTGTCGCCGAACTTCTACCTCGACGACGTTTCGGTCACGATGGTCCCCGAACCCGCAACCTGGGGTCTGATGGTCGCTGGTTTCGGCATGGTTGGCTTCGCGATGCGCCGCCGTGTGCGCAGCGTCGCTGCCTGATCCACCGCATCAATTCGATTGAAAGCGGGCGGGGGCAACCTCGCCCGCTTTTTTATGCGTTGCGACTGCGCTAGGCCGGTGCGGCAATGACGGACTTCCCCCCTTCCGAACTGATGGCACAGGCACTCGCCGAAGCCCGCGCCGCCGCCGAACGCGGTGAAGTGCCGGTGGGCGCTGTGGTCAGCGACGGCGCAGGCCGCATCATCGCCGCCGCCGGCAACCGCACGCGCGAACTTGCCGATCCAACCGCACACGCCGAGCTGCTCGCTATCCGCGCCGCCTGTGCTGCCATCGGCAGCGAGCGCCTGACCGGCTGCGACCTCCATGTCACGCTCGAACCCTGCGCGATGTGCGCCGCCGCGATCGGCTTCGCACGCATCGAACGGCTGTATTACGGCGCCCCCGATCCGAAGGGCGGCGGCGTCGGCCACGGGGCGCGCGTCTTCAGCCACCCGACCTGCCACCACGCGCCGCAAGTCTATGACGGCATCGCCGAAACCGAGGCTGCGGCGCTGTTGCACGACTTCTTTGCAGGGCTTAGGGCCTCCGGCGGGCAGGCCTGAGGCCTGCACCCGATTGTCAGGCGTGTGGCATGAAAATGGGCCGCCCTGGACAGGGCGGCCCTGATTCTGCCGGATGAAGCTTTGATCAGGCCGTCAGCGCAGCCGAACGACGACGGCGCAGCGCACCGCCGACCAGCCCGAAGCCGCCGATCATCAGCGCCCAGCTCGCCGGCTCGGGCACGGCGCCGGACACGCTGGCGATGCTGACGGCGTCGAGCCCGATACCCGCGTCATAGCCGGTGTTGCCGGCGGTCGCGAAGAACAGTGTCGCGGTTGTCCCGCTGGCGACGAATGTGCTCGTCGTGTGCGTGGCCCACAGGACGTTCGTCGCTGTATAGGTGCCGAGGTTGGTCGCATCGAAGTAAACGGTCAGCGGATTGTCGCCATAACCGGGCCGGTCGGCGATGCTGAAAGTCAGCTGGTAGCTTCCACCATTCTGCAGCCCGGTCACGGCCATGGCGACCGTCCCGAAGCTGCTGAAATAGCTTTGCAGAAACGCCGTCTGCACACCGTCGGGCGCCGCGACAAAGCTCCATGCACTCCCATTGCCCTGAATGCCGCTGCTGGTATTGAAAACATTGCCTGCAACCACCGGGTTGTAGGCGAAGCCGCTGCCCAGAACCGGCGCTTCGAACGAAGCATTGGCGACCGTAACCGCCGATGCAGAAGCCGCAATGCTGGCGCCTGCAGCAACCACGCCCAGAACCAAAATCTTCATAACCGAAACGTTCATGCAATTTGCCCCCTGCTTGATCGCTGCCGCGCGAAACGCGCCCGCATCAACGACTTACTCACGATGAATACAGCAAATCAGGGCAACATCAAGCCACGCGCCACGTCGTTAAGCATAAAACGCCAGCCTCAGACCCGGACGCGGCCAGCGGCACTTCGCCAGCTTGCCGGTGGTCGACAGACAGACCCACGCATCCATCATGTCGGCGCCGCCGAACACGATGTTGGTGGTCAGCAAATCGGGGAAATCGAACCACTCCTGCGCGCCGGTGGTGGGGTGGATGCTGCAGATTCCGGGATGCGCGACCAATGTCGCCTGCGCGATGTTGCCATTGGCCTCGATCGCCAGCGAATCGAGCAGCACGCGGTCGGCGTAGCCGGTGACAACGCGGCCGGGGATCGCGCCGAGCGTCGCCTTTTCGACGGTGCCCGGGCCGGTGATGTCAAACGCCAGCACCAGACGTTCGGTGGTCAGCGCGGTGTAGACGGTCTTGCCATCGGGCGACAGCCCGACGCCGTTCATGTTCGGCCCGTGCACCGCGCAGGTGATGCTGCTGCCATCGGCCTTGGCATAATAAAGCCCGCCCCAGGTCGTGCCCGTCGCGTTATGCTTGCCGAGGTCGGTGAACCAGAATCCCCCGGTCGAATCGAAGACGATGTCGTTGGGGCCGCTGAGATTGCCGCCCTCGATCTTTTGGTACAGCCGCTCGACCTTGCCGGTCGACAGGTCGATGCGTTCGATGCGGCCGGTCTCATAGTCATCGGGCTGTGCGCCGGGAATGCGCAGGCCGTCGACCATCGCCCATTTGAAGCCGCCGTTGTTGCACACGTACAGGGCGCCGTCGGGGCCGATGGCCGCGCCGTTGGGGCCGCCGCCGGGCTTGGCGATGACCTGCTTGCGGCCATCGGGCAGCACCCGCGTCACCTGCCCGAGCGCGATTTCAACGAGCACGATCGAGCCGTCCTCCATCCAGATCGGGCCTTCGGGGAAAGCGAGATCTTCGGCGACGATGCTGTGCGGATACATGGTGGTTCCTCCCAAGGTGTTGCTTTTTTTCGATACAACCGACGCGGGCAGGCGAGTGCAAGCAGATTCGACGAAAGTGCCTCCGGCGGGCGGGCCTGAGGCCTGCACCCATTTGAAGAGCGCACAAAAATCGGGTGCAGGGGTCACCCCTGCCCGCCGGAGGCTCTTCCTTCGTCTGCCGATCTGCACTAACTTGGTTCACGTTACGTTCGCCTGAAGGATGGCCGTTGGACCCGATGATCTTGATTGCCGTCGCCGTCGTGCTGGCGGTGACCGCGCTGGCCTGCTGGCTGCTGTGGGGGCGACCGCTGGCCGCCGCACGCGCCGACGCCGCGCGCCATGTCGCGACGATCAGCGCCGCTGCGGTGGCCGAGCGCGGCTATGAGGTCGAACTGGCGAACTTGCGCGGCATTGGCGAGCGGCTGGGCAAGGTCGATAGCGAACGCGCGGCGCTTGCCGAGGAGTTGGCGGGGTTGAAGGCGCAGGCCGACGAACGCGACCGGCAGCATCTAAGCCAGCTGGCGCTGCTTAACGAAAAGTTCGCCGCGGTGGCGACACAGGCGCTCGATGGCGCACAGGCGAAGTTCGCTGCGGCCGCCGAGGAAGCGCTGCTGCGTCACCGCGAGGCGGCGGGTGCCGGGCTGGAAATGAACCGCAACCAGATGGCCGAGCTGATTGCGCCGATGCGCGAGACCTTGGGCAAATATGAAGAACAGCTCGCGGCGATCGAAAAGACCCGCGCAGAAGGCTACGGCCAGCTGACGCAGCTGCTCGACCAGGTGGCGCGCGGGCAGGACCGCGTGGCGGGTGCGACGCAGAAGCTCGAAAACGTGCTGCGCTCGTCGGGCAAGGCGGCGGGCCGCTGGGGTGAAGAACAGTGCCGCAACGTGCTTGAGCTCGCGGGGCTGGTCGACGGCGTCGATTTCACCGCGCAGACCTCGGTCGAAAGCGAAGGTGGGCGGCAGCGCCCGGACTTCACCGTCACGCTGCCCGGCGGCCGCAAGCTGGTCATCGACGTCAAATGCTCGCTCGATGCCTATGTCGCGGCGGTCGAGGCCGAAGACGGCCCCGAGCGCGCCCGTCACCTCAAGGCGCATGCCGCCGCCGTCCGCACCCACGCCACCGGCCTCGCCAGCAAATCATATGAAAAGTCGGTCGAAGGCGCGGTCGATTTCGTCGTGCTGTTCGTGCCCGGCGAAAACTTCCTGTCGGCGGCGCTCGAACAGGACCGCGCGCTGATGAACGACTTCATGACGCGCCGCCTCGTGCTCGCCGGACCGATCAACCTCATCGCCGTCGCGCGCACCGTCGCCGCGATGCGCGACCAGGCGCGGCTCGCCGAACAAGCCGCCGAAATCGCCAAACTCGGCCGCGAGCTCTACGATTCGCTGCGCATCATGGGCGGCAACTTCAGCGCCGTGCAGAAAAGCCTCGATGGCGCGGTGGCGAACTGGAACAAGCTCGTCGCGCAGGTCGACAGCCGCGTCATGCTGCGTGCCAAACGCTTCGAACAGCTTGGCGCCACCACCGGGCTTGAGGCTATTGTCGAATTGAAGGCCATCGAAGCCGTGCCGATGTTGCCGACGCATAGCGAGCTGCTGCCGCCGGCTGCGGAAGGGTGATGTTAAGGGCCTCCGGCGGGCAGGCCTGAGGCCTGCACCCGATTGTTGAAGTCTTACCTTTCAATGTCCGCCTCCCCAGCGGAAGCTGGGGCCCATGCGGTGACGATGGACCCCAGCTTGCGCTGGGGAGGCGGGAAATATCTGGGTGCAGGCCGCCGTCTTGGAAAAGAATTCGCCTGTCGGCCAGAGCTTCTACAGCAGCGCGCTCAAGCCGAGTTCGCCCAGCAGCGCCGCACGCGCCGCACGGCATTGGGCCCAGAGCGCGGCGTTGCCGAGGTCGGCAGGCGCGATTTGCTCGGGCCAATGCGCGGCGACCAGCGCTTCCAGCCGGTCGGCCTTTTGGGGTGACATCAGGAAGCGTGGATCGACGGTCGCGGGGTCGGCGACGACGCGCAGCCGCAGGCACGCCGGGCCGCCGCCGTTCTTCATCGATTCGCGCACCGCGACGAAGTGCACGCTGCGGATCGGGCCATTTGTCGCGACGAGGCGGTCGAGATACGCCGCAACGCGCGGATTCTCCTGTGCCTCGGTCGGCAGGATCAACGCCATTGAGCCATCCGGCAGTGTCAGCAATTGCGAGTTGAACAGGTAGGAGGTGATGGCGTCGCCCAGGCTGATGGCGCTCGCCGGTACTTCGATTACGATGGTGCCGGGCAGTGCTGCGGCCAGTGCGGCATAGAAGCCGGCCGCGTTCTCGAACGCCTGTTCATGGCAGAATAGCACGTTGCCGTTCGCCACCGCCACCACGTCATTATGGAACGCGCCCGCCTCGATGGCCGCGACGGCCTGCTGGACGAACAGCGTGCGCGCCGGGTCGAGCCGGTTGAGGCGGGCCACGGCTTCGGACGCGCGGCGGCTCTGTCGCGCCGGAAACCTCCCGCCGGGTTCGCCGTAAACGAAAATTTCGATGCCCGCCGCACCGTGCGCGCTGCCCATCCGCATGTGGTTTGCGGCGCCCTCGTCGCCGAATACGGCGGGGACGGCGGCATGCACCGCGAACGCCTCGCCGCCGAACGCGACGCGCAGTTGCGCCTCGGTGTGGCGCTGTTCGATGCTGCGGTGCGGCATCGTCGACAGGTTGGCGACGGTCAGGTGGCAGCGCCCGTCGGCGGTGTCGGGGCCGGGGGACACCGTCGCGGCGTTCGCGGTCCACATGCTTGAGGCAGAAATCACCTGCGCGAACAGTGCCGGATCGGCAGCCCAGGCGGCGGCGCAGACGGCGTCATCATCACCGGCAAAGCCCAGCGCGCGCAGCACGGTCGCGTCGGGGCGCGGCAGCGGCAGCAACAGCCCTTGCGTCAGGCCAAGGCCCATGGCGGCGCGCATCTTGCCGAGGCCCTGCAGCGCAGCAGCACGCGGTTTCGACACCCCACCGGCGTTCTTCGCGCTCGCGACATTGCCGAGGCTGAGCCCGGCATAGTTGTGGCTCGGCCCGATCAGCCCGTCGAAGTTGATCTCGACCAGATTCACGCGCGCAAGCCCGTGGCGATCGACCCCTCGATGGCGTCGGCCTCGAGGCTGGCGACGGGCCAGGCGACATAGTCGGCAGCGTAATAGGCGCTCGGGCGGTGGTTGCCCGACAGCCCGATGCCGCCAAACGGCGCGTTCGATGCGGCCCCGTTGGTCGGGCGGTTCCAGTTGACGACGCCGGCACGGCTGGCCTGCCAGAAACGATCATAAAGCTTGGCATCGCCGCCGATCAGCCCCGCCGACAGCCCGAAGCGCGTGTTGTTCGCTTCGGCGAGCGCGGCGTCGAAATCGGCGACGCGGATCATCTGCAGCACCGGCCCGAACATCTCGCTGTCGGGGCGGTCGGCAACATCGGTGACGTCGATCAGGCCGGGGCTGAGCAGCGGCTTGGTCATGTCGCGGCGCGCCAACATGCGGATGACATCGCCGCCGTGCGAGGCGAGTTCGGCAAAGCCTGCCTGCAGCGCATCGGCAGCACGGTTGTCGATCACCGGGCCCATGAACGGCTGCGGCTGGTCGAACGGTGCGCCGATGATGATGCGGTCGATGAGGCCGGTGACGCGGTCGATCAGTGCGTCATGCGCGCCGTCGCGAACGATCAGCCGCCGCGCGCAGGTGCAGCGCTGGCCTGCCGACAGATACGCCGATTGCACGACCAGCGCGGCCGCCGCATCGAGCGCCGAATCGTCGACATCCCAGACGATCAGCGGGTTGTTGCCGCCCATTTCGAGCGCCAGCAGCTTCCACGGCGTTTCGGCGAACTGCCGCGCCAGATGCGCGCCGGTGGTCGCCGAGCCGGTGAACAGCAGCCCGTCGAGCCCGTCATGCCCGGCGAGCGCGCGGCCAGTGTCGCCGGCGCCCTGCACGACATTGATGACGCCGTCGGGCAGGCCGGCGGTCGTCCAGCATTGCGCCATGAATTCACCGACGGCGGGCGTCAGTTCGGACGGCTTGAAGACGATGGTGTTGCCCGCGAGCAGCGCCGGCACGATATGGCCATTGGGCAGATGCGCGGGGAAATTATACGGCCCGAGCACCCCCATCACACCGTGCGGCTTGTGCCGCAGCGCCTGCCGCACACCTGCGACTTCGCCGCTGCGTTCGCCCGCCCGCTCGGCCTGCGCGGTGATCGAAATGTCGACCTTGGCGATGACGCTGGCGACTTCGGTCTTGGTTTCCCACAGCGGCTTGCCGGTTTCGGTGGCGATCAGTGCGGCGAACTGGTCGGCCTGGTCGCGCACAACATCCTGAAAACTGCGCGCCTGCGCGATGCGCGCGTCGAGCCCTGCCGCGGCCCAGCCCGGCAGCGCCTTGCGCGCCTTGGCGACCGCCGCATCGACATTGCCCGCCGCGCCGCGCCAGACGGTTTCACCGGTGCACGGATCGATCGATTCGAGTTCAGAAGCCGACATGACGCACCTTGTCTCCCATCTTCACGCCCACCGCCTCGGCCTCGCCGCGCGGCAGGAACAGCCCGGCGGCCTCGCCACCTTCAACCCATTGCGCATGGCCGATCCAGGCGCGGAATCCCGCCAACTGGCCGCTCGCCAGCAGCGCGCGGCCCATCGTGCCATGGTCATCGACCAGCGCCATGACCTCGCCGCGCCGGCTGTCACGGATGCTGCGGACATTGTCGGTGCGCACCGTCATCGTCGGGCCGCCGTCAAAGATGTCGACATAGCCGTCATAGCTGAAACCCTCGGCCTCGAGCATCGCCATCGCCGGCCGGCCATTGGGGTGCGGCAGGCCGATGACGGCGCGCGCGGTTTCGGGCAGCAGCGCGACATAGACCGGGTGCTTGGGCATCAGGTCGGCGATGAACTGGTTGCCATGGATGGCGTTGAAGCTGTCGGCGTCCTGAAAGCTCATGCCGAAGAACGCGCGGCCCAGACCGTCCCAGAACGGCGAGCCGCCATCGGGGTCGATGACGCCGCGCAGCTCAGCAAGCAGCCGGTCGGCAAAGCGTTGCCTATGGCACGCGATGAACAGGTAGCGGCTGCGCGCCAGCAAGCGCCCCAGTCCGCCGGTGCGCAATTCCGGGTGCAGGAACAGCCCGCCGACTTCGCTGGCGCCGTCGTGATCGCTGGTGAGATTCAGCGACTGGATCGCGAAGGTCTTGCCCAGCTCCTTCGAATTTTGCTGCAGCAGGTTCAATTTGTACGAATAGAACGGCCATTCGACACCGATGCGGCTGAACACCACCGCGGTGCCGCCGATGCGGCCGGTGACGCTGTTTTCGAGCACCAGCATATAGAGCTCGTCATCGGGCGCGCTGATGTCCTTGGCGTACGCCGCGTCGGACCGCGCCAGCCGCGCTGCCATCGCGTCGCGGTCCTGCGGCAGGTTGGTGAACCCGCCGCCGGTCATCATCGCCAGCTCGTACAGCGCATCAAGGTCGCTGCCGCGCGCGGGGCGGACTTTCCAGCTCATGAGATTGGCCAACTCATCGGACCCAGCCGTTCTGCGCGACGCGCATCAGAATGAGGGCCGACAATTTGGCGCGCTCGACCAGGCTGTCGGCGCACAGGAATTCGTCGGCCGAATGGATCGAGCCACCACGCGGCCCCAGCGTGTCGACGACCGCAAGGCCGGTGGCGGCCAGGTTGTTGCCATCACAGACGCCGCCGGTATCGCGCCAGCCGATGGCGAGGCCGATGTCGCGGCCGCACGCCCTCACCAGTTCGAACAGCCGCAGCTGGTTGGCATCCATCGGCTTGGGCGGCCGCGCGAAGCTGCCGTCAAGGTGGATGTGGACGTCATGGTCGGCGCTGACCCCGGCAATCGCCGCGGCAATCGCGGCCTGGGCCTGCGCCTGCATTTCGGGGCTGGCGGGGCGGACGTTGAAGCGCAGTACCGCCATGTCGGGCACAATGTTGTTCGGCCCGCCGCCGTCGATCTTCGCCGGGTTGCACGACAGCCCGGGGATCGACTTGACCAGCGCCGCCAGTCGCAGCGCGAGGTCGCTTGCCGCGACAATCGCGTTGCGGCCCTTTTCGGGTTCGCGCCCGGCATGCGCGGCGCGGCCATGCACCACGGCAGCGAAATTGCCGCTGCCCTTGCGCGCGCCCGCCAGCGTGCCGTCGGGCAATGCGGGTTCATAGGTCAGCCCAAGGTGGCAGCGCTTGGCGGCATCCGCGAGCAACGCGGCGGAGCCCAGCGACGAGACTTCCTCGTCCGAATTGATGACGACTTCATAGCCGAACGCTTGCGCAAACGGTGAGGCTTCGAGCACCTGCAGCGCCGCCAGCATGACGGCAAGGCCGCCCTTCATGTCGGCGGTGCCGGGGCCGTTGAGCGTGTCGGCGTCGAGCCATTTAGAGGTCTGGAAAGCATGATCGACCGCAAACACCGTGTCCATGTGCCCGGTCAGCAGCACCCGCACCGGCGCATCGGGGCGTTTGACCAGATGGAAGTTCTGGCCGTGGAACAGCGGCTTCGCGACGCCGGTTGCATCAACAGCGTTCACCGGCGTCGGATCGAGCAACTGCATCGTCCCGCCCAGCACGCCGAACGCACTGACCAGTTCTCTGGCCATTGCTGCCAGCCCGGCCTTGTTGCGGCTGCCCGAATTGATCGCCGACCAAGCCTCGATGCGCGCGACCAAAGGTTCACGTGCGCAGTCGAGCGTGGCGAGGCAATTGGCCTCGACCGGCGACAGATGCGCGGCGGGCAGAGGGTTGGATTCGGTCATGCCGCAGCCTTACCGCGCAGCCTGACGAAACACCACACACATTGTGATATTTCTATCAGCCCAATGTTATTGTGAGTTTAGAGCGGAGCGCCCATCGCGTCGCCCATGCGGCGCATTGCAGCGACCTTGGCATTAAGCGGTGCCCAGTCGTCACGCTCGGCAATCGCTGCCCAGATGGCCTCGATCTCGTCGATGAGCAGGCTGCATGGCGCGGCGTCGGCCCAGTACGGGTGCGCCAGATTGTCGACGGAAACGTGGTTTTCGAGCGCCGCCGCCAGTGCCGTAAAGCCGGGATGGACATAGGCGCCGGGGTTGCGCCGCAGCTTGCCGCCGCGCCAGTCGAACCAGAAGCTGTCGAGCCCGGCGCCCGAGGCTTCGAGCGCGGTCATCAGCGCCACCGCGACCGCGCTGTCCGCCGCAGCATTCAATGGCGCGACGCCGAGCCGCTTGAGCAGTGCTGCGGTCAATGCCGCGTCATAGCGCGCGCCGAAATCCTTGAGCGCCGGCGTCAGTGTCTCGACGCTGGCGAGCAACCGCAACGCGCCGGCAAGCTGGAACACGTTCCACTGCAGCGCCTCCGCCTGGCGTCCGAAACTGTACAGCCCGTGATGGTCGAAATAGGCGGCGGTGAAGGCAGGCTCCCACACCGGCGCAAAGCGGTAGGGGCCGTAATCGAAACATTCGCCGGTGATGTTGATGTTGTCGGTGTTGAGCACGCCGTGGACGAAACCCGCCGCCATCATGCCGGCGGCCTGCTTCGCGGCACCGGTCACCGCGTGGTCGATCAGCGCCGCGACCTGCGCGTCGGTGTCGGCAATATCGGTGCCGCCGCCGAAATAGTGGCGCAGTACATAGTCGATCAGCCGCCGCATATCGTCGGGCAGATCGAGCGCCGCGAGGCGCTGGAACGTCCCGTAGCGGATATGGCTGTGGCTCAGCCGCACCATGACCGCGCTGCGTGTCGGTGAGGGCTCATCGCTGCGCGCCAGATCCTCGCCGGTTTCGATCAGCGAGAAGGTCCGCGATGTGTTCAGTCCGAGTGCCTGCAGCA
>ERZ724516.1528-NODE-1528-length-13511-cov-3.243980_pt1 | contig 13511 bp, 14 predicted proteins | sample MGYA00376049_ERZ724516 | MGnify/ENA primary metagenome ERZ724516 (study PRJEB28724, sample SAMN07190886) | activated sludge metagenome | isolation source: activated sludge of sewage treatment plant in Hong Hong | place: USA: Christiansburg, Virginia | collected... | reverse complement strand
TCCGGGTGGTGGCTGATTTCCGATCCCGCCGGAAGCGGATTTTATGAATAGCGGAAAACGCTGTATCGCTGTAAATTTGAAAGCGCCAGAAGGCATCGAGATCATTTTAAAACTCGCAGAAACTGCAGATGCTTTCATTGAAGGTTTTCGTCCGGGCGTGATGGAACGCTTGGGGCTTGGGCCCGATGTTGTGTGCGCGCGCAATCCAAAACTTGTTTACGGTCGTGTCACCGGCTGGGGACAAGACGGTCCCTGGGCACACAAAGTCGGTCACGATATCAATTACATCGCACTGACCGGTGCCCTGCATGCGATCGGTGAAAAAGGCAGCAAACCGCAAATACCACTGACGCTGATCGGCGATTTTGGCGGCGGCGGACAAGTTCTCGCCTTTGGTATCGCCTGCGCCATGTTTGAAGCAAAAAATTCCGGCAAAGGTCAGGTGGTGGATACTGCCATGGTGGATGGCGTCGCCTCGATGATGGCCTGCAGTTACAGCACGCTGGCGATGGGGTACTACAACGAAGAACGCGGCACAAATATTCTGGATTCCGGCGCACCATTTTATGACTCTTACGAATGTGCTGATGGCGAATACATGGCCGTGGGCGCAATAGAACCGCAGTTTTACGCTGCGTTGCTTGCAGGGCTTGAACTGGACCCATCCACTCTGCCCGCACAAATGGATATGCCGCAGTGGCCTGCGCTGAAAGTGCTATTCACCACAACATTCAAACAAAAAAATCGCGATGAGTGGGCTGCTATTTTTGAGCATCGCGATGCCTGCGTCACACCCATCCTGAAAATGTCCGAATCCATTCAGCACCCCCATATGCAGGAGCGCAGTACATTCGTTGAAATTAACGGCAAAGCACAACCAGCACCAGCACCCCGTTTCAGCAGAACGCCCGGCCATATCAGCCGGCAAGCAGCAGAAATTGGTGAACACACGGACGAAGTTCTGGCTTTACTTGGGCTTGACGCTGCATCACTACGCGCCAGCGGTGCTGTGAGCTGATCTTACACAGGAATGAGGATCATGACATGAAAGAAATGGCATATATCAATCCGGATGGCACTGTTAAAGCTGAAATTATTGCCGAACAACAGGCGTCACTGGCTATGTCAGCACAAAGACACAATGTCGATCCAAAACTGGTCGATGCACTGATGGAAGAAGTGAATAAACACGGCTATGTGATTATTCCGAATCTTGTTTCTCGCGAACTGATGAACAACATCAAAGCCGAAATCACTCCCCTGCTCACGCATGATGGCCGAAATGAATTTGAAGGCCATAAAACGCGACGCATCTATTCAGTCATTGAAAAAACCCTGGCACTGAACCCGCTGCTGGAACACCCATTGATTATGGCACTGCTCGACAGGGTGTTGCTGCCAAACTATCTATTGTCGCAATTACAAGCGATTAACATCCTGCCCGGCGAAACCTCTCAACCACTGCATTGTGATGACGGCTTTTATCCTATCCCTCGCCCACGCAAACCATTTAGTGCTGCAACGATCTGGGCGATTGATGATTTCACCGCTGACAACGGCGCAACCGTCGCTATTCCTGACAGCCACTTATGGGGCGACGAACACCCCGGCGATGGCAGCGGCTTCAATCTGGTATCTGCTGTGATGCCAGCAGGCTCTGTGCTCTTCTTTCTAGGCACGCTTTGGCATGGCGGCGGCGCCAACCACAGCAACGGCGCACGCATGGCAGCTACTGCACAGTATTGCGAGCCATGGGCACGCCAACAAGAAAACTATAGCCTGGCTATTTCGAGAGAACGAGCCAAGCTTTGCAGTGAAAAGATTCAAAAGATGCTGGGCTATAGCATGTTCTTTCCGTTTATCGGTTTCGTGAACGGACGAGATCCCATTCGCCTGTTAAAAGACTGAAAAATTTACACGGAGAAGACCATGGCCAATCTACAAAAATATGCAGTGCATCCAGACTACGCCAAGATGCCTTCGATGCCGTTTCCATTTAACGGCATCGTAGTCGGGCTGCTTAACCGTTGGGTAGAGTTTGATGCCCAAAGACAAATGAAAAAAGTGAATGCGCGTATCGCCAAGCACTGGGTGCCTTCTGCAGATCGCCAGTATTTTCCCGTTTATGAATTCCGTCCGCGCAACGCAAAGCCTGACGAAAAACTGCCCGCTGTTGTCTATTACCATGGCGGCGCTTTTGTACTAACCTACGCATCTTCCCATGTGGTGAACGTGACTGAATATGCCAATCGACTGAATTGTGCTGTATTTGTGGTGGATTACCGTCTGGCGCCGAAGCACATTTTCCCGAAAGGGTTTGAGGATTGTTATGCCGCGATGGAATGGGTGCATGACCAGGCAGCCTGGTTACACGTAGACCCTGAACGCGTTGCCGTGATGGGCGACAGTGCTGGCGGTTGCTTCTCTGCTGGCGTTGCGCAAAAAGCCTTTGATGAAAACCGCATAAAGTTGCGCGGCCAGTGTCTGGTTTACCCTGCTCTGGACAATAGCTGCTCTACGTTTTCTGCCACCAACTTTTCTGATGCACCGATTTTTAACGGTGTCGCTAATAAGAAAATGTGGGAAGTGTATTTGCCAGGCTATTCAGCCAGCAATGCACCGCCATACGCTGCGCCGGCAAACAGGAAAGATCTCGCTGGCCTTGCACCTGCATATGTAGAAACAGCAGAGTTTGACCCACTGCGAGATGAAGGTGCTGATTATGCAAGGCGCCTGCAGGAAGCTGGCGTGGCCGTCACAGAACATCACCCGAAAGGCACGATACATGGTTACGACATGATCAAGCCGAATGCGCTTGCCAGGGAAGCCATTGAGAAACGCTGTGAATTCCTGAAAAAAATACTGGAGTAGCCCTATGAGTAGAAAAGCACACATCGTCGGTGTTGGCGAAAGCCAGTACACCAAATGGGGTAAGATCGGTGACATTACCGAACACGCGCTTGCGCTACAAACCATCATCACCGCCATTACCGATGCCGGATTAAAAGTCAGCGACATCGATGGCCTTGCGTCTTTCGCCGAAGATCGAAATGAAGGTATTTTTATAGCTGCTGAACTCGGCATTCCGGAACTGCGTTATTCCAACATGGTGTGGATGCCGGGCGGCGGTGGCGGTTGTGCTGCTGTATCCAATGCAACCATGGCGGTAGAAACCGGTCAGGCCGAGGTTGTGGTCGTGTATCGCTCCTTGTGTCAGGGTCAATACATGCGTTTTGGTCACGCCGCAGAACTGATGGTGAATAGCGCAGCCAATGCTGCTGAACCACCACCTGTTACTTTCTCGCAAGCCAACACGATGATGCTGGCCGCTATGGGGCAAGTGATGCCCTTTGGCATGTTAACAGGCGCTGCTGCGTTTGCTCTGCCCTTCCGTCGCCACATGCACAAGTACGGCAGTACCAGCGAACATCTTGGCAAAATCGCCGTAGCATTTCGCGAACATGCCAATCGCAATCCGCGCGCGGTAATGCAAGACAAGACTCTGACGCTGGAACAACACCAGACCAGCCGCATGATCGCCGATCCTTTCCGCCTGTTTGATTGCTGCATGGAAAACGACGGCGCCTGTGCTGTCGTGATCACCACTGCAGAACGCGCGAAAGATCTCTCACGCGCTCGTAACAGAAAGATGGTCGAGATTGTTGCCAGCGTGCAAGGCGCCCCGAAAGGCTACTCTTTCGGTTCATTTACAAACGCAAATATTGACGACGATATTTATGCCACCGGCGGCAACACCCAGATGGCTGATCGCCTGTGGAAAAAAGCCGACATGAAACCTTCCGATATCGATGTCGCACAAATTTATGATCACTTCACCGGTTCTGTTTTGATGCAACTGGAAGATTTCGGATTCTGCAAACGTGGCGAAGGTGGTGATTTTATTGACAGCGGCGCACTCAGCGCGAATGGCGGATCTCTGCCTACCAATACATCCGGCGGTAGCTTGTCTGAAGCGTATATGCATGGTCTGAATCACGTACTGGAAGGTGCACGCTCGCTGTGGGGTGAATCCTGCAACCCGGTCAAAGATGCCAAGGCATGTCTCGTCACGAGCGCGGCTGGCGTACCGTCCTCAGCACTGTTGCTGCGCGCACACTGAACAGGAGAAACCGACCATGACAGCATCCACAACCCGCTGGTTTCCCAATTCCATGCCTGCTCCGATCGTTGATCATCACACCCTGCCCTGGTGGCAGGCCTGTGCTGAACACAAACTCACTGCGCAGCGCTGTACTCACTGCAACCACGCACAAATACCACCAGCACCGATTTGCAGCGAGTGTCATGGCAACAGTTTTGAGATGACGGAACTCAGCGGCAAAGGCACGCTGTATACCTACACTGCAGTCTATCAACCCATCGCGATGGAACAAACGTTGCCATTCTTTATCGCCATCGTTGAACTCGACGTTAGCGGAACATCCTGCGCCAACAGTGTGCGCCTGATGACCAACATGGTGGATTGCGAAGAAAGTGAATTGCAGATCGGCAAACCGGTTCAGGTAGCATGGGAGAGCATGAGCCAGTATGTATCCATTCCACGCTTCAGATTTTGTTAAGAGTAACGACAATGCCAAACGTGATTGATATCGAACTGTTCAAAGCAGACCAACAGGCACTGGATGATTTCCTGCAAAGCTGGATTGGCCACAAAATGAACATGGGAGGCACCCAGATTGCCCCTGACCCGGTCAACATGCCAATGATCCGCCACTGGATAGATGCTTTTGCCGACCGCAACCCAGTGTATGAAGATGCAGGATTTGCCGAAAAGACACGTTTCCGCGGCCGCATTGCACCACCCGCCATGATGCAGGCCTGGATCATGCCGCGCCCCATCCTTGAAGGCATTGGCGAGCGCGGTGGTTCAGGCCAGCCGCTGAATCCGGACATGCCGCTGGGTGTGCTGGATCGCGTCGGTTTCACGGGTATCCTTGCCACCAATTCTGAACTGGAGTTCGACCGTCCGTTGCGTGAAGGCGATTTACTGCACACAGATATCTTTCTGGAATCCGTTTCACCGCGCAAAAAAACCGGGCTGGGACAGGGCTATTTTGTCACCTGGATCACCGAATTTATGGATCAGGATAATCAAGCTGTGGGGCGACAATCCTTCCGGGTACTGAAATTTGACCCATCCACCATCGGCCAATAATTGCAGGAACCAGACAATGATCAATAATTTTGCCGACTTAAGCCGCCAGTCACTGAACCCCGCTGGTATCGCCGTGGGCGATACCGTCACACCGATGGATATCAAACTGACACACACCATCATCACCGCCACAGCACTTGCCTCTATGGATTTCATGCCCGTACATCACGACAAGGATTACGCACTGGCGCAATTTGCACCGGATATTTTCCTGAATATCCTTTCTTCCAACGGTTTTGTGTCAAAGTTTTTGACCGATTGGGCCGGCCCGAATGCATGGGTAAAAAAAATCAACATCAAGCTTGGCGTACCCGCTGTACCGCATCAGGTGTTGAAATTTACCGGCGAAGTACTGAGTAAAAATACCGTCGATAACGAATGTCACATCGAAGTATCGGTGCAAGCCGCCAATGATTCCGGCAATCATGCCATAGGCACCGCTCTTATCACACTGCCATTATAAGGTCACTTTTTATATGCTTTACTTTGAAGACATCCATCTCAACCAGCCACGCCATTCTGATGAAACCTATACCGTGACTGCTGACGATATCAAGCAGTTTGCAGCACAATGGGATCCGATGCCATTTCATCTTGACGAGGAAATAGCCAAGTTCTCCCCAATCGGAAAGTTGTTTGCTTCCGGAATTCATAGTGTTGCTATTGGTATTCGCTTATCACATACCATGATGGAAAAAGACCTGGCTGTGATTGCAGGACTGGGCTGGACCGATGTGCGCTTTCCCGTGCCGGTCTGTACTGGTGATATCTTACGCATGAAATCAGAAATTATTGACAAGCGCATCTCGCAGTCAAAACCGGATCGCGGCATTATCATCTCGCTCAACCAACTCATTAACCAACATGATCAAGTGGTGACGGAATACAAGATTTCCACCCTGATGATGAGACGACCGGAGACAATCTGATGCGTATCGGCATGACTATCCCCTTCATGGAACCCGGCTGGAATCGCGATGCGATGAAAGACTGGGCACTGGAAATTGATCGCGGACCGTGGGCGAGCGTCGCGATGGGTGAACGCATCACCTTCGTCAATCCAGAGTTCATGACCTCACTTGCTGCAACAGCGGCATGGACAGAACGCGTGGAACTGATCTCGACCGTCAGTGTGCTGACCATGCATAACCCTGTATTGATGGCAAAACAATTTGCCACTATTGATGTGATATCCAATGGCCGCTTGACGGTGGGTATCGGAACCGGGGGTCGCATTGAAGACTACCAGTCCATCGGTGCCGACTGGAAAAATCACCGCATGGCCAAGCTGGAAGAAAACGCGACAATCATGCAGCGCGTATGGCAAGGTGATAAGACGGTACTTCCCGATGCATTACGCATCGTCGAGCCATTGCCTGTGCAACAAGGCGGCCCCCAAATACTGGTCGGCGCTATCGGGCCCAAATCCATTGCAGCCGCAGCGCGCTATGCCGATGGCTTGACGGGTTTCTCCATGCTCGCATCACTGGATGACATCAGGCAATCGTTTGAACAATTCACTGCTGCATGGCAGGCAGCCGGCCGGAGTGGAAAGCCACGGCTGATCACCAGCTTCTGGTACGGACTCGACAGCAAGGGCAAAGAATCACTGGAACAGCATTTGACACGCTACATGAATTTCATGCCAAAAGATTTATCCAGCCAGTTGATTCCAATTTCCGGATTTCGTGGCAGCATGGCTGACATGAAAGACTTTATCGCCGAAATCAAAAAGCTCGGTGCTGACGATGTGATTCTGGCACCAACAAACACAAATCTTGACGAGATCAAGCAACTGGCGAAAGTGTTGAATCAGGAATGACTATGAAACTCAGTACCAATCTGGTCGTTGATAATTTGCGTGATGTGGCCGACCCCGCCAAACGCATTGAGGACATGGGTTTCTCTACCCTCTGCATTTCCGAGCGCAAGCATGATCCTTTTATGCAACTGGCTGTTGCTGCCGTCAATACTGATCGCATCAAGCTGACCACGGAAATTGCACTGGCTTTTCCGCGCAACCAGATGGTGCTGGCCTACACCGCATGGGATTTACAGAATGCTTCCAACGGCCGTTTTATCCTTGGCCTCGGCACGCAAGTGAAGGCGCACAATGAACGTCGTTTTGGCCTCAAGTGGGAAAGACCCGGGCCAAAATTACGCGAGTATATTGTTGCCATTCGTGCCATATGGGATTGTTTCCAGAACGGCACAGAACTGGATTTTGAAGGCGAGTTTTTCAAGTTCAACCTGATGACGCCGATGTTTAATCCCGGCCCGATCCCTTTTGCGCCACCGCCGATTTATGTCGGCGCGGTGAACCCATGGAATTGCAAAATGGCAGGCGAAGTGGCTGATGGTTTTCATTGCCATGGTTTCCACACAGCCAGGACGCTGAAAGCCAATGTGATCGACAACATCCAGCAAGGACTCGACAACGTTGGCCGAAAACGCAGCGACTTCAAGATCACCGCACCGGTAATGGCAGTGATGGGCAGCAATTCAAAAGAGATCGATGCAATGCGTGAACGCGTACGCGAGATGATCGGCTTCTACGGCGCCACCAGCTACTACAAGGATATGTTTGGCGCACACAACTGGGATGACACCTTCGAGCGCCTGCTGGAAAAATCGCGCAAAGGACAATGGGATAAGATGGCATCAGAAATCACAGACGAAATGATGGCTGAATTTGCCGTAGAAGGCCTGTATGAAGACATCCCCAGCCTGTTACAGAAAAAATACGGCGACATGCTGGACGAAGTGTTGATCTATTTCGGCGAACCGGAAAAAGGTGATCCTGCGACATGGCAGCGACTGATTCGTGCATTTGGACAGAGTGAAAATTGATTCACTCTGCCAGATAACTGGCAACAATAGCCTGATTTACTACGGACGCTTCATCACCAAACCTTTACTTTTGTAACTCAGAATCACATCGCCGTTCTGGTTCAATAGCTTGCTCACCGACGTGAGAATACCAAGGTTTGGCTTGGAGCTGGATTCACGCTTGGATTCCACATAACTCACCGCATGCACGGTATCACCGGGTCGCAGCGGGTTTGGCGTGCGCCATTCATCAATGCCAAGACCTGCAATCATGGCAGGCTTTTCACCCTCCATTTCGGTTTGCAATTTTGTAAGGATGCCGTAGCTCTGCACACTGGAGCCGATCAACCCCATGGGATAATGCTTCGCAGCTTCCTCATCCACATGAAAAGGTTGCGGATCCCATTCCTTAGCAAACGCAATCAACTTTTCTTTGTCAACAAAAAATGTTTTAGATGTGTATTCCTTGCTTAATTCAATATCTTCGTAATAAAGCATTTCAATCACTCTTTTTCTGCAAGAATAAAATCGACTGCACGGTAACCGATCATCATCGATGGCGCATTCAGCGCAGAAACAGGAATCACCGGAATCACCGAAGCATCTGCAATGCGCAAGCCATGCATGCCCTGCAATCGCAGTGATGTATCCACAGGTTTGTCAGCTTCTTCGCCCATTGAGCAAGTGCCACAAAAATGAAACGTGGTCATCACGTTGTTTAGTACCCATTTTTTCCACACTTCAGGCTTGCTGGAATTGAGTTGACCTGCAAGCGGTTTATTACCCCACTCTTTCAAACCCTGATGCGCGGCAATATCACGGGCACACGCTACTGCATTCAATATCGTATCCATATCCGCTGGATCACGAAAAAATGCCAGATCAATCAGCGCCGGATCTTTTACATTGGTCGATGCAAGACGCAGTGTGCCGCGTGACAACGGTTTACCGAGTATCACTACAATGCCATACAAATTGTTGATCATCTTGTCTACTGGCGGCAACGATGTAGCGATGATCACAGCTGTACGTACCAGAAAACGCAACACAGGATTGAAGAATTTTTTTCCTTTCAACATAGTGGCCGGCCCCATACGCCGCATGGATTGCTGCATGGTCACCGGCGCGCTCATCCACGCCATGCAAGTATCAGCCTGCCCTTCTGGCAACGGCAGTTTGGGATTGAAGCGCTGGAAACCATACATTTGCGGATAACCAAAATCCACTGGCTTGCGGCCTTGGTAGAACATCGCGACATTCGGATGATCGTGCAGGTTTTCACCAATCGACTGAATATCTTTTACCACTGGAATGCCGAGTGACTTGAGATGATCTGCTGGCCCCACACCGGAAAGCATCAATAACTTTGGCGTTTCCAGCGCACCAGCACACAAGATAACTTCCTTGTTCGCCTTGATGATGCGCTTTTTGCCTTTGATCTCTACTTCCACACCGACGGCACGATCACCTTCAAAGAGGATTCTGTGCACGAGACTTTTTGTGTGGATGGTGAGTGTGTCGCGATCCGCCACATCACGCAGAAACGCTGTGTAAGTATTGCGACGCTCCTGATTTTCGTAATTCATGTCGTTGTAGCCCATGAAACCACACAGCGCGCCATCATTCATGCCGTGCTTACGCTTGAAACCAACGGCTTCTGCTGCTACCAGCGCTTTCTCTGTGAATGTGGTGCCTTCACGGTGGCGGATACGCAAACCAGCTTCCACTGCCTGGAATGCTGGTTCGATATCCTGCCATTTCCAGCCTGTTGGCCATTGGTCAAAATCCAGTTTGTCACCGCGTGTGTACACCATGCCATTGACTGCACCGCTGCCACCGATTACCGAACCTGTACCAGCATAAAGCGTGCGATCCTTGCATTCCGGTTGCGGCACACTGAGACGATCCAGCATTACCTTGTCATTAGCGAAAGCATATTTAAAACCATCAGCACTCAATGTTTCTGGATTGGCTTCCGAACGGTCACCACGCTCGATCAACACCACCGTGCCAACATTGGCGGCAACCAGGCGCGCTGCAATGATACAACCGGCCGAGCCGCCGCCTACGACGATGTAATCTGCGGTGTTACTGGTGTTTAACTTGCTCATCCGACTGTCCTGTGTGGCGCCCTACAAGTAGTCAAGTGTGCTTTACCAATATAGCTTTGTCCAGAGCCGCAAACGCCATTGAGCGGCCCTACACCTGGGCCGTTCTACGAACTTGTGCTTATTCACGTCACACACCATTGCGTTAATATACTGCAGTATATGAAAACATACTGATATACAGCAAAACTGCGACATTAGCCCAAGGAGAATACGCCACATGCACGACCTGCCACCCAACACACCCGTCATCATCGGCGTAGGCTTTTGTCAGGTAAAAACAGAGGATGCCCTCGCCTGCCCCGAGCCTTACCAGCTCATGGTGAATGCGGTGAAAGATGCCGCCAGGGACGCAGGCTCCAATGACTTGCTCTCGCAACTGGAATCCATTTCTGTTGAGCAAGGCATGTGGGATTACCGCAACCCCGGCAAACTGATCGCTGATGCGATTGGCTGCCCTGATGCAAAAAGTATTCTGGCCGACCTCGGCGTTTTACAACTCACGCCGCTGTTCAATCTGTTTGATGCCATCGAATCCGGCGAACAACATATCGGCGTTGTGACAGGTGGCGAAGCGAAATACCGCGAGTTGCGCGCAAAAATCAATGGACAAACCGTCAGCAATACACAACAGGGTGAAGACACACCTGCACCTGATGTGTACCACCCGACACCGGATCCTTTTGCTACTGAAGTGGAGGCCGCTGCGGGTATTTTCATGCCCGTGGAATTGTTTGCCGTGATTGAATCGGCCATTCGTCATTCACAAGGACTGGGTGTCGACCAGCACCGCGACAATATTGCCAGGCTCTACAGTAGTTTCAGTGAAATTGCCTCGCGCAATCCGCACGCATGGAGCCAGGACGTTGTACCCGCAGATGAAATCCGGAATGCCGGTGGCAAGAATGCAATGCTCGCTTTCCCCTACACCAAAAAACACAACAGCCAGTGGAATGTAAACCAGGCGGTAGCGATTATTGTCTGCTCATTTGCCAAGGCAAAAGCACTGGGGCTGGACAACAGCCGCTGGATGTATCCTGTCGCAGCTGTGCAATCGCGCCACGTGGTCTGCCTGGCACAGCAACAACAATTACACAGCCATCCCGGCACCGTCATGGCAGGTGAACGTGCCTACGCATTGGCCGGTATCCGCAACACGGACATCAGCGCCGCCGATATGTACAGCTGCTTTCCTTCCTCGGTACAGTCATTCGCGCATGACCTGAAGCTGGACGGCGTGTGCCCGTGGTCGGTCACCGGTTCCATGGCGTTTGCTGGTGGCCCTTACAATCACGGCGCGCTGGACGGCGTGGCGCGCATGGTAGAAGTGCTGCGCGAACAGGGTGGAGACAGAACACGCTACGGCCTCACCTCCAACCTCAGCGGCATTTTTGGCAAGCAGGCCATCGCATTGTTTTCCAACCAGCCCAATAAAAATGGCTACTGCTTTGAAGACATTACTGAAGCCGTGGCTGCAGTCGACAAGCCTTTGCCCGTCACCGGCGACTTTACCGGGCCTGCCCGAATCGCAGGATATACGGTGGTATTCAATAAGGATGAACCCTCACACGGTTTTGCGTATTGCGACACACCCTCAGGTGCGCGTACGGTAGCCAAGTCTGTGGACAAGGCTTTGCTCACACGGATGACACAGGAAGAATTTGTCGGACGCACTGTTACCGTCCATGACGACAGGTCTTTCTCCTATAGCGACTGAACCGCCAAAGGACTTTTTACATGAATATTCTTCCACTCGATAACCCCGCAGATCGCAACCTTGGGCGCATCCTGTTCCTGCAGGCGCAGCACATACCGGATGCACCGTGTTATCTGGTGAATGACAAGACCTACACCTTTGCCGAAGTAAACAGCCATGTAAACCGCTATGCCGCCGGACTGAAAAATCTGGGTGTAGAAAAAGGTGACCGCGTGGTGATTTACATGCGCAGCTGCGTGGAATTTATTTTCATGGCATTTGCTGCCAATAAACTCGGTGCAATCTGGGTGCCTATCAATGCAGATTACAAAGGCAGCTGGTTGGCCGATGCCATCAAGGAAAGCAAAGGCACAGTACTATTGACTGATACTGACAAATTCCCACGCGTCAATGAAGTTTTATCTGCCAATGACTATGGCAAACTGATCGTAAAATCGATTGATGGAGCAGAAGTACCTGCTGATGCAACTGCATTGTCAACATTTGACAGCCTGACTGATGCTGAACCGCCTGCCATCGACATAGACTACGGCGATACCTGCGCCATTTTATGGACTTCCGGCACTACCGGAAAATCCAAGGGCGTGCTGCAACCGCATAACGTGTGGATCAATGCGGCAGAAAGTGCAAAAGAATATTTTGGTGTACAGCCAGATGATGTGCTCTACAACTGCATGCCTTTATATAACACCGGCGCATGGATCACGGCGATTTTCCGCGCGCTGGTCGTCGGCATTCCCTGCGCGATGGATGAACACTTTTCTGCCTCACATTTCTGGGATCGCATCAAACACTATAAAGCCACTGAAACCACCACGCTCGGCGCCATGCACATGTTCTTGTGGAATGCGGCAGAAACGCCCCTGGACGCTCATAACACATTGCGCCATGCAAACGTCATCCCTTTGCCTCCACATCTGGTGAAACCGTTCATGCAGCGATTCGGCATCCAGAAAATCCAGAAAGGCTTTGGCCAGAGTGAAGCAGCACTGATCATGCGCTGCCTGGAAGATGGCGTTAACGAATGGAAACCTAATTGCCTCGGCAGTTTTGCGCCCGGCGTGGAAGTATCGCTGCGCGATGACGACGGGAATGAATGCCCTCCTGGCACACCAGGCGAATTCTGCCTGAAGCCACTGCGCCCGTACGCCATTTTTAACGGGTATTTTGAAAATCCCGAAGCCACTGCCAATGCTTACCACGGCGAATGGTACCGTACCGGCGATCTTGGTATTCGCGATGCAGATGGTGATTTCTTTTTCGTCGATCGCAAGAGCGATTACATTCGAGACAAAGGACGGAATATCTCTTCCCTGCAGGTTGAACATGCCGTGATGCAGCATCCTGCTGTACAGGCTGTAGCCTGCTTTGGCATTCCGTCTGAATTTATCGAAAGCGAAGCCGAACTCAAGATTGATGTCATACTGAAACCCGGCATGGCATTGACAGCAGAAGAGCTCGCGCGTTTTGTCAATGACAACGCACCTTACTTCTTTGTACCGCGTTATATCGAATTTGTGGAGGATCTACCTTACACCCCTACAAACAAAGTGCAGAAATTCAAGCTGCGTGAAAAAGGTCTCACTGGCAATGTCTGGGACAGGCTTAAAACCGATTTCAAGCTGACCAAATAGACTGGAGACTACATAATGGAAATCGCGAACTGCCAGAAACCTGTACT
>ERZ724516.1527-NODE-1527-length-13540-cov-6.003930_pt1 | contig 13540 bp, 12 predicted proteins | sample MGYA00376049_ERZ724516 | MGnify/ENA primary metagenome ERZ724516 (study PRJEB28724, sample SAMN07190886) | activated sludge metagenome | isolation source: activated sludge of sewage treatment plant in Hong Hong | place: USA: Christiansburg, Virginia | collected... | reverse complement strand
ACGATGACCGGCAACTTGCCGCCGAGCTCAAGCGTGATGCGTGTCATGTTGTCCATTGCCGCCTTGCCGATCAGCTTGCCAACATCGGTCGAGCCAGTGAAGGTCAGCTTGTTGACGCCGGGATGGCGGGTCAGCGGTGCGCCAACCGAGGGACCGTCGCCGGTCACTACGTTGACCACGCCATCGGGGAAACCGGCCTCCTGTATCAGCTGTCCCAAATAAAGCGCCGACAGCGGCGTCTGTTCGGCCGGCTTCAAGACCACGGTGCAGCCGGTGGCCAATGCCGGGCCGAGCTTCCAGGCGGCAAGCAGGAGCGGGAAATTCCAGGCGACGATAGCGCCAACGACACCAATCGGCTCCTTGCGGGTGTAGCCAACAAATTGATTCTGCGGCGCGAATGGAATCGACACGTCGAGCGTACTGCCTTCGATCTTGGTCGCCCAGCCGGCCATATAGCGGAAGTAACTGGCAACCAGCGCAACGTCCACGTGCTCGGCAATGACGACCGACTTGCCGTTATCCAGCGACTCGATTTCGGCCAGGGTCTTGGCATGTTCCTCAACCAGATCGGCCAGGCGTAGCAGCAGGCGCTGACGTTGGTCCGGCCGCATCCGGCCCCAGGCCGCCGACTCGAACGCCTGACGGGCGGCGCCAACCGCCGTATCGACATCGGCTTCGGTAGCGGCCGGCACGCTACCGAGCAGGCTTTCATCCGCCGGATTGTGTACGGCAAGTGTTGCGCCATTGCTGCTGGCGCACCATTTACCACCGATCAACATGGCATGGTTTTTCCTGGCCAGAAACTCAATGCTGCGCTTAGTCAGTTGAATATTATTAGTGTTGTTCAATGCTGGTCTCCTGTTATTGGTCTTGCTTTTTATAGCGGCCGGCCCGATGGGAAATCCATCCGGACAACAGCCGAATCCGTATGGCCAAACTATTCCTTGAGCAACAGCCCGCTCGCCGTAAATACCACCTCGGCTGCGGTCGACCGCGAAATTGCCGTCATTCCTGCCCGATCAGGGCGGATACTGGCCGCGAAATGCTGCCCACCATCCTTGCTGAACAGCGAGGCGCCGCCCAGCCCGACGATGCGTACGCTGCCATCAGCGCGCTGGGTGATACCGGTTAACGATTGCTGGGTGCCACTCGCCACCTCACCCCAATGCAGGCCACGATCGGTGCTGCGATAAACGTGACCGCGCATGCCCGCCATCAGCAGGCTGCCGTCGGCCAAAGCCGCACCGGTCCAGAACGACCCCTTGTTGTCAGTCTGAATCGCCGTCCAATGCCCTCCGGCATCTTCAGAACGCAGGATGGTGCCGGCCTCGGCGGCAACCAGGAGCAGCCCGTTGTCGCCCGCTACCAATTGCAGCAGGTGGCGTTCTCCGGCCTCGCCAGCGACCAGACGGCGCTCGCTCCAACTCTTGCCGCCGTCACGGGTTTCCAGTGCCAGCCCGAATTGGCCGATCGCCAGTCCGTGTTCGGCGTTCTCGAACCACACCGACATCAGCACCTGATCCTTGCCGCGCATGTCGCGCAGAACCTGCCAGCTTTCGCCGCCATCGACGCTACCCAGCACCATGCCGTCGTGGCCGACCGCCCAGCCCTGCCGGGCATCGATGAAAAAAACCGAAGTCAACGGCGCCCGGGTCGGCACTTTCGCCTGACGGAAAGTCTTGCCATCGTCCGAGAGGTTGATCAGCCCGTAGTCGCCGACCGCGACGATGCGCGTCCCGGCCAGCGCAGCGGCATAAATCGCTGCCTTCTCCGGATTCACCAGTTGCGGTGCCGTGCTGAAGAAACTGCCAACCGGTACCGGCCCTGGTACTGCGAGCAGCGGTACGGCAAGCAGCGCAGCAAGGGAAAGGGCAAAAGCCTTGAATTGCATGTTCACTATCGTTACTCCGTTCAGTGGCCGATGGCCGGTGCCTTGACCGGGCCGCGACGCGGGAAGAGGGAATCCAGCTTGACCGCGAAGGCTGGCAGCACGGTAATCGCCATCAGCATGTTCACCATGAACATGAAGGTGAGCAGGACGCCCATGTCGGCCTGGAACTTGAGTTCCGAGAAACCCCAGGTGGCGACACCGACCGACAGCGTGATGGCGGTGAAGATGGTGGCGACACCGACTTCGCGCAGCGCCCCCTCCAGCGACTCCTTCATGCTTTCGCCGCGCGCCAGATGAATCAGCAGGCGGTTGTAGATATAGAAGGCGTAATCGACACCGATACCGGTCGCCAGCACCATCACCGGCAGCGTCGCGACGGTGAGGCCGATGTCGAGACTCTTCATGAACCAGTAGCCAAGGAAGGTGGCGACGGTGAGCGGCAGGCAGCAGGCCAGCATCGCCCGCCAGTCGCGGTAGGCAAGCAGGACGAGGACGATGATCGCGGCGTACACATAGAGCATCATCGGCAATTCGCGCGCTTCGACTTCCTCGTTGGTCGCCGCCAGGACGCCGACATTACCCGAGGCCAGGCGCAGCGTGACACCCAGCGCTTCCGGGTTGTACTTGAGGCGGAAATCCTTGATCGCATGGATGGCCGGTTCGATGGTCGTCGCCTTGTGGTCGGCCAGGTAGATATTGGCCGCCATCATCGTGCACGCCCGGTTGAACAGACCGCCAGCTTCCGGCAAATAACCGATCGCGACCTGCAACGCCTTGGTATCACGCGGCAAGGCAGCCATTTTCGGATTGCCCTCGTTCAGGCCGGCATTGGCAAACTTGGCCAAGCCGGACAGCGACTGGACCGAAAGCACACCGGGCACCTGGCCCATGTACTGGCTGAACTGATCGACGTAGTTGAGCACCTCGAAGTTGTTGCAGGAATCATTCGGGGTTTCGAAAACCACGGTCAACACATCCATGCCGAGGTCGAAGCGCTTGACGATGTTTTCAACGTCCTGGTTGTAGCGCGAATCCGGGCGCAGTTCGGGCGCCCCTGGCTGCAGTGCGCCGATGTGGCGGCCATGACTTTGCCAGACGGCCAAGCCGAGCAGGATGATGGCAGCGGCCAGCACCAGACGAGCATGGTTGATGTCGGCGATAAAGCCCAGACGTTGGATCAGCAAACCGCGTTTGAACTGTATCCCCTCCAGATGCAGGGCGTATTTGCGCGAGAAGCGGAAGTAGGAAGCAACCACCGGCAGCATGATCAGGTTGGTAACAATTTTATAGCCGACGCCGATCGAGGCGGCAATGCCGAGTTCACGGATCATCGGGATCGGGATCATGACCAGCGTGATGAAGCCGACGAAAGCTGTGACCAGCGCCAGGGTGCCGGGAATAAAGAGGCTGGAAAAGCTTTCGCGCGCTGCCGTGACCGAATCAGCCCCCTCGGCCACTGCTTTCGAAATGGCGTTGATCTGTTGCACACCATGCGAGACGCCAATGGCAAAGACCAGGAAAGGCACGAGAATGGCCAACGGATCGAGACCGAAGCCGAGCAAGGTCAGGGTGCCGAACTGCCAGACAACGGAAACCATCGAGCAGATGATCGGCAATAGCGTCAGCAGGATCGAGCGGCAGTACCAATAGACGGCTAGTGCGGTCAACAGCGTAGCAAGGGCAAAAAATCCGGCGACGCCCTTGGCACCATCGGCAATGTCGCCAATCTGCTTGGCGAAACCGACAATCTCGATTTCATGGGCCGGCGTTTCCAGCTTGCCGCGAATGTCAGCCTCCAACTTGGCGGCCAGCGCCAGGTAATCAAGTTGTTCGTGCGTGCTAGGGTCTTCTTCGAGCAGGTCGGCAACGATCATCGCCGCACTGCCATCGTTGGCCACCAGATTGCCGGTATAGCCGCCGCGTGCCGCACGGTCACGGATCACGGTGATCTTGTCGGCATCAAGCGCCTCGGGTGTCACCGTGCCACCGATCACATCCTCAGCCTGAAAGCCTTCCTCGGTCAGTTCATAGACGCGGGTGTTCGGTGTCCACAGTGACTGCACCGAACGGCGATCAACGCCCGGCAAATAGAGCACAGCCTCGGTCACTTCATGCAGCTTTTTCAGCGACTCGGGCGTCCAGATATTGCCATCGCGTGCCCGGACCACAACCATGACACGGTTCGAGCCGAACAACTGGGTGCGATACTTGAAAAACGTATCGGTGTATTCATGGCCCTGCGGTAACTGTTTGTCGAAGCCGGCCGACATGTGCAGGCGCGAGGCGAGAATACCCATGACAATAGTCAGCAGCAGGAGCAGCAGCAGGGTTGCCGCGCGATAGCGGAAGAAAAAATCTTCCAGGCGTTTTACGAAAACGACGATGCTCGACATCGAATTAGACCTCTAATGAGCTGCTGCAAGGCCAACATGGCATTACAGTGGTCGGGCGGCCCCTTGTACGGGACAGGAAGGACCGCCCTGTAAAACCGGTCAGAAGGCGTAGGACATGGTTGCCGTCATCACGTCGCGATCACGCAGCACGTTCAGGTTGCCGCCGCCGAAGAAGGTGCTGTAGCCAAGCCCGACTTTCCACTGATTGTGGTAATCGAAAGTCACCCCCATCGCCACCGCCTTGCGCCCCTCAACAAAGGGAATCGTGTTCGGACTGGTGCCCTTGACGTCGTGATAGAAGTCGACAATCGGCGTCGCCGTCCACCCCGAGCCAAAAACGTTGGCGTAGGTCAGACTGACTTCCGCGACATAGCCCCAGGACGTCTTGTTCGGCAAGGTGTAGTTATTGAGCAGGTAGGGCACGGCACCGGACAGATCAAGCTCCGGGTAATGCGTCGCCGCCACTTCGAAGAGGAAGGCACCATCTGCGGCACCCAGCACCCGGGTTATCTCGTTTGGAATCCAGGTGAAGGCGGTGGTGTGCGCCTGGAACTTCTTCTCGCCGACATAGCCATTGGCCATCGCATTCGTCGTGTAGTTGTTCGACAAGGCAGCCAGGTTGAATTCCTGTTTGGATTTGGAACCACTGGCCATCGGGACCGTCGGATCGACCGCCACACTATCCTTGGGGCGATAGGAAATTTCCGCGCCGAAAGCCCAGTCACCCAGCTTGGTGTTCATCGACAAACCGAACAGATCCAGATCCTGACCATACTGCTCGACAGCCGTTAGCCCAAGCACGTTGGCGGCGCCATTCACCTTGAAGCCGACAAATGGCAGCTTGTCGTGGTAACGGATGTAATAGGCGGCATATTCGGTATCGCCACCCGCTGGCTTGTAGCGCATATTGAGACCGTACTGGCCACTCTTGCTCGGCTTCTGACGCTCGGTGGGAATCACCCCTGGCCCGCCATTGGCCATGCTGAGCGCATCCAGCGTGCGCCCCCCGAGTCGGATCGTAGTCGCCGACGGTGCCAGTCGGCAAACCAAGCACGCTGGACGGGAAAAAGGCCCCACGCTTGCCGCCCTTGCCGAGGAAATCGGCGGATGACCAGTAGCTGCCTGCCGGGTCGAGCTTGAAGCTGTTCCAGGCAAACTGGTAATAGCCTTCCATCGACAAACCCGGCGCAACGGCGGTATTGAGCGAGATCATCGGTGCCGGGAGCAGGATTTCCTTGACCTGAGTACCGGGGATGTGTGCCTTGCGCACGTCGAAGGCATGAATGGAGTTAATGCCACCGAAGATGAAGATATCCTCACCCCAGTTGATCACCTGATTCCCGAACTTCAGCTTGGCCGAGTTGCCGGCCCAGTTGAAGTCTTTGGAAACCCAGAGGTCGAGCAGGGTGACGTCCTGACGCAGGGCTTTCTTGGCCTCCTCGTCGAGCGGCGTACGGTCAGTATGGATCGCCGCAAAATCCGACGACCAGGTAACCCGCCCCAGTGCCGCCCAGTTGCCGCGCTCGCCGATGGCCAGTTCATGCGTTCCCTTGAGCACGGCCGAAACGATGTCGCCCTTCTTGTAGTTCAGGTTGCCATCATCGATATTGGTGTAATTGAAGTCGGGATTGGAAGTCGCCCCGTTGCCAGCGCCGTTAACCTTTTCACCCAGTTGTCCGGTAGTCGGCACATTGCCGCCGGAGTCATTGCCAATGATCGACCGGTCCGATGACTGCATACGGCGCTGGATGCCAAACGACAGCGTCGAATCCAGGCTGCCACTGATGCCGTTGTCGAGATCAAACTTGAATGCCAGCGCCGGATTGGCCACCCCCAGCCCGATGGCCGCGATGGCCAGGGCTGCAGGTGTGCGACGGATAAACGCTGATGTTTTCATGGATTTCCCCTCTTTATTCTTGATTGAAACAATCAGCGATCACCGGCCCGACGCAACTCGTCGGACTCGAAGCGCTTGGCATCGATGCGGCCTTCCTGCCCGGCCAGCCAGTCGGTATGCTTAGCTTCCTGGGTCGAGTTTTCAGCCATGTAGCGATTGACCGTCAAATCCCAGGACATGAATTCCTGGCTGACACAGGCACCGAGTTCAACAGCCGGGTAAAGCGAACCTTCCATGACCCGCCACAGCTTGCCTTGCGCGTCGTACTGATCGGCCGCCAGCAGCATCCAGGTGTCTTCATCGATGTAGAAGGTACGCTTGGCGAACATGTGACGCGTCCCCTGCTTGACCGTCGCCTCAACTTTCCAGACACGGTGTAGTTCGTAGCGCATCAAATCGCGCTTGGGGAAGAGACCTTCGTAAACTTCCTTGACCGGACGCTTGGCAGTGAACTTGAAGCTGTTGTAGGGGACATACATTTCCTGCTTGCCGACCAGTTTCCAGTCGTAACGGTCGAGCGCCCCGGAGAACATCGGGTATTGATCGGCCGTTTCGAGGTTTTCGTAGCCGGGGATCGGATTGTCGTATTCAAAAGCCGGCAGGCGACGGACGCGACGCTGCCCCGGAAAATACATCCAGGCATCGTTCGACTTGCCGAGGAAGTATTGCGCCAGAATGATTTCACCGGTGCGTGAAGCCGGCGCCGTGGCGAGGTTGAGCAGTTTCATCTGGAAGCCGCCGACATCTTCGATCGACTTGGCCTTGGCCGAAGCGAACGGTGTCACCACCACCTGATCCTGGGCAAGACCGTAGTAGCTGCCATCCGGATTCATGAAGTTGGTCTGGTAATACTCAATACGGCCCTCTCCCTGCCAGCGCAAGCGATGGTTCCATACTGCCTCGGCGCCGTTCTTAGGGATGGCAAAGGGGAAGCCGCCACCAACCGCCTGCGCCAGGTTGTCCTTGCCATCAGTCGATAGCTTGGCGGTCGTTGCATTGACCTTGGTCTGGCCATAAACCGTATCCGGATAGCCACAACTACGGTGCGTCGGATAGATGTCCATCCGGTAGCCCTTGCGTGTCTTGATCAGCTCAATCTGACCGGCCGAGAGCTTGTCCTTGTATTTCTCGACATTGCTCGCATCAATTGAATAGAGCGGCTTATCGGCGGCAAAGGGATCAACCCGGGGATCGCCCAGCTTATGCTTGCCTTTGGGCAAACCACCCTCCCACTTGGGAATCGTGCCATCCTTGTTGCCGGCACGCTCAGCGCCAACCGGCGTCAGATCCTTGCCTAATTGTGCGGCTTCCTGCTCGTTGACCGCAGCAGTTGCCGAGACAGCAAAACTGATCAGCAATACAGCCAGCGCTTTCATTCTGTTGCTCTTGTGCATTTTGATTTCCTTCTTTCGAAATTCATGAGTCACCCCGAAGCCAGCGACCGGACTCAGTCGATAGCGATTCCCTGCGCCTGCAAACGTTTAATGATTGCCTCCCGCTCCGCGGCCACTTCAACCAGCGGACTGGCACGTAACTGCGCCACTTCCTGCCGGGTATAGGGCGGCGTTGCAGCAGGTATTTCGTCCTTGCTGAAGGTCTTGAGCATCCAGTTCATCAACTCGGCGGTCTGCGCGTCGTTGAGTGAGGACTGGGAGGTCCCTGGCACCTGGATCAAAAACTGGCGCCCACCTTCTACCTTGAAAAAATGCCCGATCGCTCCGCGCATGCTCGGCACCCCCGCCCCCGGACTACCCGTGGCGTCCTGCCCATGACAGCCTGAGCAATGCAACATGTAATTCATGCGCGGCGAGCCGGTATCACTCGCCCATAGCGGGCTGCTCAGCAAAGCAAGCATTATGAATAGAACGGAGTTACGCATGACTCAGCCTCCGCTCGCGGCGGGCAAACGGCCGCGCAATTTGTGGGTTTCATTCGAGGTTCCGCCAGCCTGTCGGATACCGGCGACAAACGCCGGCGTCAGCCAAGCCACATCACCAACCCCTTCGTAAGTCGCCAGGAGATAGGCGACAACACGGGCAATTTCCGCATTCGACAAGGTGGCGAAAGATGGCATGTTGCCGGTGTAGCGCACACCACCGACATTGATCGTGCCAACCATGCCGGTCAGCGGGACACGGGCCAAATAAGCCCGACCGGCCTCACTGTTGGCATGGCGCCCGATGTTGCCGGCCAGTGGTGGAGCAATGCCCGGCGCACCAACTGCCTCCACCTGATGACAGACGAGGCAGTGCGTGGCGTAAAGCGCGGCCCCGGTCTGCTCCTGAGCCGACAGGGGAGCCGCAGCAAGAATCATGAGGGCGGCGGAGAGCAATTGGCGCATCGGGATCAGCCTCGTTGCTCGCCGACGCCAACGATAGCGGCGACCGTGCAATTGTAGGTATTGCTGGTATTGGCCATGCACCAGTTGATATCGTTGTGCACCCCGAGGCGGTAGCCCGGACGCTCACGTTCATTGCGATTGCAGAAACAACGGCCGCACTGCGCAACACCACAACAATCGTTGTAACTGATCAGGTAATCCTTGCCATCATGCGGATTGCGGCAGGTACCGACCCAGGTCACCTTGGATATTTCGGTACCCGGCGGGCAAGTCGTTACCGAGCCACCACAGCAACTGCAGAGAAAGCCGTCGAGCGCGCAGTGGCGCCAATAATCGCAACTGCTTTCATCGTCAACATCGACCTTCTTTTTCGTTTCGGCCGCATGGGCATTCGGATTCATGCGATCAAAGGGCAGTACCGGCAGGATGAAGGCCGTACCGACGAAGAGCTTGCCGACCTTGACCAGCGCGCTGCGGCGGGATGCCGACTGCGCGACCTGACGGGTCTTCTTCTCGAAGAAACTATCTAGCCATTTCACTTTTGAACTCCTTGCTCAATGTTGTGATCAGGTACGCTGATCAATAAATTCCTGGATCGAGGCAACACCAGCTTCCTTGGCGGCAAACAGGCTCTCCAGTTGCTCCCGGGAATTGACCAGACCTTTGCCGCGAATCCGGCCGTCTTCGCCGATCAATACCGCGTAGGGCAGTTTGGAAATCCGGTAGGTCATACCGAGATCATGGGAGAGCGCGTACTGGAAGCCCTTGAGATCAGCCTTCTTGTAGAACTCGGCGTGTTCCGGCAAATCACCGTCGCTGGCCAGGGCCACATCAAGCCAGGACTTCTCCACGCCTTGAATCGACTTGAGTATCGGGAGCAATTTCTTGCACACCGGGCAGGTTGGCGACAGCCAGAAAATCAGCTGGCTGCGGCCCGAATTGCCACCGACCTGCATCTTGCCGCCACCAATGGAGTCAAGACTGAAAGACGGTGCAACTTCGCCGACTTTTGGACCCTGATCCATCATCAGTGCGCCCATCGGCGCGACACGTTCGTAGAGGATGCCGATCTGGCGGGCAAGCGCGAGGACAACCACGACCAGCGCCAGAACAACGCCCCAGAGAAAAATATTGGAGACTAGCAGTGCATCATTCATGACTTTTCCTTTACTTGCGAACAGCCAACGCCAGGGGGGCGGTGGTCATTAATTGATTGACGGAGACATAGAGGCCGACCAGCGCAAGGACAGCGCCGGCGACAGTGAAGTAGTCAGCCCAGACCAGGTCGCGTCCGATACTTTCCTGCATGGCGATTCCGGCCAGCACCATGAGCAGGGCATTGCGTCCGACCAGGGCCCAAGACAAAGGCTGGCTGGAGAGCCCGCCACAGCCGCAGTCAATTTGGGCGTTACCACGCAGCAGATTGATCACCACCGCCGAAGTCACCACGGTGAGCAACAGCAAGGCCAGCGCGCCGCCAACAAGGCAGGTCTCCGGAAAAAGCAGGAGCACCCCAGCCGCCAGTTCAACCAGGGGCAAAGCCAGGGCCACCAGCGGCAAGATGGCTTCGGGTACCAGCCCGTAGTTCTCAACCGCCGCCGCGAAGACAACCTGGTCACGAAGCTTCTGCAGCGCCCCGACGATCAAAACGATGGACAGCGTCGCCCCGATGGCGCGGGTGACGACCGGATCAAGGAAGAAGGTGACGAGCAGTTCCATCACTGCACTTCCATTTGTGTCGGGGTATCGCCGAAGCCTTTACCCACAAGACCAAGCTGCTTTAAGCGGCGACCGCCATCGAAAACGGTGATGCTGGCACCTTCCGTATTGAAGGCAAAAAGGCGAGGAGCATCGCCCTGACTGACAGCCAGGCCGTTCGCATGGGGCGTCTTGACCCGAGCCAGACGCGCCTTGGCCTTGACGTCGGCGACCCAGATTTCTTCAGCCGGATTTTTGTGGCTACCTTCAAAACCCTTCGGATGCAGCGCAACGTAGAGCGTGCCGCTATCCTTGTGCAAGGCAACCGGCTGCGAACCGCCCGGCCGCCAGTTTTGCTTGGCCTCCGATGGCAGGCCGAGCGGCCAGGCTTTCTCGGGCACGGCGGTTTCGCCAGCGACATTGATGCTGACGACGTTGCCCTTATAGGTAACGAAATGATAGGTATCGCCATCCTGGGCCGCCGGAGAGAACAGCGGATCCTCGTCTGGATCAAAGAATTTGGCAGTCTTGTTCTTGCCGGCCGGATTGCCCTGCTCATCCAGCGTGATGGTCAGCATGGTGCCATCACCACACAGTGTGGACACACGATTGGTCGTCTGGGCGGGATAAACGATAAAGCAGCCAGGCGTCGGAATTTCTGAAACCATCTTGCCGCTCTGACGATCGACGACACTGATCGAGGTCGCTGGCGTCGCGTTCTGGACCAAGATGAAACGTCCATCACCGTTGGTGCGCAAGGTTCCCAGATAGGGCAGAGCCTGGGCATGGCGCGCCGGATAGGGGATCTCTTGCTTGAGCGCCAGCGTCTTGGCGTCAAAAACGAGAATTTCCTCGCTACGCACACCCCGATTCATCTTGGTGTAATAAGTCGTCATCACGTACAACTCGGCGCGATCCGGTGACAGCGTGTTCTGGGCGAAAGCGCCGGTCGATACCATGCCCTCGACCTTGAGGTTACGGCCATCAATGACGGTCAGCTTGCCGTCGGAAAGGTGTGGCAAGGCAACATCGGTGAAGTACAGGCGATAGGGATGGACAGGGGGCAAACTTGAACGCACGGTAATGGTGTCCACCGGCAATTCAGCAAAAGCCGGAGCGCTCCCCACGGCCAGCCCAGCCAACATGGAAAACAGAAAAACTCTCTTGGGTATCACTAGCGACCTCCTTTTTGTTCTCGAATCCGGACCAGAACCGAATCAAAAAGGCGATCCGGCGTATGGCTCAAATTGTGAGTGGGGAGGCGAAACAAGCGTTATCCGAAATCGGAAACGAAAGGCAGCGCAAGCCTTGTTGAGTATCCAGAATCGGAAAAAACATCAAAATTCCAGGCGAAACCTTGACCTGGCTCAAGCTCTCCTCAGCAAAGCCATGCTTACGACAAGCGCAGGCCACAAACGGGATGGTTCAGGGAGATCACAGCGCGAACCTGACCGCAAGCTGAGCGGTGGCATGGCTTGTGCTGAGTAACACTCTGGATTACCGAACAGATGTCATGAGCGCATGATGAAAAAATACAAATCACTGATTCATCGGCAAAAAGCGGCACCAGAACATCGCTATGGCGATGTCGCAAACAGTGCGCCCAGACACCTTGATGCACCAATCGTGCATCACTCCGATTGGTTTAAGGATCGAAAAAGCCAAGCTCAATATCCGAAACCAGAAAAAATCAGTACCACTAAGCGTAATTGGTTCCACTAAGCGAAATTTTTCTTCTATTATTAAGGGCATAGTCGCTGATCCGCCCGAAAAGGATCGCCGCACGCTGTCCGATGACTGAAAGTGTCTGCGTATGCCGCTAACTGGTACTTCTACAAACTACTCCTATCAAAATCGCACGACACGCGACTCGGACGAGCACGCCGAAGCTCTGAAGGACTGGAACCAGATTTATGACCAGTTATCACCCGGCAGTTTTGAAGGCAAGGTTGTCGATCTGCGCTTCAAAGGGCTGCAGATATTTCGCGAAACCACCAACCGTGCTGTTTCGCAAAACGGCAGTTCGTGGAATGGCTGCTTTGTCGTTGGCATTCCAGTTGCCATGAAGAATACCGGCCTCTTTGCAAAACAGGTGCTGACCCGCGATTCGATGCTGACCTTTCGCAGCGATCAGGAGTTTTCGCTGACCACACCGGAAGGCTTTGATGTGGTCGCCGTTGCGATCCCGGAAGCTAGCCTGCTGGAGGCGATGAATCCCGAGTCCCACGATCAGTTGCGCCATATTTTCCCGAAGTCGCCGACCGTCATGGTCGCCGAGCCGCATTTGATTGCCGAGTTGCGCAACTGTCTACTCTCAATTTTCGACCCGGCCAGCTTTGAACCAACCTTGCTGCGCCATCCGCAGGTACAGCGCGCCATGAGTTCGGCGATCATTGGCCATCTCGCCGAAGTGCTCAATTCATCGAGCCATGCACCGATGCCGACGCGCTCCTTCAAGGGACGCTGCCATGTCGTCAAGGATGCCACCAGCTACGCGCTATCGAATACGACCGAGCCGATCACTGTCGCCGATCTCTGCCAGAAACTGAATATCAGCCGGCGCATGCTCAACTACTGCTTCCAGGAAGTACTCGAAACCAACCCGGTGCATTACCTGCGTTCGCTACGCCTCAATGGCGTGCGCCGCGAATTGCGCCAGCCCTTGCCGGCCGGCACTCAGATTCGCGACATTGCCGGCAAGTGGGGCTTCTGGCACCTGCCGCGCTTTGCGGCGGAGTACCGAGCGCTATTTGGCGAACTGCCTTCGGATACCGCCCGCAACTGCCGGCACTGAGGCTCTGCGGCGCGCCTGTTGTGCCCTAGAAAATCCCGTCGAACAGTTGCACCTGCACCGCATCGCAGGCTTGCACGCCGGCGCAGTCCTCAGCTAATACGACAAAACAGTTGGCTTCGGACATTGAACGCAAAACACCCGAACCCTGATTACCCGTAGTTTTTACCTGCCACAGGCCGTCGACCGCAACAATCTGTCCGCGCAGGTATTCACGCCGGCCAGCCTGCTTCTTGATCGCGTTGGCAGTTTGTACGGTGAGTAGCGGACGCTCGGGAACGGGATCCAGGCCGGAGAGACGGAGCAGTGCATCCAGGGCAAACTGGGTGTAGCTGACCATGACCGCCACCGGATTACCCGGCAGGCCGAAGAGCCAGGCATTGCCCACCTTGCCGAAGGCCATCGGGCGCCCGGGCTTGATATTGAGTTTCCAGAATTTCACTTGACCGAGTTTGGCGAGAATTTCCCTGATGAAGTCGGCCTCGCCTACCGACACCCCGCCGGTGGTGATGATGGCATCGGCCACCTG
>ERZ724516.1524-NODE-1524-length-13564-cov-3.807758_pt1 | contig 13564 bp, 15 predicted proteins | sample MGYA00376049_ERZ724516 | MGnify/ENA primary metagenome ERZ724516 (study PRJEB28724, sample SAMN07190886) | activated sludge metagenome | isolation source: activated sludge of sewage treatment plant in Hong Hong | place: USA: Christiansburg, Virginia | collected... | reverse complement strand
CGGTGACGTGCTGTTCTTTGCCACGGGTATCGGTGAAACGGAAATCGACGAACTTGGCGTCGTTTTCCTTGATCATCTTGAGCACGTCTTGCGGGGTTGCCATTTGCCTTAATCTCCTAAGAAAACAAGTTGCCGGGCGATCCGGCGACAATCAAAAAATTGTAACCCGGAACGTTTAGCAGAAAGCATGCCAAACGTCGTCGGGCGCTGTTTGCATTTTGCCACAACGAGATGCGCGGTTTAAGCAAAGAATCGGCGCACTTTTACGGTGCAAACAACAAAAATTATGCACTACATTGGTGCAACTAGACAATTCACTGAAATTCGCCGGATCGACGGGTGGGCTTTCAAGCGGCCGGCAAGCGCCTCTTCCGCCTGCCGCAGCGCCTCTCCGTTTTCAAACAGGGCGTAACTGTAGAAAACCTCTGCCTCGATCTGGCCTTTCAGATAGTGCAGCACGATTTTTTCCGGCTCGGGTAGGCCAGCGAGCAGTGGCTGGATCTCCCCGAGCAATGCATCGCGGCCCGGCAGTCGCGTCGCATAGGTATCAGGGTCCATGTCGTCTTCGGGGTCGATATGAACGAGCACGTCGAGCACATCGGGGTGTTCGCGCAGGACTCTGGCGCGCGCCGATTCGGCGATGCGATGCCCTTCGGAAACGCTGATCCGGGAGTCGACCTGGACGTGGGTATCGACCAGCGCCTGATGCGCCATGCGCCGGGTCCGCAATTCGTGCAGATCACGCACCCCCGGCGTCGCCAGCAAGGTCTTCCGGATGGCTTCCACCTGGGCCTTGTCGAGACCGGTATCGATCAGTTCCTTGATTGCCCCCCGGGCCAGACCGGCGCCCATATGCAGGATCATGAAGCCCATCAACGCAGCGGCCAGGAGGTCGAGGAAAGACCAACCAATCAGCGCCCCACCGATGCCGACCACAACAACCAGCGCCGACGCTGCATCGGCCCGCGTGTGCAACGCGTTGCCTATGAGCAGTTGCGACCTCAGTTTCCTGGCAACGTGAATGAGGTAGTGATACAGCGCCTCCTTTGAAATCACCGTGGCGATCGCCACCCAGAAGGCGGCGAGTTCAACCGTCGGCAAGGTCTCGATGTGCTGGAGGCGCATGCCGGATTCCCAAAGAATGCCGCCGCCAATCAAAACCAGCGACGTTCCCAGGGCGAGCGTCGCAGCAGTTTCGACGCGGGCGTGGCCGTAGGGATGCGCCTGATCAGCCGGATGTGCGCTCTGGCGGCTGGCGTAGATCACCAGAAAATCAGACAACAAGTCGGAAAATGAATGCAGCCCATGCGCGACCAGCGACTGGGAGTGAGCCAGCCAATGATCAACTGGGCGATGGTCATCACCAGATTGACAGCGACGCTGACCCAGGTCGCCTTCTGCGCCTCGGCCGACCGCTCAAGCGGCGTCGCGAGGGGGGGGTGTTGCTCAAGTCCCATGATGTCTACCCTATACTGTTAGCCTGCGATTTTAGCAGTTGGAGATTATGGGAAAGTTAACCGAGATACTCAGCCTGGCCCAAGGACGTGGCAAGGCCCTGGAGCGCCCGTATCAGGGCGAACTGACACCGCAGGAAGCAAGCGACCTGCTGCGCCTCGCCCCCGGCGCGAGGCTTGTCGACGTGCGCACCCGTGCCGAATGGGACTGGGTTGGACGCGTACCCGGCGCCGTTGAAATCGAGTGGAATCAATACCCCGGCAGCACACGCAACCCTCACTTTCTGGCCGAATTCAAGCGCCAGGTCGATCCCGAAGCGCTGGTCATGTTCCTTTGCCGCAGCGGCGTTCGCTCCATCGGGGCGGCAGCGGCAGCGACTGAGGCTGGCTACAACAGTTGCTATAACGTCCTCGAAGGTTTTGAGGGCGACAAGGATGCCAACGGGCATCGCAACAACATCGGCGGCTGGCGCAAGGCCGGACTGCCCTGGATTCAAGGATAATCCCACGGTCAACCGGGAAAAACGGCCAAAAATGAAATGGCCAACATCAGGAAACAGCATGCAAACCGCCACCATCGCCTTCGACCCGTTCAACCGCCTCTCCGACGAGGCCTGCCATGAACGCATCCGCGTCGCCCGCGCCAAGCTCGGCAAGCGGGCCGTCATTCTCTGCCACCACTATCAGCGCGCCGACGTCTATCAGTACGCCGACCTGACCGGCGATTCGCTCAAGCTGTCGCGACTTGCCTCGCAGACCGATTCCGAATTCGTGATTTTCTGCGGCGTGCATTTCATGGCCGAAGTCGCCGACATCATGACCGCACCGCACCAGAAAGCCATCCTACCCGACCTCGCGGCAGGCTGCTCGATGGCCGATATGGCCAACCTGGCCAAGGTCGAGCGCTGCTGGCGCGAACTGAATGAAGTGCTGAACGCCGAAGAGGAAGTCACGCCGGTCACCTACATCAACTCGGCAGCTGATTTGAAGGCTTTCTGCGGCGAACACGGCGGTATTGTGTGCACCTCGTCGAACGCCGGCACCATCGCCAAATGGGCCTTCGAGCGTCGGCCGAAAGTGCTGTTCTTCCCCGACCAGCACCTCGGCCGGTGGACCGGCCACAACATGGGCATCCCGATGGACGAAATGGTCGTCTGGGACCCAGATCTTGAACTCGGCGGCCTGACCCCGGCGCAAATCAAAAAAGCCAAAATCCTGCTCTGGAAGGGCCACTGCTCGGTGCACCAGATGTTCCAGAAATCGCACATCGACGCCTTCCGCGCCAAGTATCCGGACGGCCTCGTGATCTCCCACCCGGAATGCAATTTCGAAGTCTGCGCCGCCTCGGATTACGTCGGCTCGACCGAGCACATCGTCAAGACCATCAAGGAAGCGCCGGAAGGCACACGCTGGCTGGTCGGCACCGAACTCAATCTGGTCGACCGGCTGGCCAAAGAGGTTTTGCCGCAGAACAAGATCGTCCAGTTCATGGCCACCACCATCTGCATGTGCTCGACCATGCAGCGCATCGACCCGCAGCATCTGGCGTGGACGCTGGAAAATCTCGTTGAAGGCAAGGTGGTCAACCAGATTTCTGTACCTGTTCACGAGGCAACGCTGGCCAAGATGGCCCTCGACCGCATGCTCGATATTTCCTGAGCCCATGATCCAGTCCGCGCTTCACATCACCACCTACAATATTCACAAGGGTTTTTCGCAATTCAACCGGCGAATGATGGTGCACGAGCTGCGCGAGCGCCTGCGGGGCCTGAACCCGGACATCGTTTTCCTGCAGGAAGTGCAGGGCCTGCATCTGGGTCACGCCGAGAACCACGACGACTGGCCCGATTCGCCGCAGCATGAATTCCTCGCCGAAGATGTCTGGGAGGCCTCCGCCTACGGCCGCAACATGCTCTACGACCACGGCCACCACGGCAACGCCATTCTCTCGCGCTTCCCCATCCTGCATGCGCACAACCAGGATGTGACCCATCTGCAGTTCGAGAAACGCGGCATGCTGCATTGCCGGATCGAGCTTCCTGAGGGCCCCGCCGCCCATTGCGTCTGCGTGCATCTGTCGCTGTTCGGCTATTCGCGGCGCAAGCAAATGGCGGCACTGGCCGATTATCTCGACCATCTGGCAGAACCCAACGCGCCGCTCATCGTCGCCGGCGATTTCAACGACTGGCGCAATCGGGCAGGTGAAAACCTGAGCCAGCGCCTCGGCCTGCAGGAGGTCTTCAGCGGCCCCAGCGGCAAACCGGTATGCAGCTTTCCGGCCGCCAGACCGATGTTCCGCCTCGACCGTATCTATGTGCGCGGCTTTGACGTCAGGCGCACCGAAGTCCATCACGGCATGCCGTGGTCGGCGATTTCCGATCACGCTGCGCTCTCGGCCCATCTGACAAGGCATGGCCGCTGACTATCTGCCGGGCAACCGGCTGACCCTGCTCAACTCGGGCGACGAATACTTCCCGGCGCTGCTCGCCGCCATCGACGCCGCCGAAGTCGAGATCTACCTCGAAAGCTACATCTTCGCCAACGACGAAGTCGGCCAGGAGGTGGCCAGTGCGCTGTGCCGGGCAGCCGATCGCGGAGTTCAGGTCAATGTCACGGTCGACGGCTTCGGGGCACGCAATTTCAAAATCGACTTCTTTTCCCGGTTGACCGTGGCAGGTGTGCGCACCATGTTCTACCGGCCGGAAATCGGCCGCTTCCACCTCAGGCGCCATCGCCTGCGCCGCCTGCATCGCAAACTCGTCGTCATCGACGCCCGCCTCGCCTTTGTTGGTGGCATCAACGTCATCGACGACAACAATGCGCCGCCGGAGATGCGACCGCACTACGACTACGCCGTGCGCGTCGAAGGGCCGGTCCTCCGCCCGATGCACCACGCCGTGCGCCGCATGTGGGAAACGGTTTCATGGGTCAACTTCAAGCGACGCTTCCGCCTCGCCCCTGTCGCGGAGCCCTGTTGCGCCATCGCCGGTACGCAGCAGGCGGGTTTCCTTATCCGCGACAACATCCGCCATCGCAACGACATCCTGCACGCCTATCTGCACGCAATCGACAATGCCAAACACAGCATACTGATCGCCAACGCCTATTTTCTGCCAGGTATCCGTTTCGGCCGTGCACTGTATGCCGCAGCACAGCGCGGCGTAAAAATCACGGTCCTGCTCCAAGGCAAGAGCGACCACCAACTGCTGCGCTACGCCACGCAAACGCTGTACGCGACGGCACTGCAGGCGGGCATCCGCATTTTCGAATACGAAAAAAGCTTCATGCACGCCAAGGTCGCCGTCATCGACGGCGAGTGGGCGACCGTCGGCTCATCGAACATCGACCCGTTCAGCCTGCTGATGGCCAAGGAAGCGAATCTGGTCGTGCGCGACACCCGGTTTGCCGGCGAACTCGAAGGCAGCCTGCGCAACGCCATGGTTGGCGGCGCCCGCGAGATGGTGGCCGAAGAACTGTCTCGCCAGCCCCTGCACTCCCGTCTATTGCGCTGGCTGGCCTACGGATTGGTCCGCGCCATGGTCGGCATCGCCGGCTACGGCCACCGCCACTGGAACACAGCCGAAACTACCCCAGAGGAACGATGATGCCTGGCTGCCGGGGTACTGCCTCCAGCGACCAGTGCGCCAGCGCCCAGCGCCACACTTCGGCGACCGTCGCATCACCCAGTTCTGCCGGCACAGCCTGCCCCAGAAAACCCAGAGCCCTGACCAGCTCGGCCGCGGCAATATCAGTCGCCAAAGGACGAGCCAGCGTCTGCTTGGAAAGTTTTTCGCCGGCCGCATTGGTTGCCACCGGCAGATGAGCGTAGCTTGGTGTGGCAAAGCCCAGGCATCGCTGCAGCCAGATCTGGCGTGGCGTCGACGCCAGCAAATCGGCCCCGCGCACGATGTGGGAAATGCCCTGAAAATCGTCGTCGACCGCAACAGCGAGCTGGTAGGCGAATAATCCATCGGCGCGATGCAGCACGAAGTCGCCGACATCACGCTCCAGATGCTGGGCGATCCGTCCCTGCACGCGGTCATCAAACGCAATTTCCGCGTCATTCACGCGCAGGCGCCAGGCCCGCGCTTCCCGCCCGACCGGCAATCCGGCGCGGCAAGTACCCGGATAGGCCAACCCGCCATCAATGGCGGGACGCGTTGCCGAATCGGCAATCTCCTTGCGCGAGCAAGCACAACCGTAAGCCAGACCAGCCCGTCTGAGCCGTTCCAGCACCTCGGCATAGGCATCGAATCGGCTGCTCTGGTACAACACCGGCCCATCCCATTCGAAGCCGAAAGCCTCAAGCGTGCGCAGGATGGCATCCGCCGCTCCCGCCACATTGCGCGGCGTATCGACATCCTCCATGCGCACCAGCCACCTGCCGCCCTGCGTCCGGGCGTCAAGATAACTGCCGACGGCGGCTACCAGCGAACCAAAATGCAGGGGGCCGGTAGGGGAAGGCGCAAAACGCCCGCAGTAGTCAGAACTATTGGTACTCAAGGTTGAAAACCGGGGGCAACAAATGGCATGAAAGGAATAGCCAAGGATTGTAGTGGTCGTACCGCCAAAAATACATGGCCGCCAGTGAATCCAAAAACGGTCTGATTGCGTATTCTTTGTCAGATGCAACGAAGCAGAACGCAACGAAGAGGTAGCGTGGTGGAGAAAATGGATGGACCCTGAGAGCGACCTGGCCGACGATTCCCAGTCTGACGCGCCAGCAGATGATGGGCTGGAGGCCGCTACGCCTGCCGGGATGCGTTATGTCGCGCCCGTTGCCGATGCCGAACTGGTTTCGTGGATCGAGCAAGTCTGCGCGCAGGACGAAAGAGCCCTCGCAGCGCTCTACGACGCCCTGGTCGGCAAGGTTTACGGACTGGTCCGGCGCATTACCGGTCAGCAGCAGTTGGCAGAGGAAGTCACCGAAGACGTGTTCTGGCAGATCTGGCGCCAGGCGCCCCGCTTCGATGCCAGCAGGGGATCGCCCCGCGCCTGGGTAATGACCATGGCCCGCTCGCGGGCGCTCGATGCGCTGCGCCACCTGAAAACCGGTGCGGCGTTGGAAACTGAACTGGACGGCGAAGAGGAGGCCATGGAACCCAACCCGATAGACCTCCTGGTGGCTGTCGAGCAGAACACGCAACTTCATCAGGCCTTGAACAAAATCGAGGCACTGCCCCGCCAACTCATTTCGCTGGCCTTTTTCAGAGGCCTGTCGCATGAAGAAATCGCCACCCACACGGGTCTGCCGCTGGGTACTGTCAAATCGCACATCCGCCGCGCCCTGATCCGCCTGCGCGAATTGCTTCCCGGGCTGACCTCTGCCCAAATGGTGACGCCATGAACGACTTGAATAACGACGAAGAGATCAACATGCTGCTTGCCGCCGAAATCTCCGAAAAGGCCCTGCCGGGCGACCTGCGGCAGGGGCTGCGCCGGCGCCTGAGCGAGCGCCTGGAAGATAGCCGGCGCCGCCATGCCGGACTGATTACCGTGCGCGGCCGTGATGGCGCATGGAGCGATTTGAAGACCGGCGTCCAATCCAAAATCTTGCGCGAAGGCGCCGGCGGCACGTCGGTGCTGATTCGCCTGGATAAGGGCGCCACGCTGCCAGTCCACCGCCACCGCCACCTCGAAGAAGGCATCGTGCTCACCGGCAGCATGCAAATGGGCGAACTCGATCTGGGGACGGCCGATTACCACGTTTCCGCGCCCGGCAGCCGGCATGACCGCATCACCTCGCGCGACGGCTGCCTGACTTATTTGCGCGGCACCTCGCTGGGCAACACCATGGGCCTGGTTGTCGAGCTGCTCGGCGGGCTGGTCCCCGGCGCCGGAGAGGCCCCGGTCACCATCACCCGCAATGACGGCCAATGGCAAGCGATTGCCGAAGGCGTCGAGGAAAAACGCCTGTGGCGGGATGGCAAGCAGGCATCGCGCTTCATCCGCTTCGCACCCGGCAGTTCGCTCCCCGGACACGCGCATGCGCATGACGAGGAAACGCTGGTTGTCGATGGCGAAATCTTCTTTGGCGATCTCCTTGTCCGCAGCCACGAATTTCACTTCGCCCCGGCCGGCACGCACCACGAAACGCTGTTCAGCGACACCGGCGCACTGATCTTCGTGCACGAAGGCCTGCCAGCCGTCACCTAGGCTGCATCCGTTTTTCCGCCCACGCCGTATATCCGGGCATGGGCGCCTGCGCCCGCAGTGGGCTCGTCCGGACCCGCTGGTCGCTGGCCGAGGAACGGAAAATGAGAAAACGACTTGCAGCACTGTGGCTGGTTCTGATGTTGCCACTGGGAAGCCTTGCGACCCCGGGCACGCTGATCGACTGGCAAGCTTACTCCCCCGAGGCATTCGCGCGTGCCAAGGCGGACAACCGACTGATCCTGCTCGAACTGGAAGCCGTCTGGTGCCACTGGTGCCACGTCATGGATGAAAAGACCTGGAACGATCCGCAGGTTGCCGCCACCATGCGCAAGCACTTCGTCGCCGTGCGTGTCGATCACGATGCCCGCCCCGATCTCGCCGAACGCTATCGCGACTATGGCTGGCCCGCGCTCATCATCCTCGACGCCAACGGCAAGGAAATCGTCAAGCGGGCTGGTTACATTGCGCCGGAACCGATGCTGCGGCTACTCGCCGCCGTCATCAACGACCCCAGCCCGGAACGCACCGAGCGCGCTGAACCAAGCAGTTGGGCCCTGTCCCCGTTGCTGGCCGAAGCGACCGCCCGCGAACTTGAGTCGCGCTTTGTCGCCACCCATGATTTTGCGTTGGGGGGCCTGATCGGGGACCAGAAAATGGTTGACCGGGACGCGACCGAATACGCCCTCCAGCAGCGCAACAACCCGGTTGCGCTGGCGATTGCGCGGAGCAATCTGGCTGCAGGACGGCAACTGGCCGACCCGGTATGGGGCGGCATCTACCAGTACTCGACTGGCGGCAACTGGGCACACCCGCATTTCGAAAAACTCGGCTTCATTCAGGCGGACTATCTGCGCATGTTCGCCCTGGGTTTTGCCGCTCTGCAAGACCCACGCGACCGCGAGGCAATCCATCTCACCCACCGCTACCTGCGCCGCTTCCTGCAAGCCCCCGACGGCAGTTTTTACACCAGCCAGGACGCTGACCTCAAGCCAGGCGAGCACGCCGGTGACTACTTCGCCATGACGGACCGTCAGCGCCAAAAACAGGGCATTCCGAAGGTTGACCGCAGCATCTATGCCCGCGAGAACGGCCTGATCGCTAGCGCGCTCGCCGAGGCCTACATGGCGACCGGCGAACCGGCGCTGCTCCACGACGCTGAACGTTCAGCGTCGCGCATGCTCGCCACCCGCCGCCTACAGGGTGGCGGCTTCAGCCACAGCGCCAGCGATAGCGGAGGCCCCTACCTGGCAGACAATCTCGCCATGCTTCGCGCCCTGCTCTCACTGCACAGCGCCACTGGAGAACGACACTGGTTGCGCGAGGCCAGCGCCACGGCCGGTTTCATCGCCAAACGCTTTGCCCGTATCAACGAGCCCGGCTTTGTTGGCGCGGTAAGCAGCGGCCCCTTGCCTGCCGTGGCCAGTCTTGACGAAAACCTGGCGCTGGCACGGGCCGCCAACCTGCTCTTTCACTACAGCGGCGAACGCCAGCACCGGGAATTGGCCGAAAGCGCCATGCGTTACCTGGTGACCCCAGAGCTTGCCCTCTCCCGCATCAGCGACCCCGGCATATTGCTCGCCGCCCACGAACTGGCATCCGATCCGGTGCACCTTACCGTCGTCGGCCAACGCGATGATCCTGCAGCCCGGAAGCTCTTTACGAGCGCCATGCGCTGGCCGGCCAGTTACAAACGTATCGAGTGGTGGGATCGCCGCGAAGGACCGCTAACCAATGCCGACGTCAATTATCCGGCCCTGAGCAGGGCAGCCGCCTACGTCTGCACCGAAGGCCGCTGCTCGCGTCCGGTTTTCGATCCGGCTGAACTGAAAACCCTGACCAATGAACTAGAGCAGCCAAGCAGGCAAGCGCTGGAGTCCAAACCATGAAAATTTCCCATATTCTGGCTTCGTTGATCGCCACGGGTTGGTTCACGCTCTGTCCCGCAGCGCCCGCCCTGAAATCACTGGAGCCCGCGACGGCACCCGCGCTAAAACTGAATAGCCTGCAAGGCAAGGAGGTCAGCCTGAACGACTATCGCGGCAAGGTGGTGTTGGTCAATTTCTGGGCGACCTACTGCAAACCCTGCCGCGAGGAAATGCCTTCGCTGGAACGCCTCAAGACGCGACTCGGCCCACGCGGTCTGGTCGTGGCGGGTATCGCCGTCGCCGAGGAGCCAGGCGTCATCACCCGCTTCCTGAGCGCGACACCGGTCAGCTTCCCCATTTTGCTTGACCGCGAGGCAACTACCATGGGGCAGTGGAAGGCCATCGCCCTGCCGAGCAGTTTCCTGGTCGACCGCCATGGCAGGCTGCGCGCCAAACTGGTCGGCGGCACTGACTGGGAAAGCCCGGAACTGGTCGAAGCGCTTGAGAAGCTTCTCAACGAATGACGCCCCATTGATCGCCACGAAAAAAATTTCGGCTGTCTGCATCCGGAAACAAGTTCACCGCGTAATCAGGTTTAAGGCAGCACGCTGCATGGCGGCTGCCGTAACCCAGCAATGCATTGACTCGTTCGAGTCTTCAACCTCAGGAGAATCCAAAATGTCTGCCAAGAAATCCAAACTGAATATGGCCGTCGGTGCTGCGCTCGTTGCCGGCACTTTTCTATCATCGGTAGCAGGTGCTGCCGAAAATCCCTTCTCCAGCGAAAAGCTCACTGCGGGCTACCAGTTGGCAGACGCCGGCAACAAGACAAGCGATGGCAAGTGCGGCGGCGACAAGAAATCAGACGCCAAGTGTGGCGCGGATAAAAAAGGCGAAGCGAAATGCGGTGCCGCCAAAACCAAGGACGGCTCCTGCGGTGGCGACAAGAAAAAAGAAGCCAAGTGCGGCGCTGACAAGAAAAAGGACGCCAGCTGCGGCGCGGCCAAGTAAGAACCGACCCGGCCCCCGACAAGCGCGGCGCTCTTGCGCCGCTGCAAAACAACTTCGCCAGCCACTCGGAGCGCCAAGCGCCCGCTGGCTGGCGAAGTTGTTTGTGCGGCACTGTCACAGAGCAGCGTGGGCTCGATTGGCAACTAACGTCATACAAGCGTGAAACTATTCCCACCTGTTAGCACTCATAGGCAGCGAGTGCTAATATATGGATGTAACTTGAAGGAGAACATTACGCTATGACCCACGCCCTGGCGCTTCCCATCCCGTCTGCCATTGGTAACATCGACGCCTACATTCAGGTGGCGAACCGTTATCCGATGCTGGCCGAGGCAGAGGAAATCCGGCTGGCCGAGCGTTTCCACAACGAAGGCGATGTGGAAGCGGCGCGTCAGCTCGTGCTTTCGCACCTTCGCCTCGTCATCTCCATTGCCCGCGGTTACCTCGGCTACGGCCTACCGCATGCCGACCTGATCCAGGAAGGCAATATCGGCCTCATGAAAGCCGTCAAACGCTTTGATCCGGCACGCGGCGTCCGTCTGGTGTCGTTTGCCATGCACTGGATCAAGGCCGAGATCCATGAGTACATCCTCAAGAATTGGCGTCTGGTCAAGGTGGCCACCACCAAGGCGCAGCGCAAGCTGTTCTTCAACCTGCGCAGCCTGAAGAGCGACTACGAAGGCGTCGATACGCTGTCCGGCCCGCAAGCGGCCGAAGTCGCAGCACGCCTGGGCGTCAAGCAGGACGAAGTGGTCGAGATGGAAACCCGCCTGTCCGGTCGCGATATTGCGCTGGAAGGCCATCCGGATGACGGCGACGAAGCCTTTGCGCCGATTGATTACCTGGCCGACTCGCGCTACGAGCCGACGCGTGTACTGGAAAACAAGGCTGTGGCCCGTCTGCAGGATGAAGGTCTTCGCGAAGCGCTGAGCGTCCTTGACCCGCGCAGCCGCCGCATCGTCGAAGCCCGCTGGCTGCCGGAAGGCGAGGCCGCAACCTTGCACGACCTGGCCGCCGAGTTCGACGTATCAGCGGAGCGGATTCGCCAGATCGAGGTCAAGGCGCTGCAGAAAATGCGCGATGCGCTGACCGAGGCCTGAAAGGCCACATCAGGCAATTCGTTTTTGGCCGTTTTTTGGGGTCGACCGCAGCAAGCAGCCAAAACCCCGAAAAAATCGGACATCCAGAAAAAAAGGGAGCCTCGGCTCCCTTTTTCGTTGCTGAACGCTGGCTCAGTTCTTTTTCTTGCCTTTGGCAGCTTTCCCTTCGGCCAGATCGCCCTTGAAGTCGTTTTCGACGAGCGGCGGCGCATCGACCTGCGGTACATGGCATTGGGTACAGTTGTGGCGCAGCGAAGACGAGGTCGACAATAGTTTTCCTTCGCGGTCGCGGAAATGGCTGTCACCGATCTTTGGCGCCTTTTTCTTCTTGTAGGTCTCTGCGCTGTGGCAGGTCAGGCACTGGTTTTCTTCGAGGGTGATTTCGTCGAAGTTTTCTACCGCGTGCGGTATGACCGGCGGCTGGTCACGGTAGGTACGCGCCACTTTTTCCTGCCCCCCCGGCTTGCCGCCCAGATATTTCTTGGCCTCCGGCGCCTGATCGGCGGCACTGACGTCCGCGCCCCGCATCGGCTTGGGTGCATCCTGCGCCTGCACGAGCGGAGTAGACAGCGCCCAGCAGGCAGCGGCAGCCAGAATGGCAATTCTCGTCTTCAGCGTTGTTTTCATGGTGGGCGCTCCTCCTCTAGAACTCGATGATCAGTTGGTTTCCGTCCGCACCACCGCAGGCTGGGCAGTGGAAACCGGGTTATTGAAACGCATCCCGAAGGTGAACACATCCTTCGAGCAAACATCAATACAACGACCGCAATTGGTACAGTTCGGCGACAGAATGACCGGGCCGATACCCTTGCCTTCACCTTTGAGCGCCGGTCGGATGACCTGCGGTTCGGGGCAGACTTCGAAGCAATCCATACAGTCGTTGCAGGCTGTCCGCTTCGGTGCGGAAACGCGCACCGGACTCCAGCGACCGATCAGGCTGTAAAAAGCGCCGACCGGGCAGAGCCGGCCACACCAGCCACGACTCGTCACGAACAGGTCGAACAGGAAAACGACCAGAACCACGGTCCACGCCATTCCCATGCCGAAAATTAAACCGCGATGCAGCATGGAAACCGGATTGATCAACTCCCACAGCACCACGCCGCTCACTGCCGAGCCGACGATGGTCATGCCGAGTATCCAGTAGCGCGTATTGCGCCCCAGCTGCGAACTCCCCTTGATGCCGATGCGGTTGCGTAGCCAGCCGGCGGCGTCGGTGACGATATTGACCGGGCACACCCAGCTGCAATAGACCCGGCCGCCGACCAGCAGGTAAAACACCAGCACGATAGCCAAGCCAATGAGGCCCAGCGTTTCCGGCAAATGCCCGGCCGCCATCGACTGCAGGGCAACGTAGGGATCGGTCAATGGCAGCACATCAAGCGTGTAGCTGTAGGCCAGATTGCCCTTGACGATCCACTGACCGAACCACGGCCCGAGCATGAACAGGGCGAGAATGGAAAACTGCGAAATGCGGCGCAGGATCAGCCACTTGTGCGCCCGTAGCCAGCCCTTTTCCTCGACCGCCTCGGCCCCTATCCGTTTGTGTTTGGCGGCATTCATGGCTTGCCCCCCAGTCCGGGTGGCAGGCTCGGGATGGCGCCGGCTTCACTGCCCGGCATGCCGCGCATGGCCTCGGTCTGGCCGCTGGCCGGATCATAGTGACCAGGCAGCACTGCGCCCTCCGGCACTCGGTCCGGCAGGTCGACCATTTTCGACTCGTCGATCAGCGACTTGCCGGCCTTCGATTTTTCGTCCCAGCCGAGACGGTAATGCTTGCCCAACTCGCCCTTGGCCAGCTTGGGAGGCAGGATGCGAATGGCAGCCTCTTCAAGGACGCAGGACTTCTCGCACTTGCCGCACCCCGTGCAGTGTTCGGAATGAACGGTCGGCAGGAACATCGCATGGCGGCCAGTGCGCGCATTGGGCACCATATCCAGCGTGATCGCCTTGTCGATGACCGGGCAGACGCGATAGC
>ERZ724516.1523-NODE-1523-length-13573-cov-5.049046_pt1 | contig 13573 bp, 10 predicted proteins | sample MGYA00376049_ERZ724516 | MGnify/ENA primary metagenome ERZ724516 (study PRJEB28724, sample SAMN07190886) | activated sludge metagenome | isolation source: activated sludge of sewage treatment plant in Hong Hong | place: USA: Christiansburg, Virginia | collected... | reverse complement strand
GACCAACGCGCTGGATGCGCCGTACGCGCTCGACAAGGGTGATGTGATCTATCTGCCGCCGCCGAATGTCCACGTGGTCGAGAAGGGCGAGACGCTCTACTCGGTGTCGCGGCGCTACAATGTGGATACGCGCTCGCTGGCCCTGCTGAACACCATGCAGCGGCCGTGGACAGTCTATCCGGGTGACGAGCTGATGCTGCCGCCGCTGGCGCGTGAGCAGGCTCGCGAAGTGATCAAGCCTGCACAAGTGGTTGCGCCGGTTGTTGTCGCGAAGGCGCCTGTGGCCAAGGCGCCCGTCGCGAAGACGCCGGCTGCTAAGCCTGTCGACGACAAGGCGATCTCGCTCGTCAACGAGACGGCGGCGCTTGAAACCAAGCCTGCTCCCAAGTCGGCGCCAGTTGCGCAGCCGCCAGCGCCGCCGAAATCCACGCCGCCGCCAACAGCGGGCGCGCGCGACTTCGTGTGGCCGATATCGGGCAATGTCCTGAAAGGCTTCGGGCAGGGCGCGGATGGCATCCGCAATGATGGGGTCAACATCGCCGCCGCGCCGGGCGCTGACGTGAAGGCCGCTGCGGGCGGGGAAGTGGTTTATGCCGGGAGCGAGCTGGCCGGGTTCGGCAATCTCGTGCTGATCCGCCACCCAGGCGGCTGGGTGACGGCCTATGCGCATGCCGACGCGCTGAAGGTGAAAGAGGGCGATCTGGTCAAGCAGGGGCAGGCGATCGCCACGGCCGGGCAGACCGGCAATGCCAGCTCGACGCAAGTGCATTTCGAGCTTCGCAAGGGCAAGGAGCCGGTTGATCCGGCGCTGCACCTGCCTGCGTTGCGGGGATAAGGCCGGTCTCTACCGCGAAGCCGCAGGCAGCATGGCGATTATCCCTGTTGTTCGCGCCCGGACCTCAGGTGTCGCAAGGCACATCTCCACCGCTTCATAGCCAACCGCGCCCGGATGAGGCGTGACCAGTATGGGCGGGCTGTGATTGGCGGGACAGAAGATGATCGTCTCGTCCGCGCCGACGGCGGCGAGATCGAGGATCGCGCTAGACCGCGTCATCAAGAACAGCGGCCGCTTGTTCGTCCGGCGCGTTCGTAGCCAACCGACCAGCGCCTCTTGCGTCGCGTGATCGAGGCCTTGCTCAACCAGATCAATGACAAGGACCGACGGGCCTTCGGCTTCCAGTTCGCCCAGCAGGGCCATGAGCGGATCTGAAACCGTGCCGCCATCCTCGACCAGCCACGCCAGCGCCTGATCGACCCGTGCCTGCAGCGCCGGATCGGTGATATCGGCACACTCCCGGTCGAGGCCGACGAAGCGGGCGTTCGGGATTTCTTCCGCCAGCCGCATGGCCAGCCGGGTCTTGCCGCTGCCCAGCGGGCCGACGATGAAGCTGAGCGGCTTGAGATCCCCGAGTTCGAACCATTCGCCGCCCCACGGCCATGGCAATTCGAATGCTGCCGCAGGTTTGTTCGTCCGCAGCAGCGCCAGCACCTCAGCGTCGGGCCGACTGCCGGATATCAGGTCGGTTCGCAAAGCCCGGACCCGCGCAAGCTTGTCGCCCAGTTGGCGCGACTGCCCTTCCAGTGTGGCCTGATGGGCCGCCAAGGCCGGTTCAAGATCCTGCGGTTCACCCGCGATTACGCGCGCCACTTCGGTGAGGCTGAGACCCAGCGCCCGCAGCGCAACGATCTCGCCAGCGCGCGCCATCTCGTCCGGGCCGTAGGCGCGCCAGCCGGCGACGGTGCGGCCGGGAACGACCAGCCCGCGTTGCTCATACAGTCGCAAAGCTTTTGGGGAGACGCCGAGCCTGCGGGCGGCTTCGGACAGGTTCAGGAACGGAGCGGAAGAGGGCACGACTCACCTCGCTTGGGTTGACCGCCATGCTTATCGGGGCGCCCCCAAGGGCCGGGTCAAGCGACCGTTTTGGCGCTTTGCGCCGATCCGCCTCCCTCGTGCTCCGCGAGGGCAAGGAAATTCGCCTTTGTCGTTAAAATTGCGGGGCGTTTTCAGCGCATTGCCAAGGGGGCCTCTCCCGATATAGTCCGCCCGCCTAAGCTCCCCCTGTCTGGCGGGAGCGTCGAGAGATTCCCACGGAGAGCCGATGTCGTCGTTCCTCATGTTCTTCCAGCAGGCCGCTGCCCCGGCAGCCGGCGCAGCCCCCGCCGGTGACGGCATGGGCGCCCTGCTCGCGAACCTCATGCTGCCGATCGGCATGATCGTGATCTTCTACTTCCTGCTGATCCGCCCGCAGAACAACCGGATGAAGAAGCACAAGGCGATGCTCGCCGGCATGAAGAAGGGCGACACCGTCATCACCCAGGGCGGCATCATTGGCCGTATCTTCCAGCTCAAGGACGATGAAATCGTCCTCGACACCGGCGAAGGCGGCAAGCTGCGTATCGTGCGTGGCATGATCGTGGACGTGAAGAACCCGTCGGCCCCCGCGCCGGCGAACGACTCCAAGGAAAGCTGATCTTTCCATGCTTCTGCGTTTTCCCGCCTGGAAGGTCGCGCTTGTTCTTGTGACGCTTCTGCTTGGCGCGCTTGCGTGCCTGCCGAACCTGCTCACTGAGCAACAGCGCCAGCAATACATCGCCTGGCTGCCGGTGAAGCCGCTGAATCTTGGCCTCGACCTCAAGGGCGGGGCTTCGATCCTGCTCGAGGTCGATCCGGTCGAGTTGCGGCAGAACGAGCTGCGCAATGTGAACCGGGCGGTGGGCGAGAAGCTGCGCGAGACGCCGCTGATCCCGGTGACCAGCCGGAACCCGGAAGGCGACGCGGTTGTCGTCAAGCTGCGGAATGCGACGGACAGGGCGCAGGCGCTGGAGCGGATCAAGTCGCTCGGCAAGCCGCCGGCCGGTTCGATCGGTGTGGCGGACTATTACATCATCACCGAGCGCGCCGATGGCGCTATCGAAATACGCTTCAGCGATGTGCGCTTCGACAAGCTGCAGGTTGATGCGCTTTCCAGCTCGATCGAGGCTGTTCGCCGCCGTTCCGACAACTCCGGTCTGGTCGAGCCGAACATCCAGAAACAGGGCGATAGCCGCATTCTTGTTGAGGTTCCGGGCCTCAATCCGGCGGAAATGGACAGCCTGATCGAAACGCTGACCAAGACCGGCGTGCTGACGTTCAATATGGTGGATCCCGGCGCGAACATTGCGGATTACACGCCAGGCGTGCCGCGCAACAACCGCGTGGCCTTGCCGGACGACAGTCTCAATGGCGCGATCGAAGTGATCCATCTGGACGCCATCATCCAGGGGTCTGACCTTTCAGGCGCGCAGCAGGATTTCGACGAAACGGGCGGCGCGAGCATCGCGTTCTCGCTGCATCCGGCGGGCGCCAAGCGTTTCGGCGACGAAACGCGCAAAAATGTGGGCCAGCGCTTCGCCATCGTTCTGGACGACCGCATTGTTTCCGCTCCGACCATCATCTCGCCGATTACCGGCGGCAGCGGGCGGATCACGGGTAGCTTCGAGATCGAAGAAGCCGAGTCGATGGCTGTCGTGCTGCGCTCCGGCGCGCTGCCGGCCAAGCTGAAAGTTGCTGAACGCCGTGTGGTTGATGCCAGCCTTGGCGCCGACTCGATCCGCGCGGGCGTGACGGCTTCGGTTGTCGGCGTGGCGCTGGTGGCGGCGTTCATGATCGCGGCTTACGGCCTGCTGGGCGTATTCGCGGTGATCGCGCTTCTGCTGAACATGGTGATGATGATCGGCGTGCTGTCGTTCTTCGGGGCGACGCTGACGCTGCCGGGCATCGCCGGCATCCTGCTGACCATGGGTATGGCGGTCGACTACAACGTGCTGATCTTCGAGCGGATTCGCGAGGAGAAGAAGGCGGGGCGGTCTCCGATCACGTCGGTTGAGGCCGGTTACGAACACGCCATGGCGACCATTATCGACGCCAACGTGACCCACCTTGTGGCGGCCCTCGTGATGTTCAACCTGGGCTCCGGGCCGGTTAAGGGCTTCGCCCTGACGCTGGCGCTGGGGGTGCTGACCTCGATCTTCACGGCGGTTGTCGTTGCCCGCTGGATCATGTCGATGTGGCTGAAGACGTTCAGGCCGAAGTGGATCCCGATCTAGGAAGGCGACAGCCGGGAATGGTGAACAGGGAGGGGTGTTGCTGAAAACCCCCTTATTTTGGAGGCCGTGGCCCCCAAATCCTTACTCACCGCCCAGTATTCGCCACTCGTTACAAAACCCATGGACGACCGGGCCCCTTTGCCTTAGACGGTCCCGTCCAAACCCCGGAATATCATGAAAACGCCCACCGGAACTTCCGAGACCGCTTCCAGTAACCCGCCCAAAAAGCGGATCGGCCCCATCACGTTCTTCAGCCAGGTTCGCGCTGAAGGCCGCAAGGTGACCTGGACGACGCGCAAGGAAACGATGGTTGCGTCGATCATGGTGGTGGTCATGGTCGTCGTTGCGGCGATCTTCTTCTACGCCACCGACAGCATCGTGAAGCTGGCGGTCGGGTTCGCGACGGGGATCTGGCACTGATGGCTGACGGACGCTGGTATATCGTTCACGCTTACTCGAACTTCGAGAAGAAGGTCGCATCGACCATTCGCGAGCAGGCCGAGATGCAGGGCCTGTCCGAGCTGATCGAAGAGATCGAAGTTCCGACCGAGGAAGTGGTTGAGGTCGTTCGCGGCCGCAAGCGCACGGTCGAGAAGCGCCACATGCCGGGCTATGTGCTCGTGAAGATGCGCATGACGGACGAGGCATACCACCTCGTGAAGAACACGCCGAAGGTCACGGGCTTCCTGGGCGCCGAGGGCGGCAAGAAGCCGTTGCCGGTTCCGCAATCTGAAGTCGACCGCATCCTGGGCAAGATCCAGGCTGGCGCGACGGAGCGTCCGCGCACGAAGATCCAGTTCGAGATCGGCGAGAAGATCAAGGTCAACGAAGGTCCGTTCGCGGGCTTCGAAGGCGCGGTGGATTCCATCGACGAAGCGACTGGCCGCCTGAAGGTGACCGTCACGATTTTCGGCCGGTCTACGCCGGTCGATCTGGAATACGGTCAGGTCGACAAGATCTGATCGCATACTGGGGTGCATGCACCCCGCAAGCGCGTGGAAGGCTAGCCGCCGCACCACGCATTCCCAGACTGGATGCTCCCTTGGGAGCTGAAGGTCGTATTCGCACGTGAGGGAAACATGGCGAAGAAACTGTTGGGGAGCCTGAAGCTTCAGGTTCCCGCCGGAGCGGCAAACCCGTCTCCTCCGATCGGCCCCGCTCTCGGTCAGCGCGGCATCAACATCATGGAATTCTGCAAGGCCTTCAACGCAAGGACCGCGCAGGAACAGAAGGGCACGCCCCTTCCCGTGGTGATCACGTATTACCAGGACAAGTCGTTCACCTTCGAGATCAAGACGCCGCCGGCGTCCTATCTCCTGAAGCAAGCGGTGAAGATCACGTCCGGCTCGAAGCTGCCGGGCCGCGATTCTGCCGGTACGGTCACGATGGACCAGTGCCGCGAGATCGCGAAAAAGAAGCTCAAGGACCTCAACACGGATGACGTGGATGCTGGCGCGAAGATCATCGCCGGTTCCGCCCGTGCGATGGGTCTGCAAGTGACGGGAGCGTAGTCCAATGGCTATCGGAAAACGCACAACCGCCGCCCGCAAGGCCGTCGACCCGACCAAAAGCTACAAGGTCATGGACGCCGTCAAAATCGTGAAGGGCAACGCGAAAGCGAAGTTCGACGAAACGATCGAGATCGCAGTGAACCTCGGCATCGACCCGAAGCAGGCGGACCAGAACGTCCGCGGCGTCGTCAACCTGCCGGCCGGAACGGGCCGCACGGTGCGCGTCGCTGTGTTCGCTCGCGACAAGAAAGCTGACGAAGCCCGCGCCGCTGGCGCTGACATCGTTGGCGCGGAAGACCTGTTCGAAACCGTGAACGGCGGCAAGGTCGACTTCGACCGCGTCATCGCCACGCCGGACATGATGGCCCTCGTCGGCCGTCTCGGTAAGGTGCTTGGCCCGCGCGGCCTGATGCCGAACCCGAAGGTTGGCACCGTCACGCCGAACATCGCCCAGGCTGTCAAAGACGCCAAAGGCGGCTCGGTCGAGTTCCGCGCCGAGAAGGAAGGCATCATCCACGCTGGCGTGGGCAAGGCCTCGTTCTCGGAAGCTGACCTCGAGAAGAACGTTCGCGCCTTCGTCGGCGCGCTGGTGAAGGCCCGTCCGTCGGGCGCCAAAGGCACGTACGTCAAGAAGATCGCGATCTCCTCGACGATGGGCCCGGGCGTCTCGGTCGACGTGTCGGACATCTCGCAGGTTGCCGCGAACTAGGGTTCGCTGACTGATGGAATGAAGAAGGGCCGGCGGAGAAATCCGCCGGCCTTTTGCTATTCGCAGCGCGGGGTCGCGCGGTTGCCGATGCTTACGAAACGGGGCAGGGTCGCCACGACGCGAGGGGAATGCGTCGGGGTGGGGCGACGCATGGCGGGCGAAATCTTCATCAGCTATCGGCGCGCCGACCAGGCGAAGGCGCGGCTGCTGCATGCGTTGCTTAAGCAGCGCGGCATCGATGCTTGGTATGACGGGCTGCTGGGCCCGGGCGAAGACTGGCGGCAAAAAACAGCGCAGGCGCTGGAGCAAGCGCCCATTTTCGTGCTGCTGTTCTCCAGGATCGCGTCGGAGAGTGACGATATATCCAAGGAGCTGGCAGCAGCGACGTTCTCGAAGAAGCTGATCGTCCCGGTCAGGATCGAGAACATCAAGCCGAGTGGCGCCTTCCTCTACGAGTTGGCCTCTCGCAACTGGACTGACGCCTATGAGGACGCGGAGGCGAGTTTCGCCGACCTTGCGGACAAGCTTGCCGCGCTGGTGAAGGGCGGCCCAGCGGCCGACGTCGCCGCCTACAGCCTCGGCTCGACCGAGCCGCCGCCGAAGATAGAACCGCGCCCCCAGCCCGCAGCGCCCCCGCCGCCTGTGACGACGCCATGGTTCAAGCGCCTGCCGGTGCTGGCCGGCGCCGGCGCGCTGGCGGTGGCCGTAATCGCCGGGGCGGCCTTCATGATGCGTGGGGCGGCGACCGACGCCGGCGCGCCGGCTGAAGAAAACATGCGCGTCGCCTTCTTCGGCTTCACCTCTGATGACGACCCGGCGGCGAAGCAGGCTGCCGCCATCGCCACCGAAGAGGGTTACAGGGCCCTGAACAACCTGCGTCTCGACACAGTGAACCGCGTCGATATCGAGCATGGCGGCGAGGGCTCCACACTCGACCGCGCGGCGGCGCTCGGCGCCCGCTTCCTGCTGGAAGGCAATGTCAGCCGCGAAGGCGAAAGGCTGCGGACGACCGGCATGCTGGTCGACGTACCCACCCGCACTACCATCTCTCAGGGCTCCAGCACGCCGAAGATCGACAATCCGCGCTTCGCCGGAACCTCGTCGAGCCAGGGGGCCGTGGGCTCTCTCAACTGCGTTGTGGCCTATGTGACCAATTTCGGCGTAGCCGCGCCCGATACCGCGACCCTTACCCTGTTCGGCGATGTTTGCGGGTCCAACTTCGCGCGGCAGCCACCGTATCTGAAAGAACTGCTCGAACGTTATCCCGACAGCGGCTTTGGCCACGCACAGCTGGCCGGCTCGCTCACCTACACCCTGCTGACCGTACCGGCGGCGCAGAGGCCAGGGATCGTCGCGGAGGCCGACGCGGCCCTCGCGCGGGCCGAAGCTCTGGCGCCCGACACACCGGCGACGGCGGTGGCTCGCGCCTCCGTGGCCATTGCGCACGACCGGCCGCCTCTGGACTGGCTGCCACGACTGGAGTCCGACCTGGCGGGGACGCCATCCCGCAAGGACGCATTTAACTACTCCAGGGCAAAGCGCATGGCGGGCGTGAACCTGCTGCAGGTCGGTCGCATCGCGGACGCGGTCCTGTATCTGGAGACGGCGCTTGAAGCCAATGCCAACGACCCAGTCGCCCGTTACTACGCCTTGATAGCGCGTGCCGCGGCAGGGCAGTACGGCTTCCAGGAAGGCTTTGAGGCCGTCGTGTCGCGGCGCATTACCTCCTACCTCTGGGAACTCACGCTGGTGTCCGCGATCTTCATGAACGCCATGGACCCGGAAAAGGTTTTCGCCGTAGCGCCGGAGGACGTGGCGACGGCCGTTCCCTGCTATCGCGATCTGATCGCCTCGCTGAAAGCCCGCGATTATCGAGCACGGTTGGCGGGCGCAAAGCGCGCTGACGCCTGCCTGACAACGTTCGACAGCCCCCACGTCAACATCATGGCGCAGGCCACGCTGGGCGATCTCGACCGCGCTTACGCCCTCGCTGACCGGCCGGATCTCACGCAGATGTTCTGGAACTACTTCCCGACACTGTTCCTTCCGCCTAACCGGCCCATGCGGGCTGATCCCCGCTTCCTGCCGCTGATGCAGAAGCTCGGCTACGTTGACTACTGGAAGCAGACAAAGACCCAGCCTGATGTGTGCGGGACGCCTGAGGAGCGGGATATCCCGGTCTGCGTGGCGCTCCGCTAGGGGCTCGCAAATAGGCGATCTGATCCCTATTTCGCGTTTTCCGGGTATTTTAACCCGCCGGATCAGCATTTGGGAAAAAAGCAAGGGGCGGGTTGCAACAAAGCTGAGGGGCGGCTATAGGAGCCCCCTGAGCGGCAGATTCGTTAATTCGGGCCTGCCGTTTCTCGTCCAAGATTGCAGGTGGAGCAAGGCGTACACACCAGACTAACTATCTGGTTTTGCTCCTCAATTTCCTGCATGAGACGGGGTGTGACGGGACAGGGTGCGTAGTTGGCGCAATCGCTAACGACGACGCCCTTGAGTTCGTTTCTGCCCTGGGACGGGGGCACGCTGGTCATGCGGACCGCGCGCTCTCTCCGTGACCGACCGGCCGCCCCAGGGCGTCCCGGAAGGGCTGGGAAGGGTGAAACGGCCGCAAGTCCTGTGTGCGCTTCCTGGGGCGATCGGGCTAGTCCGGTCGTCCAACTTGGAGACCGCATATGGATAAAGCTGGAAAAGCGGTAGCGCTGGAGGCCTATAAGAAGGTCTTCGCCGACGCCGGCGTGATCGTTGTCACGCAGTATTCCGGATTGACCGTACGGGAGCTCACAGATCTGCGCGTGAAGCTGAAAGGCGAGGGCGCGGCTCTGAAGGTTATCAAGAACCGGCTTGCGAAAATCGCACTGGACGGCCGTGGCGGCGACAAGGCGGGGGCGATGTTCGTCGGCCCCGTGGCGATCGCCTTCTCACCCGATCCGGTAGCGGCTTCGAAAGTCGTGGCGGACTTCGCCAAGGCGAACGACAAGCTCGTTCTCGTTGGCGCTCTCATGGGCGACCAGGTGCTCGACCAGGCCGGCGTGAAGCAACTCGCTTCGCTTCCGTCGCTGGATCAGCTCCGTGGCAAGATCATCGGCCTCATCCAGGCTCCGGCGACCAAGATCGCTGGAATCGTGGCTGCGCCGGCTGGTCAGCTCGCTCGTGTCATTGGCGCTTACGCCAACAAGGACGCCGCCTGAGACCTTCTCCACTACGTGAAATTCGAAGTCACACACCCGAACTCAAGGAAATCCTGAAATGTCGAAACTTGATAAAATCGTCGAGGACCTGTCCTCGCTGACCGTCCTCGAAGCTGCCGACCTCGCGAAACTTCTCGAAGAGAAGTGGGGCGTTTCGGCTGCTGCTCCGGTTGCTGCTGCTGCTCCCGCCGGTGGCGGCGCTGCTGCTCCGGCCGCTGAAGCCCAAACCGAGTTCTCCGTCATCCTGAAGGATGCCGGCGACAAGAAAATCAACGTGATCAAAGTCGTTCGCGAAGTCGTGCCGAGCCTCGGCCTGAAAGAAGCGAAAGACCTCGTCGAAGCTGCTCCGAAAGCCGTCAAAGAAGGCGTGTCGAAGGAAGAAGCCGAGACCATCAAGAAGAAGCTGGAAGAGACCGGCGCCAAGGTCGAAATCAAGTAAGGCCTTGTTCGCATCGCCGGAGGGCGTGGCTCTCCGGCGATGCGTCCGCCTTCTGCCCCCAGCGCAAAGAGGGGTTGACGGGTGGTGTAGAGTTATCGGGCGGTCTGATTCCAGATCGCATTTGCGCACCGGATACTAACGGTCCAACGGCGCTGCCCTAGCCCTGAGGGTGGACGCTGCGGCCCAGAAAAAAGCGAGCTGACCAAGACATGGCTCTGTCGTTCACGTCGAAAAAGCGTATTCGGAAATCCTACGGAGTAATCACTGAAACAGTCCTGATGCCGAACCTCATCGAGGTTCAACGTTCGTCCTACGAACAGTTCCTGCAGATGCACACCCCGGCCGCTTCGCGCGACCAGGACGGCCTTGAGGCCGTGTTCAAGTCGGTGTTCCCGATCAAGGACTTCTCTGACCGCGCCACGCTCGAATACATCTCGTACGAGTTCGAGGCCCCGAAATTCGACGTCCAGGAGTGCATGCAGCGCGACCTCAACTTCGCTGCTCCCCTGAAAGTCAAACTGCGCCTGATCGTCTTCGAAACGGACGAAGAGACTGGCGCCAAGTCCATCAAGGACATCAAGGAACAAGACGTCTATCTCGGCGACATCCCGCTGATGACGGACAAGGGCACGTTCATCATCAACGGCACCGAGCGCGTCATTGTTTCCCAGATGCACCGCAGCCCGGGCGTGTTCTTCGACCACGACAAGGGCAAGACCCATGCGTCGGGCAAGCTGCTGTTCGCGGCGCGCGTGATCCCGTATCGCGGCTCGTGGCTCGACTTCGAATTCGACGCCAAGGACATCCTGCACGTCCGCATCGACCGCAAGCGCAAGCTGCCGGCGACCGTGCTGCTGCAAGCCCTGAACTATTCGGGCGGCAAGATCATGGACACCTTCTACAACAAGGTGACGTACAAGCTCGACAAGGCCGGTTGGGTCACGGGCTTCTCGGCTGACCGCTGGAAGGGCGCGCGCCCGGAATTCGAACTGGTCGACAAGAAGACCGGCAAGGCTGTCTTCCCGGCTGGCAAGAAGATCACCCCGGTCAAGGCCAAGAAGGCCGAGGCTGATGGTCTGCAGGACATCCTGGTTCCGTCGACCTTCCTGGAAGGCAAGTTCATCGGCGAGGACGTGATCAACGCTGCGACCGGCGAGATCTACGCTGAAGCTGGCGATGAGCTGACCGAAGAGACCGTGGCCGCGCTGCGCGACGCCAAGGTCAAGTCGATCCAGCTGCTCGACACCGATGGCGACAACGCCCGCGGTCCGTGGCTGCGCAACACGCTGAAAGTGGACAAGGCGACGTCGCGCATCGACGCGCTGTCGGACATCTACCGCGTCATGCGCCCCGGCGAACCGCCGACGCTCGAAGCCGGCGAAGCGCTGTTCAACCAGCTGTTCTTCGATCGCGAGCGCTATGACCTCTCGGCCGTCGGCCGCGTGAAGATGAACATGCGTCTCGGCATGGAAGCTCCCGATACGCAGCGCACGCTGCGCGAGGAAGACATCGTCGCCGTGATGCGCACCGTGCTCGACCTCAAGGACGGCAAGGGCGAAGTCGACGATATCGACAACCTCGGCAACCGCCGCGTCCGTTCGGTGGGCGAACTGCTCGAGAACTCGTTCCGCGTCGGCCTCGTCCGCATGGAGCGCGCGATCAAGGAGCGTATGTCGTCGGTCGATATCGACACCGTCATGCCGCACGACCTGATCAACGCGAAGCCGGTTGTGGCTGCCGTGCGCGAGTTCTTCGGTTCCTCGCAGCTCTCGCAGTTCATGGACCAGACCAACCCGCTCTCCGAGATCACCCACAAGCGCCGTCTCTCGGCGCTTGGACCGGGCGGTCTGACGCGCGAGCGCGCTGGATTCGAAGTCCGCGACGTTCACCCGACCCATTACGGCCGTATCTGCCCGATCGAAACGCCGGAAGGCCCGAACATCGGCCTCATCAACTCACTGGCTACGCACGCCCGCATCAACAAGTACGGCTTCATCGAGAGCCCGTACCGGAAGGTGAAGGACGGCAAGCTGACGCAAGAGGTGAAGTACCTCTCGGCGATGGAAGAGCAGCGTTACTCGATCGCCCAGGCGAACGCGAAGATGGACGCCAAGGGCGTTCTTCAGAACGAGTTCGTCAACGCGCGGGTTGGACCTGCGCGCGACGCCATGCTCGTGGCGCGCGACGCCGTCGACTACATTGACGTGTCTCCGAAGCAGGTTGTCTCGGTCGCCGCGGCGCTCATCCCGTTCCTCGAGAACGACGACGCCAACCGCGCGCTGATGGGCTCGAACATGCAGCGTCAGGCCGTGCCGCTCTTGCAATCCGATGCTCCCTTCGTGGGCACCGGGATCGAAGCGGTCGTCGCTCGTGACTCCGGCGCCGCCATCATGGCCCGCCGCGCCGGTGTCATCGACCAGGTCGATGCGACCCGTATCGTTGTGCGTGCGACCGAGATGCTGGAACCGGGCGAACCCGGCGTCGACATCTACCGTCTGCGCAAGTTCAAGCGCTCGAACCAGTCCTCCTGCATCAACCAGCGCCCGCTGGTGAAGGTGGGTGACACGGTGAAGCGTGGCGAAGTCGTCGCCGACGGCCCCTGCACCGATTTCGGCGAACTGGCCCTGGGCCGGAACGTCGTCGTCGCGTTCATGCCCTGGAACGGCTACAACTACGAAGACTCGATCCTGATCTCCGAGCGTATCCTCAAGGATGACGTCTTCACCTCGATCCACATCGAGGAATACGAAGTCGCCGCCCGCGATACCAAGCTCGGGCCGGAAGAGATCACCCGCGACATCCCGAACGTCGGCGAGGAAGCCCTGCGCAACCTCGACGAAGCGGGCATCGTCTACATCGGGGCCGAAGTGCAGCCGGGCGACATCCTGGTCGGCAAGATCACGCCGAAGGGCGAAAGCCCGATGACGCCGGAAGAAAAACTCCTCCGCGCCATCTTCGGCGAGAAGGCCAGCGACGTGCGCGACACCAGCCTGCGGCTGCCCCCGGGCGCCTATGGCACCATCGTGGAGGTTCGCGTCTTCAACCGCCACGGCGTCGACAAGGACGAACGCGCGCTCCAGATCGAGCGTGAGGAAGTCGAACGCCTCGCCCGCGACCGCGATGACGAGCTGACCATTCTGGAGCGGAACATCTATTCGCGCCTGAAGTCGCTGATCATGGGCAAGGCAGCGGTCAAGGGGCCGAAAGGCATCAAGGCCGGGTCGACCATCGACGAGGAACTGCTGGGTACGCTGTCGCGCGGCCAGTGGTGGCAGCTGGCCCTTGGCGAAGAGAACGACGCCAAGGAAGTCGAAGCCCTGCACGACCAGTTCGAAGCGCAGAAGCGCGCCCTGGATCACCGTTTCGACGACAAGGTCGAAAAGGTGCGCCGTGGCGACGACCTGCCTCCGGGCGTGATGAAGATGGTCAAGGTCTTCGTCGCGGTGAAGCGCAAGCTGCAGCCGGGCGACAAGATGGCCGGCCGTCACGGCAACAAGGGGGTTATCTCCAAGATCAACCCGCTCGAAGACATGCCGTACCTGGAAGACGGCACGCCGGTCGACATCGTTCTGAACCCGCTGGGCGTGCCTTCGCGCATGAACGTCGGTCAGATCCTCGAAACCCACATGGGCTG
>ERZ724516.1520-NODE-1520-length-13586-cov-4.280393_pt1 | contig 13586 bp, 10 predicted proteins | sample MGYA00376049_ERZ724516 | MGnify/ENA primary metagenome ERZ724516 (study PRJEB28724, sample SAMN07190886) | activated sludge metagenome | isolation source: activated sludge of sewage treatment plant in Hong Hong | place: USA: Christiansburg, Virginia | collected... | reverse complement strand
CTTCTTCGATATTTATTCCTTCAGCTGGTGAAAGCAAGGTGATGCTAATCCTATTGCTTGAACCATTTTGTGTGCCGTCGCATCCTGCGTAATGTAAAACTTGGACAGTTGGTAGTCCTTCATATTCGCATTCTTCCATTAGTAATACTTCGGCATAATTTAATCCGCGATGTGCAATTCTTAGATAGCCAAGTAAATCGTCGGTTGATCCGTCGTATAATCTATATACCTCGCTGGATTCACCAGTAACAATGCGCTTTCCTATAACGAAGCCTTTGTAACCCCATTGATCGAGTAAAGGTTTCAATATGCATTCTGGTGTTTGCCAGCGGGCGTGAAGGTCAGTATGAAATCTTTTAACCTCAGATTGAGAAACTACGGTTAAATACGACATAGGTAAAATTATAGAGCATATTGGTCACTTGGTTCCAGCCTGTTAGCGAGTCAACAACAAACAAAGTACGCTCAACTGTGCACTCTTTTTTGATACAGGCCAGAAAGTAGTTTTATTTTTAAAATATTATTAGTTTATCTATAAGAATAATCGATGTGTTTAGTCGTTAGTTTGTAATTTTAATTTATATTGAGCTTCGAGTTGTTTTTGTTGCTCATTTGCAGATTTGGCAGCTTTTAAAAGCATTTCTTTTTTCTTTTTCTTAGGTAGGTTATTAAAACCACCATCATTTTTTTTAAATAGATTCTTCATCTAATATCCTCTTTACGTTATCTTCAGCATATATGAAATTTTATCATTGGGCTTGCTTAACTGAGTTTAATAAATTTGTATAACATTCTTCAGGCGATCCAATATGGCCGCTTTGATGTGCGAGATCATCTTTCCATTGAGCTCCCGGGTATTCTTTTCGCATTGAAGGAAGAAGTTGGTCTCGCATGGTTTTTATCCATGCGGGATATTCTTTGATCATCAGATCGATATCTTCGGAACATTGAATATTTCTGCATTTTTCTCTATTTCTATTTCATCGATCATAGATTCATCCTAATTATTTTTTTAAAGTCAATTTAATATTCTTAAATTAACTTTAGAAGGGTTCATTAAATTCAATCAGTATTTTCTGAATTTCAAAAGATACCGGATCGCATTTTGATACCTGAAAATTTTCCTCTTGAGCTGTTTTTAGATCCGACAATGCTTCTTCATCCCAAATACGTTCCTTTTTGATTCTTGACCAGATCGACCGTGTCTGATCAAAAGACTTTGACAACCGAAGTGATTTTATGAAACTTGGTTGCATCAATGCAGCAGTTTTACTATTTACAGTCAAAGTTTGGAGGATGGCAGTTACTGTTTTATCTACTGCCTGCAAATCACGATCAGGGTTGGGGATCTCATTGGCTATATCGTGGGCTTGGATTCGCTCGATAATTCCATATGGTAACACACCAAATGAAATAGGAATTATTGGGATGGCGCGAGCATACGCAAATGCGGTTTCATGGTCAACCCATTTACTTTCATGAACACCTTTAGTTAGAAAAACTGCTAATACATTGCATTCATTCAATGCACTTTCTATTTCCAGCGGCCATTCACTCGCCGGTTCGATATCTTGATGTGCAACAAATGTTGCTATTCCATAACTCCTTAATTTTGAACATACTTTAGAAACAAATGACCTGTTTCCTGTTAAGTGACTTACAAAAAGCTTTATAGGTAATTCAGTGAATGTGTTTTTTGAATTGCCAATTTCATCATTCGTGATTTCACCTGGAATTATAGATATCGCATAATAAAAATCCATCAATTGCCAATCCGTAGCAGTTTCTAAAGCTTGATAGACGTATGGCCTTATTCCACTCATAAAATTTGATAAAGGTTCTAACCCACATTCGGATAATATCAAATCGACTTCAGCAAAATCCGAACCCTCAGCCCAACGACCAATTTCGCGTTTTATACGTATTTTCTCTTGATTATCCACTTGATATTCCTCAATTTGTTATCATCTGATTCTTTTAATTTCCTGTGTAAGAAGATCAAAGGTATAATCTACAATTTCACCGCTGACCAGAAGATCAACTGCAGTGTTTATTGCGGAAAACGGTGCGACATACCATTCATTTGCTGAATTTTTGAAACCATCAACATTTATAACTTCAGCATCGAGTTGCACTTCACCAAAAAACTTGTGCAGTAAATGTTCAAATCTTTGTACATTAATGTTGAACACCCTGTACTCTTCTACAACTTCGACTGGTGCCATTAGATAGGTTGGGTCTTTCTCGGCATTTTTTATACGAGCGTTTACAGGTCCACGAGAAAAACCTATTTTGTATAAATTTTTGATACTAGCAATCTGGCTATTCTCACTTAGCGAGTGTAAAACGTATATATAACCGCCCTCTTCATCATCTTCGCCAACACCAAGCAATGGATCTAATAACTTGTCACTATTTTCCGTTATTCGTTTACCATCAGAATACAAACCAGCTGCCAAAGATCTAATCAATATATCTGATTCTGTACCATTTTCATATATGACACGCAATCTACCATTGGTCGCATAATTTTTCTTATATATTTCGCCTACATCAGCAATATAAAGCACGACCCCAGACTGAACAAAATAATCACCTTGTCTTATTTGGTTTACATTTGTAAATCTTTTTAAAATTCGTTTGCCACTTTCAAGATCGTAGTGACATTCTTTAAACAAGCTTTCAAACTCACCGAAATCTTTACAAGGTTTTCTTGTAGCTATATAATCAGGTTGCTCGACAACTTTTGGCACATGTTTCAATTCAAACAAATCATCGTCATCACTATTCAATAGATCGTCGCCAAGAATATCATCGATAGAAGAAGGAACATCGAAAGTTAAAAGTCCGTGAACATCGTATTCTTTTAATTGTTCAGCTTTTGCTTCATCCATGCGTATAGCAAATAGTCGTTGTGACAGTTGATATTCGTTCAGATTCGATTTATCAGCGATAGGTTCTCGCCCACTTGCTTCGACAAATCTATTAATTTCTTCAAAGGAATTAGCAAGACGATCATCTTGCGAAATCGGTTTAGCAACAGGTTTATTTTCTAAAACACCAAATGGGTCATCATCAAAAATATCATCAAGTGATTTATATTCCAATTTATCCGCGTTTCTTTTTCTCATTTTTAAGGAATAATATGACATTAGCCATTCGTCGTTCTTCAAAGTTATTTGAATGTCTAGATGGTTCTTGACCATTATGAGCATTTAGCCAAAGTTTAATTTTTGGGTAAGCGATTAATGCTTCTTCTTCTGTTACATCTAAGCGATTTGAATCGATTGTATCTTGTATTACCCTCAACACTTTAGGAGTTACAGATTTTGACAAGATTTCAAAAGCTTTTTGGAAAGGGTTCACACTATCTATTAAGTCAATATTTAGATCATCTATATTTACAAATTGTCCTGCCATACGAACAAATTTCTTATCTCCACTTATTTCTATTGAACTATTCTTTATAACTGCATCAGCTACAATACCTTGTCTCACCTCTTCAACTTGTTCATCACTTAAATCTGGATAGTTTTTTCTTATAACTTTAGGTATTAATACTTTATTCAAGACCAGAGGATCAACACCACCAGGCATCGCTTTTAAAATATCTGGGTCTTGAAAACACTTAGCTTTTAAATCATTTAAATCTGTTTCAAGTATTTGTGTTACTCTTTGTGAACGTGCTTCTTTGAAACCTTTTATTAATATTTCACCTGCTTGTGCTTTGTCTTCATCATTTAGTTTTGTTTTGAATTTAAAATTTGGTGCTAATACTTGTTCCATTAATAGTGATGCTGTTATTGCTTTTAACATATTGTTGACTGATGTTTTCACTTCGCTATCTTGTGCATCTGGTTCTGCTATGAGGTTTGTAAATTGAGCATGTTCTTTATTCGGGCTGTCTCTTGTGCATCTACCTATTATTTGTATTATCTCGGTTAGCGAACTTCGATAACCAACTGTTAATGCATGCTCACAGTATGGCCAATCGAAACCTTCTTTTGCCATTCCTAATGCAATTATTAAATCTAAATCGCCTTCATCAGTCATTGCCCGAAGGTAAGCTACGATCTTGTCTCGTTTTGGTTGGTCGTCTTCTACAAGATCAGCAATTTTTATTATTTTGCCGTCACCAAATCGCGGTATTGAGATCACACCAGTTTTTGGATCTTGAACCGCTTGACTACCATCACCGATTAGGTCAATTATTGCGCCTACTTCATCATGTTTTTGTTTTGTGGATTCTCCAGAGTTAACATTTGGTATATGTAATATAGTTTTTCTATTTGTATCTAAAACTTCATTTATTGCAGACAAGTATCGTCCCTGATAAAAATGATATCCGATTCCTAATGATTTTAAATGTTCGTAGCCGTTGAGTTGTTCGTAATAGTTATATGTCACTTTTGTAAATTTTGCTTCATCATCTGTACTCAGTACCGGTATTGCATCACCACGAAAATATGAACCTGTCATCGCGATAATATGTGCAGTTGTATTTGACATTATTGACCGTAAAACTTCACCTAAGCGGCTATCTACACTTTGTGAAATATGGTGGAATTCATCTATTGCTAAAAGTACATTGTCAAAAAAGCCATCACTAATATTTTCATAGGCAAAGCGCAAAGTTGCATGTGTGCATATTAATATTTTGTCGTCATTTTCCATGAATCGCTCGAAAACTTTAACAAGACTTTTTTCGCTTGTTGGAATACATAAATTATTTTCTGTTTCTACTTTCCAATCTTCCCAAAAACCAAATTTTGTAAGTTCAATATTGTCAAAGGATGCACCGATTGCACGTTCGGGCACTACTACTATTACTTTTTTTAAACCTTGTTTATACAGTTTATCTAAACCGAGAAACATTAGTGCACGCGATTTTCCTGCTGCTGGTGGTGCTTTTATTAATAGGTATTGTGCATTGCGTGCTTCGTATGCGCGTTTTTGCATTTCACGCATACCCATATTGTCGGTGGATGTACTTTCACCACTCTGCGCATATTCTGCTTTCACTATTTGGATTGTTTCAGACATTTAATTGACCCTTTTCTTCTTCGATCATTTTCTCATAAAGTTCGAACAAATGCGAAAGTCGAGCTTCATCGTTAAGAAATTGTTTAGTTTGATAACAACGATCAACTACCTCATCTAATTCTTTGTGTGCTTTTCGTAAATCTTCCGGCATTTTATCCGGCTTATACATTTGCTCAAGTGTTTTTTCACTATGGTTTTCTCTTACACTCAATACTTCTAGTGCTTTATCCGCAATATCAGATTTTTGTTTTTCACTAAGTGGTGGAACAGGAAAATTGTTATAAACCAAAGAAGAAGAATACCTGTAATCTGTTTTTAATCGACCTGCAACAGCTCGTGTCCAAACCATGTGCATTCGCGAAGTTATTAAACCAAATACCCACGGTTCGGCACCATATATAATAAAAGCAGAATCTGATACCACAGTTTTTTTATCTATAAAACCAATTGGGATATAATCCCTACTTTCAGAAGAAGTTTTAGGCACTAGCAAACCAGCTGTATTGTTATTTCTCACTTCACCAAATTTATAAGGTGTTTTCGCTAATAATTTTGTAGACTCACGATCGCTTGACGAACGTATTTCTTTTACTTTTCCAAATATTTCTGCTAATTCCTTTGATTTATATGCTTCAACGTATTCGTCGTCTTCAACCCAAAGACAAAACCTTTTTTTACCTTTAATATATTCATCGGCTCCAATAAAATCACGTATGTATCTCGCATTAAAGGAATTGGCCTGAATCAATTGAGTCTTACGCTTTATATCAAAAACTAGGTCTTTACTGTTTGGCATACTACCTATCATTATTGGTGGCAACTTAGATATGACGTTAGAGCGTGTTGTAATTATTTGTTCAGATTTTCCTACAGCAAGATAAGGGTTAATATTACTAGTTTCAACCTTCAGTGAACCTGAAAACAATAATTTCTTTTGACCAATACTTGAATTGTCTAAACCAACGATTATGCATGTTACACCAGCATTACCCTTAGCATTATTACCCCATTTAAAAGATGTGTATGCAAATATAATTTCCATATTTAGTTTAAAAAGATGTGGAAATAAAATGCCTACATGCTCGCCTTGGCAAATTGAATTTGTTGAAACAAATGCCATTTTCGCATTTGTATTTTGAATATACTTAGCACCTTTGATAAACCAGATAGAAATGTAATCCAAGTTTTTTGAATATTTATTACCTTTCATAGCGAATTCTATGTCAGCTTTTTCTTGTTTGCTTTGTAGACGCGCACCATGATACGGGGGATTCCCAACTAAGTAAATTTCACAATCCTTGTCATTCTCGCAAACTTCATTCCATTCGGTTCTAGCTGCATTCGCACAGACAATATTTCCAGTATCTTTTAATGGAATTAGAGAAATTTCTGCACCAAAAAGTTCTTTAAATTCAATATTCATTTGGTGTTTGGCAAGCCATAATGCAAGTATTGCTATTTCGTGTGTAAAATCTTCAATTTCGATTCCATAGAAATTTTCAAGTTTTATACCTGAATCTTGGAACATTTTAAATCCTGCACCTGCGCCATGATCTTTATCAACTGCTTTTTCAAACTCGAGCTCACGTAATCTAAGCAATATATCATTTTCTATTTTGCGTAGTTCTTTATATGCAATAATCAAAAAATTTCCTGAACCACAGGCTGGGTCAAAAACTTTTATTTTACAGATTCGTTCTAAAAGTTTTTTTAATTTGTTTATACTATCTAAAGATTTTTCAAATTCTTCCTGTAGTTCATTTAAAAATAACGGTTCGATTACTTTCATAATGTTAGCAACACTCGTATAATGCATTCCCAACGTTGCTCTATCGCTTTTCGCGACAACAGCCTGCATCATTGAACCGAATATGTCAGGGTTTATTTGCGCCCAGTTGAGTTCGCCACATTTTAAAATTAAGTCTCTGGCTTTTTTAGTAAAAACTGGTGCTTTTAGTTTTTTTGAAAATAATCCACCATTTACATACGGAAAATCTTTCAAATGCGAAGGATATGTAGATTTATCTTTTACGTCTAATGCTTCAAATATTTTGTTTAGGTACTCATTTAAATCACTACCATTTTCTTGGGTATGAGATTCAATCGAATGTGTAAATTGGCTTTTTTCAAAGACTTCAGTATCTTCAGCAAAGAAACAAAACAATAATCGTGAGAAGAATACATTTAAAGAGTGTAAAAATTGTTCATCATCTGAACTATTTTTTTCATCGCGACGTATTTCGTCATAGAGATCTGCCATTTTTTCGGCAGCTTTTCTATCAGCAACACTTTCTTCTTTAAAAGTTGCTTTTTCTCTGCCTGACCAAGGTAGGAAAAATGCTACATTTTTTTCGATATCTTTAATTTCAATGTCTAGAGTATCTTTAGTTATAGTGTCAACTGCCAATAAGTTAATTAGATTTGTAACTATTATAAAGCGAGGAAAGGTTTTCGCTACCTGAGTGTCTTTCTGTAATGTATCGATTGTGTTCAGTAAATTGCTACCACTCTCGACTTTATAATAAACAACTTTTTTTAAACTGACTACAGAACCATCATTAGACTGGTTTGTTGCGCCACTTTTTAACCGCGATATCGAAGATTTTGGTTTGCCATATGCTCGAAGTAGCCCATAGATAAAATCATCATCTAACTCACCTTCACTCATCAAGGCTTTTACATTTACTTCAATTTCGTCTAGTGTTAACACAGTTCCATTCTACCTTTGTTAATATAAAACTTATAAGTTATTAACTCAATATGATTACAACTTCAAACATTCAACCCAAGTATTTTTGAGATTTCATTTTCAGTTAACCCCTGACCTATGTCTTTGGTTCCAATTATTTTCCGCCATTTAGGCAGCATTGCTTCATATTTTGATGACATAGCAATATGTGAATCACCGTTATCATCTCTTACCTCCACGTGAGAATAACGCCTATGTTTTCTCATAAAGCGAAAGTAGCTAAGCATACGATTTTCAGGTGCATGACTGTCGAAACCAGGAAATAAAGTTTCTTTTTTTAAAACTCCAATTTCACGTGCAGAATACTGTAGCGAAACATACATGTCTAATACACTTAAGACAAATTCATTTTCAGTTTTTTCCATATAAGGTTGAATCTGTGCTGAAATCTCAGAATTTATAAAATTGTCGTATCCACCCTTTAAAGAGTCGCTTAACAGTGTAGGCTCATTTTCTTTTACCGCTAGCTTTTCGGCAATGCTGTCGATCGAATCTTTGATTTCAGACACCATAGCAATTATTAGCCTTTCTTCAGCGCTAATCGTTTGCCTATTGACGATATTATCGATAGATGTTCGCAAGAGGCTGCTTATTGACAAACCGGAAGATTGTGCAATTTCCCGCAATTCTTCGTGTTGACCTTCGGTTACCGATATTGATATTTGAGGCATTGGGCCCTTCCTTTTTCTTAATATATATCATAACATAAAACACACTAGATCAATGTGTTTTCATGTTTATTTACCTACATTTACACTATATTATATAAAAATACTTAAATAAAAATTAAAAATACTTGATCATTGAGAGTTCAGTTTTGGGAAAAATACCTTACTACAACAGAGAAGCTAACTTCTATCTCTATAGTGTTCTATTACAGTATTTTATTTAATTGTAGAAACAATAAAATGCCCCCTGGTACTCATAACAGTACAACCATATGCTATACTTGTACTGTTATGAGTAAATGTATATGGTGCTACAAAGAATTTAAAAGACCTCACACAAAGGGACCAGAGCCTAAATATTGCACCACTTCGCATCGTCAGCGTTTCCATGAACACAACAAACTCAGTAAAGCACTCGACAGTCTAACGATAGGAATAAACATTCCTGATACCATGAAAAATGTATTTGCAACTCAAAGCGTGGCTAGCGCTTTTTCACAAATCGCACAACAACCATTCTTGACTCAGATAAAATTTGATAATCTAAAAAACGACATAGGTATAGCAACAAAATTCGCTGACGGAATCAATAAATTTCCTTCAACAAATAGTATTGGCAAATTGTATGAAGCAATTGATACAAACTTCAACAATTATTCAATTGCTGCTACAACGGCTGCTAAAAATTTAACAGAAATAGGTGATTTAGATTTTGGTTCCATCTCATCAGTTATTTCAAAAAGTGTTGCCATCCAAAATACAACTAGTGAACAAATAGGTAAAATTATTGGAGCTACAAATTCAATAGACCAAACAAAACTTTTTAAAGATGACATATTGGGAAAGATAAAAGATTTTCAAAAACCTATGTCTACATTATTTATAACAAAAGATGTAATAAATGCGGTAGATAAAGCTTGGAAACAATTATCTGAAATCAAGTCCGAAACTCTAGCTGGATTAGTACCAAATTTTGAGAACTTAACAAATGAAATAGTTGATTTCAATTTAGCGGTAAGCTCATTAACGGATATAACACATGCATTCGACATGGGTGACCTTGACTTTGAAAAAATTATGAAACCTTTTAATGTAGGATTAGCTGATTACTCAAAATATGAGACCAATATTCAACAAATAATTTTGGATAATTTTAGTGAAGAAAAAATTGAACTTATTTCGAATTATGATCCAAGTTTATCAGTTGAAATTATCACTATTTTAGTTATAATATTTTATCATCTAGCAACGAATTCCTCATTGCTTCAATTCTTAAAAGTGCAAATTGAATTAGCATATGGAGTTAACAAGGTTTTTGAGCATTATGTACCCGATATCCCGAAATTAATTCAATATACAACATTTATTGCACCGTTTATAAAACAAAAATGAAATTTGTTTCCATTTAATGATGCTTGATCAATACGACAATATCTAAATGCTAGAATTTCATTTGAATTTATTTGTTACAATATGATGAAAGACCCAAATGAAAGCAACTGACGCAAAATTTCTTGATTTTTTAAACAAATCTGTACAGTTCGTAGTCCCTATATATCAACGTACATATAGTTGGACTGAAAAAGAATGTGAACAACTTTTGGACGATATTGTGAGGGCAGGCAAAAGCGAAACTTCACATCCACATTTTGTTGGTTCGATTGTTTATATCGAAGGTGGCGAAGCCACAATAACTAGCCAATCGAAACTTCTAGTGATTGACGGTCAACAGCGTATGACCAGTATCACACTTTTAATTGAAGCACTCGCACGCGCACTAGGCGACGAAGAACTAGTTGCTGGTTTTAGTGCAAAAAAGCTACGCAATTATTACTTATTAAACGATTTAGAATCAGGCGAACAAAAATATAAACTGCTACTTTCTCAAAACGATAAAGAATCATTAATATCATATTTAGACAACAAAGCGCTACCTGCTGATTATTCAACGGCAATAAAAGAGAACTTCGATTTTTTTGTCAATCAGCTTTCGAACAAAAAGGATGATCTTTATGCTGTATGTAATGGTTTAACAAAACTAATGATTGTTGATATAAGACTAAAAGTAGGCGATGATGACCCACAATTAATATTTGAAAGTCTCAACTCAACAGGCAAGAAATTAAGCCAAGCTGACCTCATACGCAACTATGTATTAATGGGTCTAGAACCCGATTTTCAATCAGATTTATATACACGCTATTGGCGCCCTATGGAACTTGACTTTGGTCAGAAAGGCTACGCTGAAGATTTTGATGACTTCGTAAGAGATTTCCTGACACTCAAATCAGGTGAGATACCTAGACAAAGCGACGTCTACGCAAGTTTTAAAGAATACTCAGAAAAATATACCCCCGAAAACATAGAAAAATTAGTTAATGAATTACGTGAATATTCTGTATATTATTGCGCAATAGCATGGGGTAAAGAAAGTGACGTTGAACTGAAAAAAGCTTTTTCAGATTTTGCGACATTAAAAGCAGATGTTGCACATCCCCTACTTCTTGAATTTTATGCTGACTATGTTGAAAAGTTACTGACAAAAGATGAGATGGTAATGCTAGTAAACTTAGTAGGAAGCTATGTTTTTAGAAGGGCCGTATGCGACGTTAAAACAAACTCGATGAACTTAACATTTGCTAGATTCACAAAAAATATCGACAAATCAAAATATATAGAAAGCGTTATTGCTAATTTCCAATTATTAGCTACATACAAACGTTTTCCAGACGATCAAGAATTTCGCCAATGTTTAAAAACACGTGACATATATCATTTTGGGAAGAAAACATATTTATTAGGACACCTAGAAAATGTGGATCGTAAAGAACAGGTTTCAGTACTTGAATATACAATTGAACATATAATGCCACAAAATGAGAAAGTTTCAAAAGAATGGATTGACGAACTTGGAGATGAATGGGAACGAATACATGAGACTTATTTGCATACACTAGGTAACTTAACATTGACTGGTTACAACTCAGAATATAGTGACAATTCTTTCACAAGGAAAAAAGAAATGACGGGTGGATTTAACGAAAGTCCGTTACGACTAAATCAAACAATTGCTAAATGTGAAATATGGAATGAAAAAGCTATATTGGAACGCGCAAATAATTTGACTTCAATAGCCATTAACATTTGGAAACGACCGGTACTTGCTGAAGATGTATTAGAACCATATAAACCAGTAAAGAAAATATCGAATACTTACACATTTGAAGATCATAAATATTTAACCAATTCAAAAACAACAAGAACATTATTTGATGAATTAGAGTCGCAGATAATGAACCTAGATACCAACGTATACCGTGTAATAAACTCTTTATATGTTGCATTTAAAGCTGACACGAACTTTGTCGATGTTGTGCCAAAAGCAAAATCACTTAGGCTTTCTATAAACCTCAAATTCTCTGAAGTATACGACCCAGAAAATCTCTGCAGAGATGTGACGGGTTTAGGCAGATGGGGTAACGGAAGTGTATCTATGGATGTAAATAGTCTTAGCGACATACCGTACGCGATGACAATTATTCAGCAAGGATTATTTGCTCAGTTAGATTGATTTTTATTAATAGCAATATTCAATATGAATCATAGTTATTAAAATTATACATCGGTAATTAAATTCGCAATATACTCAAACTGAGAATCATTCTTCTTGCGGGTATTTAGATTCCAGGATACGATGCGCATGTTTATGAGTTCAGCCACTTAATGGATTTAGTAGTGGTTGAGTAAGGTTTACCTAAAAGCACTGAGCCATTCGAGGTAGAATAAACTGTCGCTTTCAGAATATAATGTTAGTTGAGAGAAGAGGTATCTGGTGTGGATAGTAAAGAGTGCAGTAAGACCCTCTAAAAGTGAAATAGAAAAATACTTAACACTTTGGGACTCGCTTGAAAATTATAGATTGCAAGAAAGCAGTTTGAAGAAACTGTTCACAAAGACTTACCCACTAAACGACGACTTGGATGAAGTACTAATTAAGGTATGTGCTTTGAATGATTTTTATAGTACAAGTATTTACTACCCAGTACAAGTTGCAAAACATATAGTTTCGCTACAACTCGATAAAAAATTAATGATTAAAGATCCAAAAGTAGTTAACGAGATAGCATCAGTACAAGTTAAAAAAGATAAGTTGATTAACTATTATTCTTTCGCAACCAAATATTGTAGCCACCATCACCCTACCCTGTTTCCGATCTATGACAGTTACGTCGACAAACTATTAATGCATTTCAAAAAAGAAGATAATTTTTTTGAATTTAAAAAAGCTGATCTAAAGATATACGAAAATTTTAAAAATATACTAGAAAAATTTCGTATATTCTATGATTTGGAAGATTATGACTTAAAACAAATAGATAAATATTTATGGCAAGCTGGGAAGGAATATTTTCCACGCGCATATTAAAATTAAATTGTCTGTTTACCTTTAGTAAGTAATTATCAAATCAGTACTTGCTTTATTAGTTCTAGCCGACATTTATTGATACCTGACTCTATTTATGGCTCATGACCAGCGTAGAGTTGTGAAGATCCACGACTAAATGTCAACCTACAGAGATAACCCACGTTCTACAAGACTTTTAAAAGGCATAGTGTAACGCAACCAAATATTTTCAGACTTATCGCTTTTATAAGTACGCTCTAAATTGAAACCCAAACGATGCGCAATGCTCGCACTTTTAGCATTCTCTTGCTGTACATTTATCAACGCTGTTTCTGCAATGTCATTCTCGACAATCCAACTGGCCATTAATAATATCGCTTCATCCACATAACCATTACCGCGCGACTCGGAGCGCAAAGAATAAGAAATGTTTGCTTCACCAGCTTGAAAGAATTTATCTGCGTCATTATCGATATCAGCTTCAACATGACCTACGACGGCACCGGTACCATTTTCTTCAATTGCAAAATGAAACTTAGGACCGTTGTTCTCCCAATTAGGTATAACCGTTGTTGAAATCCAGTTGCGAACACCATCAAGCGTCGAAGTTTTTCCCTTGCCTAAATACTTGGCAATCTCGCTATCTTCACAATCATGATGAGCCTTGGCATCATTAAGCGTCAAAACTCGCAATGTAATATTGCGCCCTTTGATTATTGGC
>ERZ724516.1518-NODE-1518-length-13596-cov-5.053689_pt1 | contig 13596 bp, 12 predicted proteins | sample MGYA00376049_ERZ724516 | MGnify/ENA primary metagenome ERZ724516 (study PRJEB28724, sample SAMN07190886) | activated sludge metagenome | isolation source: activated sludge of sewage treatment plant in Hong Hong | place: USA: Christiansburg, Virginia | collected... | reverse complement strand
CTTTATGCGAACCTGATCACCTCGGGGATCGGGCTGACGGCAGAGCGGATCGCGGCGCTGGTGGCGGCGGGGGTGGATCATGTCCAGCTTTCGGTGCAGGGGACCACGCCAGCGACGGCGGACCAAGTGGGGGGCTACCGCGGCGGGTTTGCCCGGAAGATGGCGGTGGCAGAGACCATCGCGGCGGCGGGGGTCGCGCTGACGCTGAACGCGGTGATGCACCGGCACAATCTGGGGGAGTTGCCGGAGGTGTTCGATCTGGCCGAGAGGCTGGGAGCGCGGCGGGTGGAGGTGGCCTGCGTCCAGTTCCAGGGCTGGGCGCTGGAGAACCGGGCGGTGTTGCAGCCGACGCGGGAGCAGGTCGAGGAGGCGAAGCGGCTGGTGGCCGAAGCCCGCGCGCAGCGGCGGGGGCGGCTGGTGATCGACTTCGTCCCGCCAGACTACTACGCGGACCTGCCCAAGGCCTGCATGGGGGGCTGGGGGTCGACCGGCCTCAACATCGCGCCGGACGGGTCGGTGCTGCCCTGCCACGCGGCGCAGACGATCCCGGGGATGAGGTTTGCCAACGTGAAGGACACCCCGCTGGAGGAGATCTGGCATCGCGGGCCAGCCTTCGCGGCGTTCCGGGGGACGGACTGGATGCCGGAGCCCTGCCGGTCCTGCGATCGGCGGGAGGTGGATTTCGGCGGCTGCCGCTGCCAGGCGCTGGCCGTCCTTGGCGACGCCTCGGCCCCCGATCCGGTCTGCCGACGGACGCCGGGGCGGGCGCGACTCGACCAGCTTCTCGCGGCCGAGGGGAATGGCCCGGGACTGGAAGCGGCGCGGTGGCGGCGGATCGGGGGGTGATGTGTCCACAGTGGACAGATTTTGAAAACCAAATAAAAACAATCAGTTGAGTTTTTTCATTCAGGGATTCTTAACCTCTGCGACTGGGTCGACCTGATGCGGGCAGTGCCCATCAGGCCGGGGCATTCCGCACCTTGCGCAAGAGGAAAAGCGCGTAGAACAAGTTCGGCATGACGATGGTCAGCGGCACGAGATAGGCTTCCAGCGGCAGGGGGCCTTCGGGCAAGGGCTGCTGCGCTGCCTCGTAAGTCACGAGCAGAAGGCCGAAGTTCCAGAACATGTGGAACACGATCGGGGGCCAGAGCGAGCCGGTGCGCAGGAGAAGCGCGCCGAGAAGGAGGCCGGTCATCGTCGCGGCAACCGCCTGACCGGTGGCTTGCCCCAGATCGCCCATGGCGAAGACGTTCAGCACATGCACGGCGCCGAACAGAAATGCAGTGAGCAGGATCGCGGGCCACAGTCGCAGGTGGGCAGACAGCGCCCGGAAGACGATGCCCCGGAACATCCATTCCTCGGACAAGGCGACGAGGGCCGTGTTGATCGCCAGATACCCGATGGCTCGGTCGGGCGGCAGGCCGATGGCGCAGGCCAGCGCGAAGATCGGCAGGAGCGTCAGGATCGGGAACCACATCAGCCGCAAGGCCACCCTGCCGTCCGGCCGATTGAAGCCAAGGTCGGTCCAGCGGAAGAACCGCGTGAGACACGCGAGCACCGCCAGACCCAGAACCACGTTCCAGGCAATGCCGGTCGACAGCCCGGCGATCAGTTCAGCCATGGAGGACGGGCGTTCGCGGCGCAGCGCGGCACCGACCAGGATACCTGCCACGAGCCAGATCACGAGGGACAGGCCGCCCTGGCGCAGGCGCTTGTGCGAAGGGGTGACGGAGGTATCCATGCTGTCGCGGTCTGCCCGATGTTCTTCCGAATTGTCGCCCGGATGGCCCCGGTCCTTCCCGCGCCAAGTCCCGCTTGCCCCGGCCACGCACTGGACTACGACCATATGACCCGGTTTTCTACGACCATAAGGCCCCGTTCGCTTGACGCATGTCAAACCTCTTCCGGGCCAGCGAGGCGCAATTTGGCGGCGTTTTCAATCGCCAAGGAGAACCCTCATGCATCGCATCGCCAACCGCTCTGTCATTCTGGCCCTGTCGCTTCTGACCCTGACCGCACTGCAGACACTTGCCGACGACGCCGGCTCCTTCGACCAGATCAAGGTCGGGGCCGGCAAGGCGCTGTTCGAGGCGGAGTGCCGCCGCTGTCACGCCACCGATGCCAGTGACCCGAGTTACGGGCCGCTGCTGGAGGGTGTGGTCGGCCGCGAGGCTGGCACGTTCGCGGGCTATCCCTATTCCGAGGCGCTCAAGGCAGCCGGGTTCGTCTGGACCGAAGGTGCGCTCAAGGCCTGGATGGAGGACAATGACGGCTTCGTTCCCGGCACCAAGATGCGCCATGTCGGGATCGAGGATGCGACCGTGCAGGACTTCATCCTGGCCTACCTCCAGTCGATCTCGGGGTGAGGCGGGGCTTACGACCATTGGCCAATACCCGCCCGGCCGGATCGGTCGCAAAGTGACTATGGACAGGTGCCCGGGGGAGGGACCGGCGCGCCGTCCTGTCGCGAAAACCCGAGGGAGGGATCCTGATGAACCGTTTTGTCGCTGCCGTTTCGGCGGCCCTGATGCTTGCTGCCCCGGCTTACGCGGGGATCACCGAAGAAGACCTGGCGGGGGACAGCGCCTCGACCGGGGACGTCCTGACCAACGGGATGGGGCGCGACCTGCAACGGTTCAGCCCGCTGACGCTGATCAACAAGGACAACGTCGGAAAGATGGTTCCGGTCTGGGCCTTTTCGCTGGGCGGTGAGAAGCAGCGCGGGCAGGAAACGCAGCCCCTGGTGCATGACGGGATCATGTACATCACCGGGTCGTACAGCCGGCTCTATGCCATCGACGTCCATACCGGGAAGGAGGTCTGGCAGTTCGACGCCCGCCTGCCCGAGGGGATCCTTCCCTGCTGCGACGTGATCAACCGGGGCGCGGCGATCTATGGCGACAACATCTATTTCGGCACGCTGGATGCCCGGATCGTCGCGCTGAACCTGAAGACCGGCGACGTTGTCTGGAACAAGAAGATCGCGGAGTACAAGGAAGGCTACAGCTATACCGCGGCGCCGCTGATCGTGAACGGCCTTGTCATCACCGGCAATTCGGGTGGCGAGTTCGGCATCGTCGGCGAAGTGCAGGCGCGGAACGCCGAGACGGGCGAGCTGGTCTGGACCCGGCCGACCATCGAAGGCCACATGGGCACCTTGAACGGCAAGGAATCGACGATGACCGGGACGCTGAATGCGTCCTGGCCCGGCGATCTGTGGAAAACCGGCGGCGGGGCGACCTGGCTGGGCGGGTCCTATGACATCGAGACCAACACGATCGTCTTCGGCGCGGGCAACCCGGCGCCCTGGAACAGCTGGCTGCGCAACGCGGGCGACAAGAACGACGGGACCGGTGACAACCTCTATGCCGCCTCGCGCCTGGGGCTGGACCCGGCGACCGGCGAGATCAAGTGGCACTACCAGACGACCCCCCGCGAAGGCTGGGACTATGACGGGGTGAACGAGGTCGTCGCCTTCACCGACAAGGACGGGAACAAGAAGTTCGGCACCGCCGACCGCAACGGGTTCTTCTACGTCCTGAACCGCGAGGACGGGAAGTTCCTGAACGCCTGGCCCTTCGTGAAGGACATCACCTGGGCCAAGGGCATCGATGAGAACGGTCGCCCGATCTACAACGAGGAGAACCGTCCGGGGAACCCCGCCGGTGCGGCGGATGGCGCGAAGGGCGAGGTGGTCTTTGCCTCGCCGTCCTTCCTGGGCGGCAAGAACTGGATGCCGATGGCCTACAGCCAGCACACCGGACTTTTCTATGTGCCCTCGAACGAATGGGGCATGGACATCTGGAACGAGCCGATCACCTACAAGAAGGGCGCGGCCTATCTTGGCGCGGGCTTCACCATCAAGCCGAACTACGAGGACCATATCGGCAGCCTCAAGGCGATCGACCCGGCAACGGGCGAGTGGAAATGGGAATACAAGAACGAGGCCCCGCTTTGGGGGGGCGTGATGACCACGGCGGGGGGACTGGTGTTCTTTGGCACGCCCGAGGGCGAGTTCAAGGCGCTGGATGACGAGACGGGGAAGGAGCTGTTCAGCTTCCAGACCGGGTCGGGGATCGTGGGCCAGCCCGTCACCTGGGACGAGAACGGCGAGCAGTATGTCGCGGTGGTGTCGGGCTGGGGCGGGGCAGTCCCGCTCTGGGGTGGCGAGGTTGCGAACAAGGTCAACTACCTGAACCAGGGCGGCATGGTCTGGGTGTTCAAGCTGCCGAAGGAACTGGCGATGGCGAACTGACCCCCTCTGGTCAGGCCATCCGTCAAGGCCGCGCGCGTCCGGGGAAACCCGGGCGCGCGTGTGCTTTTGCCCATAGGACTTTTGGCCTGTATCGGGCGGGGGCGGCGCGCGATACTCTTGGCCAAGACCCAACCCGGAAGGCGCATGATGATGATGGTTCCCGCAAGCGACCCCCGGCCCCTGCATTCGGCGCTGATCGTCGATGACCATCCGCTGTTCTGCGACGCCCTGTCGATGACGCTGAAGTCGGTCGCCGGGATCGAGGAGATCGAGACGGCGGATAGGCTGGAGACGGCGATTCACCGGGTCGACCTGAACCCGGCGCCGGATGCGATCGTGCTGGACCTGAACCTGCCGGACGTGAACGGCATCGACGGGCTGATCCGGTTGCGGCAGGCGGCGGGGGAGGTGCCGGTGCTGGTGGTGTCCTCGCTGGCGGACAACCGGGTGATCGGGGCCTGCATGGCGGCGGGGGCGGCGGGCTTCGTGCCAAAGCATTCGCGGCGCGAGGTGTTCCGGGCGGCCTTCGACGCGCTGCGGGAGGGCAAGCGCTATCTGCCCGAGGGCTATGAGCCCCTGCCCGAGGGCAAGATGAAGGGAACCGCGCGAGAAGAGGCGATCGGTCGGCTGGGGCTTCTGACCCGGCAGCAGGCGAAGATATTGCAGCTGATCTGCGAGGGCCTGTTGAACAAGCAGATCGCCTATGAGCTGTCGATTGCCGAGACCACGGTGAAGGCGCATGTCACGGCAATCATGCGCAAGCTTGGGGTGCAAAGCCGGACCCAGGCGGTGCTGATCGCGCGCGAGACGAACTTCACCTCGCTGATGCCCGAGGATGGCTGAGAGCCGAAAGGCTTGCCCGGACTGGGAAAGCCGCCGTAGCATCGGGGCCGGGAGAAGGACATGATCGCCGCAGATGACACGGCCCCTGCCGCGGCGGGGGCATTGCCCGATGGCCTGTCCGTCATGCCGCGCGCCCATGCCGAGGCACGCGATCCCGAGGCTTTGGCAAAGCTGGTGAGGGGCCTTGGACCGGGGCCCTTTGTGGCAGTGATCCTGTTCATCTCGCCTCAGGCCGACCGCGCTGTGCTGGCCTCAGGGCTGTCGGCCGCGTTTCCCGGCGTCCCGGTGATCGGCTGCACCACGGCAGGGGAAATCTCGCCGGAGGGCTATTCGGAGGGAGAGATCGTCGCGGTCGCCCTGCCCCGCGCCAGTTTCGCGGTGGACTGCCTGGGCGTCGACCTTGGCGCACTGGACCAGCAAGAGCTGATCGGGCGGCTGATCCGGGCGCGGGCCGGGCTGGCGCGACGGCATCCCGACTGGGAGGACGAATTCGCCTTCGTCCTGGTCGACGGGCTGTCGATCCGCGAGGACGAGCTGACCGCTGCGCTGGGGCCGGGGCTGGGTCCGGTGCCGCTGTTCGGCGGCTCGGCCGGGGACGGCACGCGGTTTGCCGAGACCTTCGTCTTGCAGGACGGGCAGTTCCGCCAGGGCTGGGCAGTGCTGATGCTGGTGCGCACCGCCTGCAAGGTGAAGGTGTTCAGCCTGAACCACCTGACGCCCACCAACCGCCGCATGGTCGTCACCGGGGCCGACCCCGCCCGCAGGGTGGTGCACCAGATCAATGCGGAACCGGCGGCGCAGGAATACGCCCGCCTTCTGGGCAAGGATCCGGCGCAGCTGACCACCTTCACCTTTGCGGCGCATCCGGTTGTCGTCCGCATCGGCGGCAGCCACCATGTCCGGGCGATCCAGCAGATGGCGCCAAACGGGGACTTGGTGTTCTTCTCGGCCATTGATGAGGGGCTGGTGCTGACACTGGCGGAGCCACAGGACATGGCGGAGCACCTGGACGGGGCCTTGCGACAGCTTTCGGCCGAGGGACGGCCAGCGGCGATCCTGGCCTGCGACTGCATCCTGCGGCGGATCGAGGCGATGGAGAACCAGCGGTTCGGGGCGGTGTCGAGCCTGTTGAAAAATCACGGCGTCGTGGGCTTTTCCACCTATGGCGAACAGCTCAACTCCATGCATGTGAACCAGACGATGACCGGGGTGGCGATCTACCCCCCGAAGGCCTGAGATGATCGAGACGCTGATCAATCCGGCCGACAGTGCCGAGCGGCGGGCCGCGAAGCTTCTGACCATCGCCGAGGCGCTGATGCGGCGGGTCGAGCAGGCGACGGATGACTCGGGTGCGGCCTATGCGCAATTCCAGCGCGCGGCCCTGCTGGAGGATCAGGTCCGCGAGCGGACGCATGATCTGGGCCGGGCGCTGGACCTTCTGAACGAATCGAACGCCCGGCTGGCCGAGGCGACGCGCGAGGCCGAGACGGCGCGGCAGAACCTGTCGAACGCCATCGAGACCGTGCAGGAGGGCTTTGCCCTGTTCGACCGCGAGGACCGGCTGGTGATGTGCAATTCGCGCTTCGCCATGCACATGCCGGATGTCCATGCCGCGTTGCGGCCCGGGCTGTCTTTCCCGGACTATGTGGCCAAGGTCAGCCGCTCGCCGCATCTTGCCCTGCCCGAAGGCGAAGGCGGGCCGGACTGGGCCATGGGTCGGCTGCGGCGGCACAAGGACCGCCACGTCATCTTCAACGCGCGGATCACGGGCGACAGCTGGGTGCAGGTCAGCGAGCACCGCACGGCGGACGGCGGCACGGTGATCCTGCAGACCGACGTCACCGACATCATCCGCGCCGAACGGCACGAACGCGGCAAGCTTCTGGACGATCAGGCGCGGGTGATCCGGGCGACGCTGGACCACATCAACCAGGGGGTCAGCATCTTTGACGCCGAGGCGCGGCTGGTGGGCTGGAACCAGCGGCTTGGCACGCTTCTGTCCTTGCCGATGGGGCGGCTGCGGATCGGGGCCTCGTTCGAATACCTGTTCAGCCGGTTCCAGACCGAGATGCAGTTCGACACCGGGATGAGCTTTGGCGCGCTGATGGCCTGGGTTGCGGGCGCGGGCAGCAAGGCACCGCTGGAGTTCGAGGTGCGGCGCGGCGAGGACATGATCCTGGATGTCTTCGCGCAAGGGATGCCGGACGGTGGCTTCGTGTTCAGTTTTACCGATGTCACGGCGGAACGCGCGGCGCTGGAGGCGCTGAGCCGGGCAAACGAGACACTGGAAGCCCGGGTGATGGAACGGACGCTGGAGCTGGAGGACGCGCTCGCCCATGCTGAACGCGCCAATGCCAGCCGGTCGCGCTTTGTGGCGGCGGCGAGCCATGACCTGTTGCAGCCCCTGTCGGCGGCGAAGCTTTTCATCAGCTCCATCGGTGGCGAGGGGCTGGACAGCGGCGCGCAGGTGGCGCTGGACAAGGCGCAGAACGCGCTGATCTCGGTCGAGGGGATCCTCGACGCGCTTCTGGACATCTCGAAGCTGGAATCGGGCAAGGCGGCAGTCAGCGTGGGGGCCGTCAACCTGGACCGGCTCTTGCGGACGCTGGCCGAGGAGTTCGCGCCGATGGCTGCGGCGAAGGGGCTGGCGCTGAAGGTGGTGCCCTGCGGGGTGGTGGTCGAAAGCGACCCGGCCTATCTTCGGCGCATCCTGCAGAACCTGATCGGCAATGCGATCCGCTATACGGCCAGCGGCCGGGTCCTTGTGGGCGCGCGGCGTCGGGGCGGCCTGGTGCGGCTGGAGGTCTGGGACACGGGGCCCGGCATCCCCGAGGAAGCGCAGAACGACATCTTCAAGGAATTCCACCGCCTGAACGCCCGTGCCTCGGCCAGCGAGGGCATGGGGCTGGGGCTGGCGATCGTCGAACGCGCCTGCGCGCTGCTGGGGCACCCGCTGGGGCTGAATTCGGTCGTCGGACGCGGCACCTGTTTCATGGTTCAGGTGCCGTCTGGCGCGGCGGGACCGATGCTGCCACTGCCCGCCGAACTGCCGGAGCGCCGGGGCGTGCAGATGCTGGCAACCGAGAAGATCGCATTTCTGGTCGAGAACGACGCGGAATTGCGGCGGGCGCTGGGGCTGTTGTTGGAAAAGTGGGGGATGACGGTGCTGGATGCCGCCTCGGGCGAGGAGGCGCTGGCACTGATCGAGGAGATCGGCATCCTGCCGGACATCTTCCTGGTCGATCACCAGTTGGGCGACGGGATCACGGGGATCGAGTTCCTGGGCCGGATCAGGGCGGCGCATGGCGAGGTGCCCGCGCGGCTGATCACCGCAAACCGCGGGCTGGACGTGCGGGCAGCGGCGACGGCGGCGGGGATCGAAATCCTGTACAAGCCCATCGACCCCCGCGCGCTGGAAGCGGTGGTTTCGCGGCTTTAGCCCTTGGTGCGGGTGAAGCCGCGGGCGGGGTCATAGCCGTATAGTGCTGCCGCAGCGAAGACGGCGGTGGCGAGCAGGGTCCAGCCAAGGGCGGGCCAGTTTGGCGTGAGGTAGAGCGAGAAGCGGATCAGCTCGACCCCTTGCGTGAAGGGGTTCAGCGCGCAGGCGTTCGCCAGGGCTGGGCTGGCCTCGGCCATCTTCCAGAGCGGGTAGAGCGCGGAGGAGAGGAAGAACATCGGGAAGATGACGAAGTTCATCACTCCGGCGAAGTTCTCCAGTTGCCGGATGAGGGAAGAGAGGAGGAGCCCGAGGGCGCCGAGCATCAGGCCGACAAGGAGGAGGGCGGGGATCACGGCGACAAGGCCCATCAGGGGCGGCCGGATGCCCCAGGCGTAGCCGATGCCAAGGAAGACCCCGCATTGGAGGAGGCTGATCAGGGTTCCGGCGAGGAGTTTGGCGAAGAGGAGCCAACCGCGCGGCAGGGGGGCGGTGAGGAGAAGCCGCATCGAGCCCATCTCGCGGTCGTAGACGAGGGAGAGCGAGGATTGCATGCCGTTGAAGAGGCAGATCATGCCGAGAAGGCCGGGGAGGATGTAGGTCTCGTAGGTGATGTAGGTCTGGTAGGGGGGCGTGATCGAGAGGCCGAGGGCGGCGCGGAACCCGGCGGCGAAGACCAGGAGCCAGACGAGGGGGCGGACGAGCGCGGCGACAAGGCGGCTTTTCTGGCCGAGGAAACGGGCCAGTTCGCGGTGCAATATGGCGGTGAGGGCGGCGAGGTAGCGGCTCATGCGGGGTCGCCCGTAAGCGTGAGGAAGCGGTCGGTCAGGGTGCTGCCTTCGGCCAGGGTGGCGGCGGGGGCGTCGGCGAGGAGGCGGCCCCGGTGCAGGATCAGGCAGCGGTCGGTGGGGGCGACTTCGTCGGTGAGGTGGGTGGCCCAGAGGACGGTGGTTCCCTGCCGGGCAAGCGTATGGGCGTGATCGGTGATCGCCCGGCGTGAGGCTGCGTCGAGGCCGACGGTGGGTTCGTCGAGGAGGAGGACGGCGGGGCGATGGATCAGCGCGCGCGCCAGTTCGACGCGGCGGCGTTGCCCACCGGAAAGGCTGCGGGCGGGGGTGTCGGCGCGGTCGGCGAGCGACAGGGTGGCCAGCGCCTCGTCGGCAGAGGCGCGGGCGGCGGGGCCGGTCAGGCCGTGGAGAGCCGCGTAGTAAAGCAGATTGCGGCGGGTGGTGAGGTCGAGGTCGAGCGTCGGTTGCTGGAACACGCAGCCCAGGGTGGCGAGGGCCTTCAGGGGCGCGCGGGTGAGGTCGTGCCCGGCGATGGCGATCCGACCTTGTGGTGCGACGAAGAGCCGGGTGAGGAGGGAAAAGAGGGTGGACTTGCCCGCCCCGTTCGGCCCCAGAAGCGCGGTGAAGCTGCCGGGAGCGAGGGCGAAAGTCAGCCCGTCCAGGGCCTTGCGCGGGCCATAGGCGAAGGAGAGATCTTCAACGGACAAGGTCATTCAGGGCGGGTCCTGACCTGCTCGGGTGATCGTGTCCCGGTCGCAGTCCCCTTAGCCCCTCCCCGCCGGGGGAAGCGGAGGCGCATTGACCCGGCCGCCCGACCTGTGCGTGCCCGGCTCATTCGATGGTGATCTGCAGGGTCTGCGTCTCGCCGCCTTGCGGGGTGCGCAGGGTGTAGCTGCCGGGCTTGATGGCGATGAAGCCCACGTCCATCGTGCCCGCCTCGTCGAATTCCACGCTGTCGAGGCCGAGGGGGCGGATTTCCAGGCCCTCGATGACGATCTCGTCGATCCAGACTGCACGCAGGAAATCGGCCCCGGCCAGCGCGAGTTCCTGGCTGCCGTCGGAGGTGATCTCGACCTCGTAATAGGTGCCGGATTTCAGATGCCAGGCTTCGCCGAGCGGTTGGCCGGCGGAAAGCATGATTTCGGGCAGGTCCTGCTTGTTGGTGGCGGCAAAGAGGCCAGCGGGGGCACCCATGCCGGCCGTAGCTTCGTCGTTGTCGGCAAAGGCGGGGGTAGCAAGACTGGCGAGCAAGGCAAGGGTCAGGCGCATGGGATCACTCCGTCGGCCGGAAGGCGGCGCCCCAGGGGAAGCGACCGACCTTGATGGATTTGAGCGCGCTGCGGGAGGCGACGTCGATCACGGTGACATCACCCGACACGCCGTTGGTGGTGAAAAGCTGGCTGTGGTCGCGGTTGAAGGCCATGTGCCAGACGCGGCGACCGACGAGGATGTAGGTCTCGACCTCATGGGTCTGCATGTTGATCACGGCGACATGGTTCGCCGGGCCGAGGGCGACGAAGGCGGTGCTCTGGTCGGGGGTGAATTCGAAGCCGACCGGCTGGATCAGGTCGTCGTTGACGCCGGGAATGGCGAAGCGGATCTTCGCCTTCTCGGCCTTGGTCGCCACGTCGAAGACCGTGACCGTGCCGCCGACTTCGGAGGACACCCAAAGTTCACTTGCGGTGAATTCAGCGTGGCGCGGGCGGCTGTCGACCAAAGTGTTGGCAATGATCTGGTGCGTCCTGGTGTCGATCCAGTGCGCCATGTTGGTGGTTTCCGACGTCGTCACCACAATGGCGCCATCCGGCGAGACGCCCATCCCTTCCGGCTCGATCCCGACGTTGATCTGGGCCACGACCTTGCGGCTGTCGACATCGACGACGGTCGTCACCGCATCGTCTTCGTTGGCGATCCAGAGATGCTTGTCGTCGGGATGCAGGACGAACTGTTCCGGGTCCTCGCCGGAGGGCAGCTCGTGCAGGATTTCGCCGGTGGCCGGGTCCATCACCTGCACCGTGTCGCTGTCCGAGGCGCAGATGTAGACGCGGGAATAGTCGTGGCTGAAAGTGATCCCGCGCGGGCGTTCGCCGGTGGGGATCGTCCGGGTGACTTCCAGCGTCGCAGTGTCGATCACGCTGATCGTGTCGTCCTTTTCGTTCGTCACCCAGATTTCGTCGGCCAATGTCGGGGTGGCGAGGAGGGTCAGGAGAAGCAGGCGGATCATGGGGCCCCCTTGAAGGCGGTGCAGGCGGATTCGGGTTCGTCGAGGCCGAGGGTGTCCATCTCGTTCCGCTGGTGCAGGAAGCCTTCGACCGGGGCCAGGGTCACAAGCGCGCGGGAGTTCACCACGGCAATGGGCTGGCGAAGCTGGCCATTCCAGGCACGGAACGACAGGCCGCGGCCCTTGAAGCCGTCCATCTGGAAATCCGGGTTGAGGAGGAACGCGCGGAGCGTGGCCGGGTCGCTGGAGCCGGTGCGGGTCACGGCCTCGCCGATGGCGCGGATGGCAGCCCAGGCGGCGTAGTCCAGGCCGCGCATCGGGCGGAGGGCGTGGTCCTCGAAACGGTTCTGAAGCTGGACCGCGCCCCAGCTTTCGATGACCGAGGCCCAGGCCGTGGGGACCATGCCGTCGGACCCTGCCACGGGGCGGGGGAGCCAGGCGTTGTGTTCGATGTAGCGCCCGAAGTCGTCGGTTTCGTCAGCGACAAGGATGACGTCATGGTCGGGGAACCCCTCAGTGAAGCGGGGAATTTCGTCCATGGTGGACTCGCGCAGGTCGGTGTCGAAGGTCCAGTCCTTCTCGGCGGCGATGGTGATGCCGAACTTGGTGGCAGACCGCCGGAGGGCTTCGGCGAAGGCCTGGTCGGCGGGATGCGAGCCGGTGACCAGGACGGTCGTCTGCCACTGCTTGCGCTGCAGGACCTGCATCAGGGCATCGGTGCGCGCGGCGTCTTCGGGGATCGTGTGGAGAAGGTTCGCCCGGCAGTCGCCAGAGCGGAGATTTTCCGCGCCGGAGGAGACGTTGAAGAGAAGCGCCCCTTGCGCCTCGGGCAGGTCGGCGACCGACAGGATCGTGGCGGGATCGGCGTCGATCAGGATCAGGCGGGAGGTCTTCAGCGCCTCGCGCGCGGCGGTGGTCAGGTCGCCACCCGGGGGGATGGAGGCGAGGGTCAGGCTGTAGCTGTGGCCAAGGAAGCTGCCGGTGGTCTGGGTGTCGGCAATGGCGATTTCAGCCCCGGCGACGCCGAGGTCTTCCGGCACGGGGTCGAGGTTCGAGAGGACCGGGGGGCGGTCGACCTCCAGCCGCAGGTAGGTGATCGCGACGGGCAGCTCGGCCCAGGCAGGCGCGGCTGTCGCAAGGATCGCGATGGTCAGGACGATGCGGAACATGGAGCCCTCCCTCCAGGCCCAAGACTGCGACCGGGGGCAGCGATGGCCAATACGACCATGGTCGGACGGCGCGGAGGGGCGGGTTGCACCTTGGTCGAATGGCGGGGGGCGGGGGTCAAGGTTTACCCCTTTGACCCAGACCTTGAGGGAGGACCCCCGAATGATGCGCAAGACCCTGGCGGGCCCGGCCCTGCTTCTGTCCCTGGCCGTGACCGCGACGCTGGCCTTTGCCCACGGTGACGTGGCGCCGCAGCCGGTAAACACCGATGCCCTGCCCGAGGTGGGCGAGGAATGGCTGGTCGAGAACCCCTACCGCGCCGACAAGGTGGGCGACGAGGTCTGGTGGCAGGCCGTCATGATCGGCGACAGCGGGTTCAACCAGAACTGCGCGCGCTGCCATGGGCTTGGCGCGGTGTCGGGTGGCCTTGCCCCGGACCTGCGCTTCCTGGAGGCGGCGGAATACGGGGACGAGTGGTTCGCCGAGCGGTTCCAGCACGGCTACACCCAGGACGGCACGACGAAGATGCCGGCCTTCGGGGAGATCCTGGGCCAGAAGGCGGGCTGGGCGATCCGGACCTATATCGAGACCCGGCCCGAGGATGGGGCGCTCGATGCCCACAAGGACCGGCTGGGGGCGATCCGCGACGAGCTGATGGCGGGGGGCGGCGACGATGCGGCGCTGAAGGCGGAGCTGATGGAGATCGCGGGTTCGGTGGTGACGGCCTCGGGCGCGCCGAAATCGGATTCGGCGGCGCTGCGGGCGGCGCTGGCGCTGGACGGGACGGAGGCGGCGAAGAAGCACGCGGCCGAGATGCTGACCATCGGGCTTTCGGCGGCGCATTGAGATGCTGCGGGCCGCGGTCCTGACGGTGATGCTGCTGGCG
>ERZ724516.1517-NODE-1517-length-13602-cov-5.384439_pt1 | contig 13602 bp, 13 predicted proteins | sample MGYA00376049_ERZ724516 | MGnify/ENA primary metagenome ERZ724516 (study PRJEB28724, sample SAMN07190886) | activated sludge metagenome | isolation source: activated sludge of sewage treatment plant in Hong Hong | place: USA: Christiansburg, Virginia | collected... | reverse complement strand
AGCGGAAAGGCGAGCCGGAGCGCGAGTTGTCCCTGACCGAATTCGTCCCGACCTCGGAAGGCGAGTTTGCACTGCAGATACCGATGGAGGGACTGAGCCCTCAGGAAGCCCTCGAAAATAAGGAACTGCGCGAGATTTTAGATCGGGCTATTGCCAAATTGCCGCGCAAGTACCGCATGGTCCTCGTTCTGCGCGACATGGAAGGATTGAGCGCGAAAGAAGTGGGCGACATTCTCGGATTGACCGAACGGGCGATCAAATCCCGACTGCATCGAGCCCGCCTGTTTGTCCGGAAGGAAATCAGCGGGAAAGGGGTCGCCGAAGAATTTCACCGTGACGTTGCCACTGCGGATCGATAGTTTGGTATAGTCAAAGAAGCAGTATGACCATGGCAGACCGTGTACGCACATATCCAGGCACCCGGAAGCCCACCCCGCATCAGGGGCAGAGCAAACGGAATTGTGTCAAAGTGCTCGAACGCCTCTCGGCCTATCTGGACGACGAGCTGTCCGGCGAAATTTGCCAGGAAATCCGGGCACATCTGGGCGATTGCCCGAATTGCGAAATATTCCTCGATTCCCTCCGTCAGACGGTTCGCCTCTGCCAGCATCGGCCCTCTCCATCCCTCTCAGAACAAGATCGTGCCGCACTTCGACGCCAGATCTTAAAGGCAGCGGCGACGGCGTGACCGATCGTGATGCCTCCGAAGCCCATCACCGCTCGGCAGGAGCCGTCGGCAGCTGATTCCCTGACACGTTCATCCCGCGAACAGATCCAGTCGGCTTCGAGATTTCTTCAGGCATGTGCCCACTGCCTCCCACTCATTGCCTTGCTGGTCTCCAGCGGCACCGGCGTCTTGCTCGCGCAGCCATCTGACGGCCTGCAGCGCGGCCAGACCCTGTATCGTGAACATTGTATGGACTGCCATGGCACCACCGGGAAGGGCGATGGCCCCAAGGCTCCGTTTTTGTCGCCGCGCCCGGGGAATCTCATTTCCGCCGCCACTTCCGCCAAGACGGACAAGGAGCTGCTCCGGACCATCGCGCAAGGGAAACCCCGCACGGCCATGCCCGGCTGGAAGGAGTCGCTCCCGGATGAAGATCAACAGGCCGTGCTGCAGTACATCCGCTCCTTGATTCAATTTTCCCGCTCTCCGGCCGGGCCACCTTCCGCCCCGTAAACTCTTGCTGACCCAGCCGAACCTCTTTCGTCTGAAAAGAGCCGCGTGATAGAGTGATTTTTTTATCCTCATCGGAGGTCCTTCGTATGATCCGCGGGAACCTGTTCCATCAACGACAGACCATTGCCATCCTCGCCCTGGCGTTTGCACTCGGCTCCTGGGCTGGAATGGCTGAATCCGCGCCGGCCGTGAGCGGAAAGGGACATGCCAAGACCGGCACCCCCAAAACCACACCGGCCATACAAACCGCCATACGGTATGCGGAAGCGCTTGCGCAAGGTGATCGCGTCACCGCCGGCCAATTGGACTTCGCCTGCCAGTACCGGCACCTCACCGCTTCGCCGACGAAGGTCAAACAATTCGCGCCGAAGGATGATCCGTCCTACGATGCGTGCTGGCAAAGCCTGACCGACGCCTACGCCCCCATGCTCACCCGGTCGGACATTGCCATGGATGTGATCTGGCCGAGCGCCGGGCCGCTGCTGTTCTTCGGCGATGATCTTCCGAGAGCGCCGGCCTCCACCTTCGTGGCAGACGCGGTCGGGATTGCGCCGCCGGGCAGTGGGCTTCATGTCACCGCCTTGAACAGTCGCACGATCCCGTCCGGGTCCTTCAAGCTGGCTCGCAATGGGAAAGTCCTGGCCGCTCCGACCACCCTGGTCCAAGTGTCTGTGCAGTATCAGGCTCCCCTGACATCGCCCGTGACTTATGCCGCCGGGAATGTGAAATGGACCAATACGATCAAGCGTCCGCGGCGAGCCTTGAAATCCGTCACGCTGCAGTGGGTCGTCTTCAGCGGACTGAAACAGCATGGTTTTCCGGGAGACACGGCGGTGTTCAATCTGCCGGTCGCCTCACAGCCGGAAGCTCCCGGCATGATGGCCGATAAAATTCCCTTCACGACCGAAACCAGCCGCGCGCTGCCGGAATCTATGGCCTGGTGGGGACCCGACGACCAACCGGGTGTGTTGACTGCAGCGGCAGCACGGGCAGCCATCTTTCCCGACCTGCGCGACCGCGTCGCCTTGCTGAATCGTGTCTTGCTCATCGATCCCAAACAGCCCGATGCCCTCACGGTGCTGACTCGCCATCTCTATAGCGTGCTCCTGCGAGAGGCGAGGAGCAGCCATCAGGTGCCGGTCAAAGACCCGGCGCTCGGCATCGTGCTCGATGAGTTTTACTGGAACATTTACGCGCAAGGCATGCGCCTCGACCTCTCCAACGGAATGGAAATGGGCGGCCTCTCGCAACCGACGCCGGCGGATTATCTGTATCGCCTCATCCCGGCCCTTCAGACCCTCGCCGAAATCCGTCCGGAGCAGCTGGACAACCGGTTTCGTCTCGGGATCGCCTATCGCTGGAACAATGATCAGATTCCGATGGTCGAAACCTTCGAAGCCCTGGTGAAAGATATTCCTGAACACCGGAGAACACCCAAGGCTGAAGCGTTGTTACAATTGGCCTGGTCTCGCATCAACAAAGTGTCCTGGAACCGCATCTTACATGACACAGAAACTCCACGAGCCTATGCCAACGCCGAAGCCTCACTGGGGCTCGCCGAACTTCCCCTCGATAAGTTCCTTGCAGAATACGCCATGGCCTATACCATGATCTTTCTGCCCAACTACGGGGATAAGGAGAAGATGCTCCATCACCTCACCGAAGCCAAACGCTGGTTCGATGAAGTCCCGGGGAAAACCGATGAGGCCTGGCGCTACTTCCTCCATACCGGCCTGCTCAAAGCGGTGCTGGATGCTGACCCGATATTTGCGCCTATCCTGGCGACGGCTCCCTAGCTGATCATCATCATGGCCCAGATCGGATGGCGGGAGGGCGCTGGCCCTTCGCCGTCCGTCTGGCCGGGCCACACTCCTGTGATCACACTCACCAGTCCTCACCTTGTCAACCCGCACAAGCTGTGGTAACGATGGCGCACCACCACTGACCGGGAGCAACCGATGCCGGACACATTATCTCATCGCAACGCGTACAGACGTGTCGGTGTCGCCGTCCTCACGGTTTGCTACCTGAATCTGACTGCCTGCTCGATCTTTGGCGGGAGTTCGCAATCACTGACGGTGAATTCGGATCCCCCGGGAGCCAATGTGTTGATCAACGGCACCCTCGCCGGCACGACACCTCTTCAACACCAGGTTTCACGCCGGGGAGACCTCACGGTCGAAGTACAAAAGACCGGCTACACACCACAGACTCGCGTAACGGGCCGGAAACTCAGCAGCGTCGGCATTGTCGATGTCATCGGAGGGGCGTTATTCTTGCTGCCGCTCCTCGGCCTCATTGCGCCAGGCGCCTGGGAGCAGGACCCCGGCATCATCGGAATCACACTCGAACCCGAGCACCCTCAGCCTGCGCAGCCTCAATAACCTCTGGGCTCACGTGAGTTGCCAGGATCGGATCGTAAGGAACAGAGACTATGATTGACGTCAAAGGTTACGCCGCCCGCACCGCGAAATCCCGACTCGCCCCCTTCACTTTTTCACGCCGCGACGTGGGCCGGCAGGATGTGCTCATCGCCATCCGCTACTGCGGCATTTGTCACTCGGACGTGCATCAGGCACGGGATGAATGGGGCGGATCGATATTCCCGATGGTGCCCGGACATGAAATCGTGGGCGTCGTCGAACAGGTCGGCTCTTCCGTAAAGCAATTCAAGGTCGGCCAAATGGTCGGCGTCGGCTGTTTCGTCGATTCCTGCCGGACTTGCCCGCAATGCAAAAAAGGCCAAGAGCAGTACTGCGAGGGACACCTGGCCTTTACCTATAACGGCAAGGAGCGGGACGGCGTCACCCCGACCTATGGCGGATACTCCAGCAAGGTGGTCGTCGATCAACGCTATGTCCTCCGTATCCCCAAGCAATTACGCCCCGAAGAGGCGGCGCCGCTTCTCTGCGCCGGCATCACGACCTACTCACCGTTGCATCACTGGGGAGTAGGCAAAAAACATCGCCTGGCGGTGGTCGGCCTGGGAGGACTGGGGCACATGGCCGTCAAAATCGGAAACGCCCTGGGCGCTCACGTGACCGTGCTGAGTCATTCAGACAAAAAGCGGCGCGATGCAAAACGATTGGGCGCCAAAGATTTTTACAAGACATCCGACCCCAAAACCTTCACAACACTGTCCAAACAATTCGACTTCATTCTGGACACCGTCTCAGCCCCCCATGACCTGGACGCCCAGCTGGAATTGCTCAAGACCGACGGGACCATGATTCTCGTCGGCGTGCCGGACAAACCGGCACAATTGGGGGCGTTTCCCTTGATTCTCAGACGACGAAGGCTGGTAGGCTCGCTGATCGGCGGTATTCAGGAAACGCAGGAGATGTTGGACTTCTGCGCGAAGCACAAGTGCGGCGCCGATGTGGAAGTCATCCCGATTCAACACGTAAATGACGCCTACGATCGCCTCGTCCGCGGCGACGTACGGTACCGTTTCGTCATCGACATGAGCTCACTCACCTAACCGACCCGCACCGATCCCTTCACAACCGACATCCATCGCCGGATGTTGCCTCGGCATGAGCTACCACTGGCAGAACAGCAACCACCACGCCGTCAAGCCTGCAGGGTTCTGAATGAAATGAATCGAACAGAAAGGCAGGCCGGACGGCTTCACAGCCGCCCGGCTTTTCGTCAAGGGCAGAGGAACTTACTTGGCAGGCTCAACCATCGGCATTAGAGGAAGCGGTTTGGCATCCTTGTCTACCTTCAGCAGCGCAATTGCGCCACGGAGGGCATCGGTCAACGAGTGGGTGACGATGGGATACACGCCGTCATTGCCATCCAGCACCATATCGAGAATGGCCGCTCCAGCCGGCGGAATGAGTTGTGTTTGCACTCCGCGCGTATGGTTAGCGGGGTTGCCGCTCTCCCACACATCATCCCAGATTTCGGCAATCGGATGGACCGCCGACACATTGTTCGGTCCGGCATTCACGAAATAGAAACGGACACGCTCCCCCGGCTTGGCTTCCAAAAAGGAACCGCCCGCCTTGCTGTGCACGGGATCATACCGGAAGACCGACCCGTTGAAGACGACGTGCTGATATTTTCGATCGAACATCCCGTCGACATCGTCGGGATCTTTGAAGAGTTCACTCTGCACCAACACGTACTCGCGATCCGCCTTGGGCATCGCCTTCGGGTCTTTAGGATCGACGATGATCGCGCCCATCATCCCGCGGGCGATGTGCTGAATCATGGGAGACGCACCGCAGTGATAGGCAAACACGCCCGGCCACTTGGCTTTGAACCGGTATTGCAGGGATTCACCGGGCCGCACTTCCTTGTAGTGCTCCAGGAAATTGGTTTCCGCGGCGTGAAAATCCATGGAGTGAGGCCGGCCGTTGGTTTCCGGATTCGTGAGCGAAAAGACAACCTCGTCGCCTTCCTGCACACGGATCACCGGGCCTGGAAACTGTCCGTTGAACGTCCAGGCGTCATATGTATGTCCCTCGCCATCGATGACGAGCTTCGTTTCCACGGCTGTCATAGACACTTCGACGACTTTCGCGAACGCGGATTCGACCGGTTGCATGGCAAGGCCTGACACTGCGGCCAACCCCAAAACCGTGCGGATCACAGATTGACGAAAGCGAATATTGCGTACTGTCATAATGCTGCGGCCCCTCCTGTGAATGTGATTGGTCTCGGTTCATTCAGAACCGTGGTGAGGATACCGCGCAACGACACGAATCAAGTATGACATTTGTCATGTTTCGCAACTGCCGTGCCAGTTGCCACTGCTCGCCCTCGCGGGCGTCGGCCATGGCCTCATCGCTTGGCGGCTAATTCCGAAAAATAATGGGCGAATGCCTTGATGCCGCCGGAAGCCTGTCCCCAGTCGAAATACTCATTCGGCGCATGATACCCGTGCTCGGGAAGACTGAGTCCCAGAAAGAGGATGGGAACTTTCCACGCCTTTTGCATCGTCACTACCGCGCCGATCGAGCCGCCTTCGCGGATAAATGCCGGCTCCTTACCGAAGCCGGCCCGGACTGCACGTTTCACGGCCTCAACATACGGCCCGTCAAACACACCGCGGAATGGATGCAACATGCCCTCTCGCTCCACCTTCACCGCCGGATTCAACTTGGCGACGTGCTTCTTCAAGAGCGTGAACACCTTCTCCGGTGTCTGCCCCGGCACCAACCGCATGCTGACTTTCAGTTCCCCATGGCCGGGCACGATGGTCTTGACCCCCGGGCCATGATAGCCGCCGGTGAGGCCATGCACCTCGAACGTCGGGGCGGCCCAAATCCGCCGCATGACATCAGCCGGATCATGGGTACGCAACGTCTTGAACCCGTACGCTTGCTTGAACTTGCTGACCTGGAATCCCGACTTCAAGAAACTCGTAATCTCAGCCTTCGACGGGGGCACGACCTCATCGTAGAAGCCGGGGATCTTCACCTTGCCGCTCTTGGCATCGACGCACGCATGGGCGATCTCCATCAGCTCCACGAGCGGGTTTCGAGCTGCCCCGCCGGTCACGCCAGAATGGGCGTCCTTGGTGCCGGTTCGAAGGGTCAGCCGCGCGCCGAGCAACCCCCGCAACCCGTACGGCATCGCCGGCTGATTCTTAGACAGCCAGATCGTGTCCGAAATGACCACAGAGTCCGGCCGCGGAATTGCCGCCCGATTCTTGATTGCGGAAGCAAAACTCGGGCTTCCGTTTTCCTCTTCCAATTCCCAGAGAAACCGCACATTGATCGGCACCCCCTGATCAATCGCATACCGCGCGGCAAAGAGGGCGGCGAGGGCCGGCCCCTTGTCGTCTGTCGCCCCACGGCCACGATAGAGGCCATGATCATTCTGGAATGCAAACGGAGACTGCTTCCATTCAGGTTCCTGCGCGGGCTGCACATCCATATGATTGTAGACCGTTACGGTAGGATACTGAGGATCGACCGTCCAGCCACCCGAGACGACCGGATACCCCGGCGTTTCGACAATATGCGCTTCAGCGCCAGCGGCGCGGAGATATTGTGCCGCGAGTTCGGCCATGCGCCGCACGTCGGGCGCATGCCGCGGATCCATGCTGATGGACGGAATTTCCACCGCCTGCCCGAGCATATCCTCATACTGCGGGCGAATATCCTTGATGTAGGTCTCTATCTGCCGATGCACGTCGCTCATCGCTGCTCCTTCCCGATCTTTCGTGGCAATGGTCGAACTCCCACACGTCTTGTGTCTTGTCACGACGCACTACGTAGCACTCAACGTCGGTTACCGACGATTATATCCACTCGGCACAGGAAAGCCTATGTTGGCGAGGACGGAGAGAAAGCATGTAGAATGACACAATGCGCCACCACATCCGTGATTCAGCACTCCGTTTCTGCACAGCACTACTAGCCTGCCTATCCATGTATTGCGTCGGCATTCATACAGTTGCGGCGCAAGAAGCCGTCAGCGTCCAAGAGGTGCTGGCCGATCCCGCGCTGTTTCACTTGCGACAAATCACCCTCAAAGGGACCGTGCGCAACGTCCAGCCGCTCGATCCCTATGAGATCCCGGCCGGCTCAACCTGCTACGGCGGCTATCTTTTCAACCTTGAAGACGACACGGCGACGCTGTCTATCGCCGTGCCCGGGCTATGCGGTGTGCCGATGGTGAAGGATCCTGACGTGGAAGACGGTGTCCGCGTCGCGGTCGATGCGACGGTTCAAGCTCCCAGCCATGGGGGCTATGCCTTGAGCTTCAAAGGCGCAAAAATCGCGATGGACCAAGAGGGTGTGGTGCAAGCAATTGCAAATCGAATCACGCCATTGGCGGAATAAATCGTGACGACTCGTCCCCTTGAACGGACTCCCCGCGTGGCGGCTCCCGCCCATACGCGCGTCGGCTGGATCGGCACCGGCGTAATGGGCGCATCCATGTGTCGGCACCTTCAGGCTGCCCATTATCGCCTCACGTTATATACACGCACCCGCAGCAAAGCGTCGGCCATTTTGGCCAAGGGCGCGACCTGGGCGGATTCTCCACGCGCGGTGGCCGAGCAAACCGACATCCTCATCACCATGGTGGGATTTCCGCAGGATGTGCGCCAGGTGTACTTCGGGGACCATGGCATACTGGCAGGCTCCAGCGCGGGCATGGTGCTGGTTGATATGACCACCACTGAGCCCTCGCTCGCCCAGGAGATTGCGCTCGCGGCTCTAGCGCGAGGCGTGTGTGCCGTCGATGCGCCGGTGTCCGGCGGGGACATTGGCGCGCGCGACGCAACGCTGTCGATTATGATCGGCGGCGAAGCCAGCGCCGTGCACACGATCATGCCGCTGCTCGAATGTCTGGGCAAAAAGATCGTGCACCAGGGCAATACGGGGGCCGGTCAACATACCAAGCTCTGCAATCAAATCGTGATCGCCGGCACGATGATCGGCGTCTGCGAAAGCCTGCTGTACGGGTATAAGGCCGGGCTCGAACTGCCGCGCATGCTGGAATCGATCCGCGGCGGCGCCGCTGCCTGCTGGACGCTGGACAACCTGGCGCCCCGCATCCTGGCTCGTAACTTCGACCCCGGATTCTTCGTCGAACACTTCATCAAAGACATGGGCATTGCCCTCGAGGAAGCACGACGCCGGCAACTCACCCTTCCAGGACTAACGCTCGCACATCACCTGTACGAGAAGGTTCAGGCGCTGGGCCATGGCCGTTCCGGCACGCACGCGTTGATGCTGGCGCTGGAAGCCCTCTCCAACATCGATCCAACCAAACCCTCGACCTCACTCTAATCACAGGAGCCGCATGAGAACGGGTACGCATCCTCTTGTTCTGGCACTTATCCTCACCATCACCTGCACCGCCTGCACTGGTACCCGTGGCCTGAACCGCCACCTCCTGCAGGAATCTTTTCATGACCATCCGGAGGTCGCGACTGATCGCGACATTGCCAATACCATGGCCACCCAGGCCACCTTGCCGACGCCCTATCGCCTGGCGATTTATTTCAAACATGAGGATTTTCCCAGTCGCCCCGCCTTGCAACGAGTGGACTGGGACAGCTCCGACGGCGCCCGCGTGCAACGCGCGCTGGAACCGGTACAAGAGGAAGGAATTCTTCAACGGAGCTTCCTGCTCGCCAATTCAACCGTGCAGGGCAATACCCTTCGCGACATACGACTTGCCGCGGCCCGCTACAACGCCGACGCGATCCTCATCATCGACGGGGCTTCGGCCTTTGAACGGTACAACAACGGCCACGCCTGGTGGTATGCCACCGGGATCGGCACTTACTTTGCCCACGGCACTGAATGCCATGCGCTGTTCATGATGGAAGGCACCTTGTGGGATGTCCGGACAGGCTATCTCTACGGCACGCAAACGGCGGAAGGGGAAACGACACTCATCGGCCCGGCGCCGTCGCTCGACGACAAGGCTGCTGTGGCCGAGGCGAAGGATGTCGCGATGGTAAGGTTCGGAAGAGAACTCGCCGATACATTGCGGCTCTTGAGAGAAAAACAGAAAGCGATACGGTAAGCGCCTTCCTCACATCCTCCTTCCAATTATGACCTGGATGCTTCCTGCGCATCGTTGCGAGGCAATTGAGGCCGAAGCCCGCCGCGGTTGTTCGCAAGGGAGGACGACGCAGGCGTATCCGCGATACGTCGAGGAGGCCGAGCGAGAACGACCGCGCCGGGCGAGAGCATCGACTGCCACAGTAGATGCGACCGGAAGCTTCCGGGTCACGGACTATCGAACGTCCAGAGCAGTCCAAGCAATACCAGATGCTGATTCGGCGTGAGACTCAGCACACCGGGTTGCACCTCACCGCGCCGGAAAAATCCCCCGCCTGCTCCGGTCGATTCATCCCATCGATGTTCGAGCCGCACAGTCGTGTTGGTCCATTTGTAGGGAATGCGGTATTCGACCGTCGAGGTCATGGCCTTGACGAATTGCTCCGAGCCCGTCCAGCGCCCATTCCGATCCCAATAGAATTCCGGCCTCACGACCAGAGCCCATGGGCCTGCCACGTGCCACCTCGCCACGAGATTTCCGCCGGTCACAAACGCTCGCGGATGGCCGGGACGATCGGCGATGTTCTCGGTGCCGATGTCATAGGACAGCGCCAGCGTGAGGTCGTCGCCCTTCCACTCAATAATATGGTTCCCATAGAACCGCCAAAACTGCAGGGCGGTATTGGTCTGATCAGGCCCTCCATAAAGGGTTTGCGTCAGGGTCACTCGCGGTGTCGCCTTATAGACCCACTGCCCCCCGTAACTCGGCTGATCATTCGGGTGCGCGAGATGGGCATACCCGTTGATGACAAACGCAGTCACCGTCAGATTGTCGCTGACGGGATACTTCGCATTCACGCCAAACATCATGTACGGCGTATTGTCGGCAATCCAGGAGCGGGTGTAATTCGCGTTGTCTTTAGCGTAGAGCGATTCGTAGCCGATGAGACTGTTGAACAGCCCGACGGTGATGGTCAGCCCTTTCCCAACCGGCGCCAGGTAGGAGACATTCGCACGCTGGATGTGCCGGAGCGTGTCGGCGCCCCCCACCTCTTTGTCTCCATGCTGAAAAGCAAATCGTTCAGAATCGTACCCGCCCTGCACACCGAGTTCCATGCCCCACCGTGATGATTCGTTCACATCTTTACGCACATAGGCCAGGGCCATATTCGGCGCGAACTCGTTATGCCGCGCCGCCGTCGCCCGATTTCGCCAGAGATGGTTTTCAGGAAAATTAAAATTGAGAATATAGGCGACATCGAGATACGCGCCGTAATGCCAGAGAGAGGTCTCCTCAGTGGCAACAGGCGAGGCCTCCGCCGCTGGGCCGCCATCGGCAAAAGCCGTCGAGGCGAGCGAGATCCACAGGACGACCACCAGACCAAGCCATTGCATCCACCAGCGTGGAGCGTTCCTGCTGGCCGGAAAAGCATAAACACTCGGATGATGGACTAGTGTCATCCCACACTCACAAGCTGGCACCCCTCACGGGCTGGAGGTGCTTGTAATCCAATTGCCGAAAATCAGGAGAGATGTAAACGAATCGCAGAGAGAAAGGAACCACAAAAATAGCGCGAGAGAATCCCGCCGATTATCTGTCCGCATCGGTGGGCGCGCCCCGAAGCGCGTCCAACACCGCGAGAATTTCCGCCGGCCGCGGAGGACAGCCGGCAATACGGACATCGACTGGTATGTGGCGGTCTACCGGACCTGTCACCGCGTAACTGCCCTTGAACATCCCGCAGGTAATGGCACAATCACCAAGGGCAATGACGAGCTTCGGATCGGCCGTCTGCTTATACACATCTTTTAACGCCCGCTCCATGTTGACAGTCACCGGCCCGGTCACCACCAGCGCATCGGTGTGGCGCGGCGACGCGGCAATGTGCACGCCGAACCGTTCCACGTCATAGACGGAATTCGCCAACGCATTCATTTCCATCTCGCAGGCGTTGCACGACCCGGTGTCCACTTCACGGATCGTTAGGGACCGCCGGAACGGTTTCGCTTTCTCGATTGCCTCCGGGCTCACCGGCTCAGAGGGCGATTTCACGGCACGATACTGCCCCGTCACGACGCCCGTCGTGAGACTCTTCTTAATGATCCGAAACATGGCACCTCCGTGAGGGCGGCGGGGCAATCGCGCCCGCAGCCTGCTCCAACATCCGGCTACAAATCGTTGCCCGCGTAAGACAAATTGAAGCTCTTATTGATCAACGGAAAATCCGGCACGATGTTTCCCAACGCCGCCCACTGGATCGCCGGCCAATGCACGAAGGACGGGTCCCGCACTTTACACCGGTGAATTCGTCCCTCTTCCCCTGCCATCACGACATACACAATTTCACCCCGCCACCCTTCAACCGCCGATATCGCCCATTGCCCCGGCGTGGGAGCCTCGGCTGGCGCTGTGACGAGCGGCCCCATCGGCAACTGCCGGCGAAGCATATGGATCAGGCGGATCGAGTCATGCACTTCATCCAGCCGCACCCGCATGCGAGCGCGGACATCTCCGTACCGATATACCGCCACCTTCGGTTGGCACTCGTGATACGCAGCGAACGGCCGGTCTCGACGTAGATCCCGGTCGATGCCGGAAGCGCGGCCCACGACACCCATGACGGCATGATCCCACGCGATATGTTCCGACAACACTCCCGTATTCTCCAACCGTTCGGTCAGAGAAGCGTTTGCGAAGAGTATTTGCTCGATCCCCACAAACTCCTGCTCTAGCGCGTGTAATTCCGCATCGACTTGCGACAGCTGCACGCCGGAAAGATCCACCGCCACTCCCCCGACCGTATTCACCGTTCGCAAGAAGCGCGAGCCGGTCAGGCGATCGTTCAGCTGCATGAGCTGTTCCTTCAAACGGCCACAATGCGCATGCGCCAGGGCATAGGCTGTATCATTGCAGATCGCGCCGACATCACCGATGTGATTGTGCAACCGCTCGAGCTCCAGAAACAGGCTGCGCAGATAGCGCGCGCGAGGCGGCACGGTGATTCCCAGGAGCGTCTCCACCGCCTGACAATAGGCCAAACTATGGCCGACCGAGGTATCGCCCGACACACGCTCAGCAAGCAGCACGCCTTCCGTCAGGCGCAGTTGCTCGAACAGTTTTTCCACTCCGCGATGCTTCCAGAAATGCCGTACTTCGAGCTGCAGGATCGGTTCTCCCGCCACCGACAACCGGAAATGGCCCGCCTCGATGATGCCTGCGTGGATCGGCCCGACAGGAATTTCGAAGACCCCATCGCCGTGAATTTTTCTGTACGCGTATTCCCCCTGCACGCGCTCAAGCACCTGGTCCCAGGCACAGTCTTTCTTCAGCGGATGCGACCCTTTCGGCCAATGTTCATGACGAACCAGCCGCCGCATGTCCGGATGGCCGACAGGAATCAGGCCGAAGAGATCGCGGATCTCCCGTTCGTACCACTTGGCCGCATGCACCACCGGCGTGATCGACGCAAACTCGCGCTCCCCCTCTTCGAGATCGACCGACAGAAGCAGCCAGTCTTTGCGTTCCGCCAGCGTGAACAGATAACAGAGTTCGTAGCGGGCTTCGCGAGGGCGATGATCGACGGCCCAGAGCAGCGAGAGCGAACCGCGCAGGGTTGGATCTATATGGATATAGCGGGCGACCGCCGGCACGTTCTGCGTCCGCAGGCGCAGCATCGGCACACCATGCACCGAGCCGACCTGTGTGACAGCCTGTGAAAAGGCCCCCTGTACTTGCGCAACTGCTGTCAGTGCATCCGGCATCGGCGTTACCTCACCACAATCACGTGGACGGCCCTGGTGACTAATGTCCGCAGCGACTCGGGAATCATCACGCTCAAGACCAGCAGCGCCACGATCATGGCCAAGACCGGCACATGGCCGACAGTCCAGGCTTCGCCCCGGGTGATCTTATCCTGCGGAGCGCCCCATACCATCGCGCCGATA
>ERZ724516.1515-NODE-1515-length-13609-cov-5.098938_pt1 | contig 13609 bp, 14 predicted proteins | sample MGYA00376049_ERZ724516 | MGnify/ENA primary metagenome ERZ724516 (study PRJEB28724, sample SAMN07190886) | activated sludge metagenome | isolation source: activated sludge of sewage treatment plant in Hong Hong | place: USA: Christiansburg, Virginia | collected... | reverse complement strand
CCGGCGATGCTCTGGGTCTGGTGGGGCGACTTGCGCGACGGGCTGAAGGCGGCAAGGGACTGGGCGGCGATGACGCCCGAGGCGCGGGCGGCGGCCATCGCCGAGGCCGCCGCGGCGCCAAAGCCGAAGCGGAAGTCGCGGAAGAAAGGGTAGGGGGATGAGTGGCGTCACCTTCCTGTGGCTTGGCCTCGCGACCGGGGTCTTCGTCGGAGCCAATGCGGTGCTGAAGGTCTATGCGGTGAAGGGCGGCCTGCCGATCCTGTTCGGCGCGCTGGCGCTGTTCTGTCTGGGCAACTGGCTGATGGTGCAGGTGATGAAGGCGAACGGACTTGGCCTTGCCATCGCGCTGTCGGCGATCTTCCAGCTGGTGGCGATTTCCGTCATGGCGATCTTTGTCTTCGGCGAGCGGCCCACGGGGTTGCAACTGGCCGGAATGGCGCTCGGCTGCGTGGCGGTGGCGATGATCGCCTGGCCTGCGGGGGCGAAGGGATGAAATTCGGGAAAGCTCTCGCCCCGCTCGTTGTCGCCGTTTCTGGGCCAGTCGCGGGATTTGCGGATTCGCAAGTGATTCAGACTGCGGACTCGGAAGTTTCTGGAGCGTTGGAAGTCTCAGCAAGTTTTTCAGTGGTCTCGCGAGGCAATACATCCGCAGCCACGACCGCTGGAGACGGCGATCTCTACATCGGCGACAGGGCAATGCTTCGATTGACCTACAGTGGAGCCAAGGTGTTTGGCGAGCAGGCCGATGTGACTTGTCTGATGCTTGATCATCAACCAAGCGGTGTCACTTTGGAAAGGGATTGCAGTCCCGCCCGGGTTCCGTTCGGCGCGGTTGGAGCCAGCGGAGAGTACTCCATCGGGTTTACGGTCTTTCCGACCGATGCTCCGGGGCTATGGATCACGGAAGTTCAGGTCACAGATGCGCGGACGGCTGACTCGGTAACAGTCGAGATCAAATTCCGTGTGCATACGGAGTTGGAGAGTTGATGCGTAACCTCCTTCCCATCCTCACCATTCTCGCCGGGATCATCGTGCTCTGGTACGCAGGCACGGTCTGGCTGAACTCGGCCTGGGTTTATGATCAGGCACAACGGACCGGGACCACGGTCAGCTTCTCCGAGATGGTTGCGCAGACCATGGACCAGGACCGCCCCGTCCTGCCGCCGCCGCATCAGGTGGCGGCGGAGTTGGGGAAGGGGCTGTTCGGGCAGGCCGTCACCTCGAAGCGGAGCCTGATCTACCATGGCTACGTCACCTTCAAGGGCACGATGATGGGCTTTGGCCTTGGCATCATCGCCGGGGTGCTGCTGGCGATGGCGATCGTCCGGTTCCGGGTCATGGACATGTCGGTGATGCCCTGGGCGATCATCAGCCAGACCATTCCCATCGTGGCGCTGGCGCCGATGATCATCACGCTGTCCAGCAGGCTGGGGCTGGAGGGGCGCGACCTGCCGAAGGCGATCATCGCGGCCTACCTCAGCTTCTTCCCGGTGCTGGTCAGCATGGTGAAAGGCCTGCGCAGCCCGGACCAGATGCAGCTGGACCTCTTGAAAACCTACGGCGCGGGGGAAATGGCGACCTTCCTGAAGCTGCGGCTTCCGGCCTCGATGCCGTATTTCTTCGCCTCGCTGAAGGTGGCGATTGCGGCCTCGCTGGTCGGGACCATCGTGGGTGAATTGCCGACCGGGGCCATCGAAGGCCTGGGCGCGCGGATGCTGATCGGCTCGCAATTCGGGGAACCCCTGATCATGTGGGCCAGCCTGTTTGCCGCGGCGATCCTGGCAGGGATGCTGATCGTGGCGGTCGGCTTTGTCGAGCGGCTGGCGCGGCGGCGGATGGGGGTACCGGGATGAGCGCGCTTGTCATCGCCCTTGTCGTCTGGCTGGCGCTTTGGGCGCTGAACGTCTGGCTGGCGGAGAGCCCGGTTTCCCGGACGCGGGCAGGCAAGGTGCTGGTGCCGGTGATCTTCGGCGCGACCGTGCTGGTCCTGTGGGAGGGTTTGGTCAGGGGGCTTGGGGTCGCCCCGGTGATCCTGCCCGCGCCGAGCGCGATTGCGGCGAAGATCGCGACCTCGCTGCCGATGCTATGGCAGGACTTCGCCCAGACCATCCTGAAGGGCGCGATCCCCGGTTTCCTGATCGGCTGCGGCGCGGCCTTCCTGACCGCCATCGCCATCGACCGCAGCCCCTTCCTGCAGCGCGGCCTTCTGCCCATCGGCAATTTCGTCGCGGCCCTGCCCATCGTCGGCCTCGCGCCGATCCTGGTGATGTGGTTCGGCTTCGACTGGCAGTCGAAGGCGGCGGTCGTCGTCGTGATGGTGTTCTTCCCGATGCTCGTCAACATCGTCGCGGGCCTGCAGGCGAGCGAGCGGATGCAACGCGACCTGATGGCGACCTGGGGGGCGAGCTACCTGCAGACGCTGGTCAAGCTGCGGCTTCCGGCCGCAATGCCCTTCATCTTCAACGGGCTGAAAATTGCATCGACTCTGGCCTTGATCGGCGCCATCGTTGCCGAGTTTTTCGGCAGTCCGATCTACGGCATGGGGTTCCGCATCTCGACCGAGGTGGGTCGGCTTGGCCTTGACATGGTCTGGGCCGAGATTGCGGTGGCGGCATTGGCGGGATCGGTCCTTTACGGGCTGGTCGCGCTGATCGAACGGTGGGTGACCTTCTGGCATCCGTCGCAACGGCATTAACAAGGCCCCGAGAGCTGGGCACAACACGGGAGAAGACGATGAAGAAGCTACTGATGGCGGCGGCCTTGGCAGCGATGGCGACGGGCGCCAGCGCCGAGGATGTGAAGCTGCAACTGAAATGGGTCACGCAGGCACAGTTCGCGGGCTACTATGTCGCGCAGGCCAAGGGGTTCTACGAGGAAGAGGGGCTGAACGTCACCATCCTTCCCGGCGGGCCGGACATCGCGCCGACCCAGGTCATCGCGGGTGGCGGGGCGGATGTCGTCGTCGACTGGATGCCATCGGCCCTTGCGGCGCGGGAAAAGGGCCTGCCGCTCGTCAACATCGCGCAGCCGTTCAAATCCTCGGGGATGCAGCTGACCTGCCTCAAGGAATCCGGCGTGGAAACCCCGGCCGATTTCAAGGGCAAGACGCTGGGCGTCTGGTTCGGCGGCAATGAATATCCGTTCCTGAACTGGATGGCCAAGCTTGGCTACAAGACCGACGGCTCGCCCGACGGGGTGACGGTGCTGAAGCAGGGCTTCAACGTCGACCCGCTGTTGCAGAAGCAGGCCGCCTGCATCTCGACCATGACCTACAACGAATACTGGCAGGTCATCGACGCGGGCATCACGCCCGAGCAGCTGGTGAACTTCAACTACACCACCGAAGGCGTGGCGACGCTGGAAGACGGGCTTTACGTGCTTGAGGACAAGCTGGCCGATCCGGCCTTCGTCGACACGATGGCGAAATTCGTCCGCGCCTCGATGAAGGGCTGGAAATATGCCGAGGAGAACCCGGACGAGGCGGCGATGATCGTGCTGGAGAACGACGAGACCGGCGCCCAGACCGAAGCGCACCAGAAGCGCATGATGGGCGAGATCGCCAAGCTGACCGCCGGGTCGAACGGCGCGCTGGACGAGGCGGACTACCAGCACACGGTCGACGCGCTGATGGCGGGCGGGTCGGATGCGGTGATCACCAAGGCCCCGGAAGGCGCCTGGACCCACGCCGTGACCGACAAGGCGCTGGCCAACTGACAGGTTCGGCTTTCGACGAGTGCACCCCGGCCGGTCCGGGGTGCATTTCATTTGGTACGGTTCCTGACTTTGTCCGCAGCAGGATTCGGGATAGTCTCGACCAGTTCCTTTCAGGTCGGGATTACATCATGCGTTTCTGGATGCTCTTCCTCTGGCTTTCCCTTCTGACCCCCGTCCGCGCCGATGAGGCCGCCTGTCTGGCCTCCCCGGATCAGGCCTGCCTCCTCGACCTCGCGGCCGCGCGCGCTCTGGCGCAGGAGGAGGTGCGGGACACGGTCGGCGATCTGCTGGCGATTGCCGTGATCGAGGAGCGCGCCGGATCGGGCCGGGCCGACGCGACGGTGCGGAGGCTTCTGGACCTGCTGGCGGCGCGTGAACCGGCGGGCGGAAAGCGGATCGAGCTTCTGTCCAGCGGGACGGCGGGTGTCGACATGGCCGGTGCGCCCAGGCTTTCGGCGGTACTGGCCGACCTGGTCAGCCAGACCGCGACCGATGACCCGACGGACCGCGCGAAGCTGGAAGTCGGTCTCCGGGCCATTGCGGGCCAGGAGGATCGCGTCCGACAGTCGATCATGGATGCGGACCCGGGTGTCCGGGCGGACATTGCCCTGTTCGCAGCCACCGGCTTCATGGAGGCGGATGCCTACGCCAGCGCCTACGCACTTGGCGATCTGATCAGCTCCGATGATTTCCGCGCACTGTTGGACCGGACGGCCGTGATCCTTCTGCTGCGCGGGGACCGGATCGACGCCGCGCGGATCGCGGCCGTGACGACTGCGGATCGGGACACGCGCATGATGTCGCTGCTGCTGGTCGCCCGCGCCCTGGCCGAGCAGGGTCGGTCGGCGGAAGCGCAAGCGCTGGTTGCGGCGGTGGACAGGCTGTCCGGGCCCGCCTCGTCGCAAGACTACCTGCCCTTTGCCAAGGCCGAAGTGCTGGCGCGCCTGGGCCAGCGCGACGCAGCCCTGCAAGAGCTTGCCCGCAGCCCCGAAGGCCTGATCCCGCCCCGGCGCATCGGCGAAGTGGAGGCCACGGCCGCTTTGGTTGCAGGAGATGTGGACGAATTCCTTGCGGTGATCGCCCGGGCGGAACGGCCCACGGAAGGCGGATACTGGGTGAAGGTTGCCGTGCTGGCAGCGATGCAGGCGGGGCAGGGCGACCTTGAACCCGTGTTCGGGCGCCTTTCGGCGGACCATCTGCCGTTTGCCCTGAATGCGTTCGGGTTGCAGCAAAGCCGGGCGGGCAACGTGCAGACGGCACAGGCAACGCTGTCGCGACTGCGCTCGCTGGGAGCGGTTGGCAACGTACACGGGGATTTCCGCGCCGCGTTGGCACGGCTTATGGTCAGGACTGGCGATATGGCCGAAGGCGTGGCGCTTGCCGCCGAAGGGGGCGATCCGCGTCTGATCGCCGAGCTTGCAACACTGCTGCCCGAATGAGCCGACGCTCGACAGGTTGTAAAGCTTCACAAGACTTGTAAAGTCTGCGGCGGAGGACCCCATGCCGCTGCCTGCCCTGACCGGAACCAAGCTGCGCGAGCGTCGACTGGCGGCAGGCCTGCGGCAGTCCGACGTTGCGGCGACGGCCGGGATCTCTGCCTCCTATCTCAATCTGATCGAGCACAACCGCCGCAAGGTCACGCCCGAGGTCATGGAGCGGCTGGCCGATGCCCTGTCGATCGACCGGCAGGCGCTGGCCGAGGGCAAGGACGCGGTTCTGGTCGCGGATCTGCGGGCCGCAGCGGCCCGGGGGGGCGAGCAGGGCGTGGAGGTGGAGCGGGTCGACGAGTTCGTCCACCGGCTTCCCGGCTGGGCGGCACTTCTGGTCACGCTCGATGCGCGCGGGCTGGCGCTGGAGCGCGCGGTCGAAGCGCTGAACGACCGGATGACGCATGACCCGCACCTGTCGCAATCGCTGCACGAGCTTCTGTCCTCGCTGTCGTCGGTGCGGGCCACCGCGGCGATCCTGGCGGAAACGCCCGACCTGGAACCGGACTGGGCGGCGCGGTTCCACCGGAACCTGCATCAGGACAGCGAGCGGCTGGCGGCGGGGGCCGAGGCGCTGGTCGGTTTCCTGGATGCAGGGCAGGGAATCGAGGAGCAGGGCATTGCGGCCCCGCAGGAGGAAGTGGAAGACTGGCTGCGTGGTCGGGGCTGGGCGCTTGCGGATGGCGAACCGACCGCAGGGCTGGAGGACGAGATCGCGCGGCTGGCCTCAAGCGCGGCAAGAAGCCTTGCACGCGCCCATGTCGCCCGCGCGCGGGAGGATGCGGCCTGGCTGCCCGAGGCCGAGTTCGCTGCGGCGCTGGAGGATCTGGGATCGGACCCGCTGGCCGTTGCCGACCGCTTCGGATGCTCGCCGCTGGCCGCGATGCGGCGCATGGCCGGGGCCGCCGGGATGCAGGCGGGCCTTGTCGCCTGCGATGGCTCGGGCACGCTGATCTTCCGCAAGCCCGCCACCGGCTTTCCGCTGCCGCGCTTCGGCTCGGCCTGTCCGCTCTGGCCGCTTTATGCCGCCCTTGGCCGCCCGATGCAGCCGGTCGAGGCGCGGGTGCAGATGGCCGGGCAGAGCGACCGGCGGCACCGGGTCGTGGCCTGGGGCGAGGTACGGCATCCGCAGGGGCTGCGCGGGCCGGAACTGCGGGAGGCGGCGATGCTGATCCTGCCGGACGACGGGGACGGGCCGGTCACGCGGATCGGATCGAGTTGCCGCGTCTGCGCCCGCGGCGACTGCCCGGCGCGGCGCGAGCCCTCGATCCTCGCTTCCGAAGGGGTGGCATGAGGGGAGGAACGCCGTTGACCGCCGCGACGCGGCGCAGCCGCCGCGGAAGACCATGGTGGCGGCATCTCCTCGGCAAGGCTTTGACAGGCGGCTCGCTTTGCGCCGATAGTGCGGGCAGGGGGACGCAGGGCCCCGGGGGGAACCAGTGGCACAGCATGTGCTTCTCATCGAGGACGAACCGAACATCGCCGAGGCGATCCGTTTTCTCCTGACCCGGGACGGGTTGCGGGTAAGCCATGCCGCCGAAGGCGCCGCCGCTCTGGCGCTTCTGCACCGCGACCCGCCGGACATGGTGATCCTCGACCACATGCTGCCTGGCATGTCCGGACTGGAAATCCTGAGCGCGATCCGCGCCGATCCGGCCAGCCGCGACCTGCCGGTGATGATGCTGACCGCGCGAGGCCGCGACCGAGAGATGGCCGAGCGCGCCGGTGCCGACCGCTTCATGACCAAACCCTTCGCCAACGCCGAGATCGTGGCCGAGGTGCGCAGCATGCTGGGGCGCGGATGAGGCGTCCGCGGCGTCCGCTGTTCCTGGCCCGGGCTCCCTACCGGCGAAGGCGGCTGCGCGATGCGGCGCGGCTTCTGCCCGTGTTCGGGGTGTTCCTGCTGCTTCTGCCGCTGCTCTGGACCCCGGATTCGCGCATGTCGCTGTCATCGGGCGATGTGATCTACTTCTTCTCGGTCTGGCTGGTGCTGATCGGCCTGGCCGCGGCCTTTGCCCCCGGCCTGCGCGGCGGGGATGGCGCGGACGAGGAGGAGGACTGAGGTGCCCTTCAACCTCCTGGTCCTGGCCTGCTTCCTGTACGTGGCCTTTCTGTTCACCGTGGCCTTCGTGGTCGAGGGGCGGGCGGCGAAGGGGCGGCTGGGCTGGCTGCGTTCGCCCGTGGTCTACACCCTGTCGCTGTCGATCTATTGCACCGCCTGGACCTTCTACGGCGCGGTCGGCTATGCCGCGCGGTCGGGCCTTGAATTCCTGACCATCTACTTCGGCCCGACGCTGGTCTTCGTCGGCTGGTGGTGGCTTCTGCGCAAGCTGGTCAGGATCGGGCGGCAGCACCATGTCACCTCGATCGCCGACCTGATCTCGTCGCGCTATGGCAAGTCGAACACGTTGGGCGTGATCGTCACCGTTATCGCCGTGGTGGCGGCAACCCCCTACATCGCGCTTCAGTTGCAGTCGGTCGTGCTGTCCTTCGGCGTCTTTGCCAGTGCCGCACCCGATGGCTCGCGCCCGCTCGACCCTGGGCAGATCGCGGTCTGGGTGGCGGTGGGCCTTGCGTTCTTCACCATCCTGTTCGGGACCCGCAACCTCGACGCGCGCGAACAGCACCACGGGATCGTGACGGCCATCGCGGTCGAGGCGGTGGTCAAGCTGGTGGCGCTGCTGGCGGTCGGCAGCTTCGTCGTCTGGGGCATCGCGGGCGGCTTGGCCGACGTCATCGCCCGGATCGACGCGGCCGACCTTGCCGCCTGGCAGGTCCAGCCGGGGCGCTGGACGGGGATCATCTTCCTGTCCGCGGCGGCCGTGATCTGCCTGCCCAGGATGTTCCAGGTCATGGTGGTCGAGAACGAGGACGAGGGCCACCTTGCCCGCGCAAGCTGGGCCTTCCCGCTGTATCTTCTGGGCATGAGCCTCTTCATCGTGCCGATTGCGGTGGTGGGGCTGGAGCGTATGCCCGTGGGCGCCAACCCGGATATGTTCGTCCTGACCCTGCCCTTGGCCGAGGGGCAGGGGGCGCTGGCGATGCTGGCGTTCCTCGGCGGCTTCTCCTCGGCCACCTCGATGGTGATCGTCGAATCCATCGCGCTGGCGACGATGATCTCGAACCATGTGATGATCCCCTTGTGGCTGCGGCTGCGGCCCGCGGCGGCGGCGGCGGACGATCTGCGCTCGGTCGTCTTGATGGCGCGGCGGCTGGCGATCACGGCGGTGCTGGCGCTGGGATACGGCTATTACCAGCTGTCCGGCGGGTCGGCGGCGCTGGCGTCCATCGGCCTGATTGCCTTCCTGGGCGTGGCGCAGGTGCTGCCCGTGATGCTGGGCGGCATCTTCTGGCGGGGGGCCACGCGGACGGGCGCAATCCTGGGGCTGGTCACGGGTTTGGCGGTCTGGGCCTTTGCGTCGTTCCTGCCCTCGTTCGGGCCCGGCGCGGTATTGCCCGAGTCGGTCTTCACCCAGGGCCTGTTCGGCCAGGCCTGGCTGCGGCCGCATTCGCTCTTCGGGACCGAGGCCATGGACCCGATCATCCATGCGCTCTTCTGGTCGATGACCCTGAACGGGCTGGCCTTCTGCCTGGGCTCGCTGTTCACCTTCCCCGGTCCGGTCGAACGCCTGCAGGGCGCGGCCTTCGTCAACGTGTTCGAAGGCGCCGTCGGACCGCAACGCTGGGCGCGGGGGCGGGCGGAACCCGAGGCGCTTCTTGGCATGGCACAGCGCATCCTGGGCGAGGAGGCGGCTCTTTCGCTCTTCCAGGTGGCGGCACGCGCGCAAGGAAAGGAGGGGTTCCTGCCCGACCCGACGCCCGCCTTCCTCGACAGCCTTGAGGCGCGGCTGTCCGGCTCGGTCGGGGCGGCGACGGCGCATGCGATGATCAGCCAGCTTGTCGGCAGGGCGACGGTCACGGTCGAGGACCTGATGGCGGTGGCCTCGGAATCGGCGCAGATCCTGGAATATTCCGCCCGGCTGGAGGCGCGCGAGGCGGAACTGACCCGAACTGCAGGCGCGCTGCGCGAGGCGAACGAGAAACTGACCCAGCTTTCGTTGCAGAAGGATGCCTTCCTCAGCCAGATCAGCCACGAGCTGCGCACGCCGATGACCTCGATCCGGGCCTTCTCGGAGATCCTGACCGAGGGTGACCTTCTACCGGAGCTGGTCATCCGCTATGGCCGGATCATCCATGACGAGGCCAAGCGGCTGACGCGGCTCCTGGATGATCTTCTTGACCTCTCGGTGCTGGAAAACGGCGCGGTGCAGCTGACCCTGGGCCTCGCCAGCCTGCAGGGCATGATCGACACCGCGCTGACGGCGGCCCGGGCGACCCGGCCCGAGCGCGAATTCCAGGTGGTCCGGGACCTGCCGTCGGAAACCATCTACATCAAGACCGATGCCGACCGGCTGACCCAGGTCTTCATCAACCTGATCTCGAATGCCCGGAAATACTGCGATGCGGCCCGGCCCGAACTGCGCATCGCCGTGCGGCACAAGGCAGGCCGGGTCACGGTGGACTTCATCGACAATGGCAGGGGCATTCCGAAGGGGGCACAAGCGTTGATCTTCGAGAAGTTTTCCCGCCTGACAGATGCCAACCGGGCGGGCGGCGCGGGGCTGGGCCTGGCGATTTGCCGCGAGATCATGGCCAACCTCGGCGGCTCGGTCGCCTATCTGCCGGGGCAGGGTGGTGCGGCCTTCCGGGTGACGGTGCCCCTGCGGCTGGAAACGCTGGCGGCTTAACCTTCTGTGAAGGAAACGCGCGCTAGGGTCCTGTTATTGGGACAGGGCCACCATGACCTCCGCGATGACCGACGTGATCCGCCGCAAGATCGACCGTGCCCGCCCGGCGCAGGCGGATGGCGCCCCGGGGGCCGATCGGGGCTGGCGGCTGGCGCTGGCCCGTGCGGCGCGCGATGCCATGGGGCTCGACCTCGACTTCCGCAGCCTGACGATCGCCCGCCAAAGCCTGGCCGAGGTGCTGGAGATCGTGCCGGACCGCGCGCTGCTCGCGCTGCTCGACGGGCCTGCGGGCGGGCTCGGGGTGATCATGCTGGCGCCCTCGGTCACGGCGACCTTCATCGAACGGCAGACGCTGGGCCGCCTTGCCGCGCAGGCCCCCGCCCCGCGAAAAGCCAGCCGGATCGACGCGGCCATGGTCGCGGGGGTGATCGACCGGGCCCTTGCGGGACTGGACGAAACGCTGGCCGAGGAGGCGGACCTCGCCTGGGCCGGCGGCTTCCGCTACGCCAGCTATCTTGAAGACGCGCGCCCGCTGGCCCTGATGCTGGAGGATGAAGCCTATCGCGTGCTTTCCGCCGAAGTGCTGCTCGGCGGCGGCGGGCGGGCGGGCCAGGTGATCCTTGTGCTGCCCGCCCTTGGCCGCGGCGAGGCCCGGGCGCCCGGTCCCGATGTGGGCGAGGCAGAGGCGCCGCAATTCACCGCCGCACTCTCCGCTCGGGTGATGCAGGCTGATTGCCGACTGGACGCGATTGTCGGGCGGCTGATCCTTCCCCTGCGGCAGATCATGGCGCTGACGGTGGGCGAGACGCTTCTGCTGCCCTCGGCCGCCCTCGATGCGGTGTCGCTGGAAACGGTGGAGGGTCGGCATATCGCCGGTGCGCGCCTTGGCCAGCACCGCGGCATGCGCGCCCTGAAGCTGACCGAGGCGACCGTACAGCCCGCCAGTCAGGCGCCGCTCAGCCGTGCCGCGCCGGAAGGCCCGCCGCCCGAACTGCGCGCCGCGGGATAGGCGGGGCAGGGTCTGCGGGGGGCGTCAGCCCTTTGCCAGAACCTCGATCTGCGGGCGAAGGTGGTCAAGCTGATAGCCGAACCGGGCCGGCAGGCCGACCAGCTCATCCGCCGGGCGTTTGCCGGCATTGGCCAGGGCCCAGACGATCGAGGAGCGGTTGCCGGAGGCGCAATAGGCGAAGACCGGTCCCGTCGACCCGGCGATTGCCGCGCCCTGCGCCGTCACATTGTCCATGGTCAGAGCACCGCCGATCACCGGGTTGGCGACAAAGGTCAGCCCGAGCGCCTCGGCCGCCTTGCGCATTTCGGCAGTGTGCAGATGTGGCGGGATTTCGCCGTCGGGCCGGTTGTCGATCACCGTGACATAGCCTGCCGCCTTGACGGCGGTGAGGTCGCCCGGTTCGATCTGGGGCGAAACGGCGTAGTCTGGGGTGATCGCGCGAATGTCCATCGGCCTCTCCACTGGGCGGCGCCGTCGCGGGCGCGGTGTGAAATCGGCGCGACCATAGCCAGCTTGGCAGGAAAGCGAAAGCACCGTTGACTTGGGTCAAGGCCAGCCCGGAGTATTGCGCCTAGACTTTGCGGGACAGAGGAGAAACCGATGCAGGCAACGCCGATTACCCCGATCCCCGCCCGCAAGGCGCAGCTGAAGAAACGCCTGACCGAGCTTGGCGCGCGGCTGGAGGCCATCGAGGAAGAGCTGGATTCGCACCAGAACCGCGACTGGGAGGAGCTTGCGACCGAACGCGAGGGCGATGAGGTGCTGGAAGCCACCGGCAATGCCGGGCTGGCCGAGATCACCCAGATTCGCGCCGCGCTGAAGCGGATCGAGGACGGCACCTATGGCGAGTGTGTCCGCTGTGGCGAACCCATCGCCGAGGCGCGGCTTGACGCGCTGCCCTGGACCCCCCTTTGCAGGAGTTGCGCGCAATGACCGCCCGCAAGACTCAACCGAAGCCGGGCGACCTGGTGCGAGGCGAGGCCGAACTCCTCGCCGCCGGGTTTGAATTGCAGCATCAGGGGCTGGAACTCCTGCTCGCCGAGATGCGCGCGCTTGCGGCATTGATGCCAGGCGAGGATTCGAGCCTGCCAACCGATGCCGAAGTCGAGGCCGGCTTCGACAACATGCCGATCTGAGACGGGCACCGCGCGCGGCCCTTGTAAACTGCCTGCGGTTGTTTCTAACTTGCGCAGAAATCCGGGCAAGGGAACGGAAATGTCCGCAGACGGGCTGAGCGTTGAGCTGCGGGACGGGATCAGGATCCTGACCTTGGCCAATCCGCCCTTGAATGACCTGACCCCGGGGCTGCGGGCCGCACTGCTTGAGGCCCTGACCGCACCCGGCGATGCCTGCCGGGGCATCGTCCTGGCGGCCGAGGGCCCGAATTTCTCGGGCAACCTGCCGATTTCGCCCGACGCCGATGAGCCCAAGCCTGGCGAGTTGTGCCGGGCCATCGCGGAAAGCGCGGTGCCGGTGGTCGCCGTCCTGCAGGGGCTGGCGACGGGCCTCGGAGCCGAGCTGGCGCTGGCGGCGCGGGCGCGGCTGGCCAGTCCCGCGATGCGGATTTCCTTTGCCGAAATCACGCTGGGGCTTTGCCCCTCCGGCGGCACCACGCAACGCTTGCCGCGGCTGATCGGGGCGAAGGCGGCGTTGCGGCTTCTCCTTTCCGGTCGTCTGGTTCCGGCGTCCGAGGCTCTGGCGCTGGGGCTGGTCGACGGCATCACCGAAACCGCCCCCATCGCCTCGGCCGTGCGGCTGGCGGCAGCGCTTTCGGTCGGCGATCTTCTGCGGCGGGCAGAACCTGATCCGGTGGCCTGGACCCAGGCCGTGACCGAAGCGCGGGCCGCGCCCGGGCAGCGGATGCCCGCGGCGCGGCGGATCGTCGATTGCGTCGAGGCGGCGCTCGTCCTGCTGCCGGAGAACGCGCTCGCCTTCGAGACGGTGGCGCGCGCCGACCTTCAGGAGACGCCCGAGGCCATCGGACTTGCGGCCGCAGCCCGGGCCGAGCGGAGGGCACTGGCACTGCCGCCGGTGCTGGCGCGGCTGCAACCCCTGTCGGTTGACCGCATCGGCCTGGCCGGCGCCGCTCCCGATCTGGCGCGGGTCGCCGTGGCTGCGCTGTCGCGCGGGCTGCCCGTGACCTGGGCTTTCCCGGACGCAGCGGCGCGGCAGGCCGGGCTGGCGGCACTGGCCCTCGGCATGGACGAGGGCTTGCGGACCGGGCACCTGTCGGCAGAGCGCGCCAAGGCGATGGAGGAGCGGGTTGCCGCGGTCGAAGGCCCGCTTCCGGTGCCGCTGCCCTTTGTGATCTGCGATTCTTCGCCCGGCGCCCGCGCCGGCTGGACCGGACTTCCCGGAGCCGCGCGGCTGGTGCTGGGCGGGCAGGACGGCGAGACGGGATTGGCCCTGGCCCCGGCCGGCCGGGTCTGCGAGGTGACGCTGCCACCGGATGCGCTGCCCCTGGCCCGCGCAACCGCGCTGGCCGGGCTGCGCCGGATGGGTCTCGCGCCGGTTCTGGTCGACGAGCGCCCGGTGATCGGCGCGCGGATGGCGGATGCGGGCCGCACGGCGCTGGCCTGGATGGTGGCGCGCGGCGTGCCGCGCCGGGTGATCGCACACGCGCTGGACGAATTCGGCGTCCGCCCGCCGGA
>ERZ724516.1513-NODE-1513-length-13612-cov-3.820167_pt1 | contig 13612 bp, 10 predicted proteins | sample MGYA00376049_ERZ724516 | MGnify/ENA primary metagenome ERZ724516 (study PRJEB28724, sample SAMN07190886) | activated sludge metagenome | isolation source: activated sludge of sewage treatment plant in Hong Hong | place: USA: Christiansburg, Virginia | collected... | reverse complement strand
CCGATTCCTCGCCCATGCCGAGCGCCACCCGCTTCGGCGTGCCGAACAGGTTGGCCAGCACAGGAATACGATGACCTTTCGGCTTTTCGAACAGGATGGCCGGCCCTTCGGCGCGCAGCACCCGGTCACAGATTTCGGTCATTTCGAGATAGGGATCGACCTCGACGCCGACCCGCTTCAACTCGCCGGTCTTTTCCAGTTGCGACATGAAGTCGCGCAGATCATGGTATTTCATGGAACTTGCCCTATTGGCCAGGCGCCCGGCAGGACGCTCAGTAGCTCTGGTCGACGATCTTCTGATACACGAAAGCCGCCAGGGCCAGAGAAGTGGCCTGGTCCGGCGAAACGAAACGAATGCCATGCATGTAGGGCATCACCGGATCTGCCTTGTCATCGGCGATGGTGCATATCTCGCTCTGGAACACCACGTACGACTGAATATCGTTGATCAGCACCTTGAACTTGACTTCAATCGCATCACCTTTGTTCCCAAGGCGCTCCTTGGCGCGCAAGGCCGCGCCCCCGGTACTGAGATTGACGATTTTGCCGGCAGCGGTCGTGTTCGCGCCGGCACCCTCCTTTGAAATCGCAGCAATCAGTTCGACATCGATACGCGAGTCCTTGCGAATGACCAGGCCACGGACTTCACGGGGATACGCCAGATGGACATGCGGGAAAGGCACACTGGTCTGGCGCGTTACCGTGCTGGTAAAAGCATAGGCGTTCTGGCCAGAGAAAAACCGAACCACGAAGGACTGCCCATCCTTCAACATCACGAACTCACCATCGGCTTCCGGTACCGTCACGATCAGTCCGCGATTTTTCAGATAGCCAATCAGCTTGACGACGAGTCGGGGGCTTTCCGGGCCGCTCTGCAACTGCATGACATCGCCGACGCGTAATTTGGTCGCATCCAGTGTCGTCATCGACTCGCGCGATCGTGGCACTTCCTTGGCGACCGGGGGTTCGCCCGGCAGCAGACGATCTCGCAGATTGCGGTACAAGCCGCGCTCCATCAGCGATTCGCACTGGTGCACGGTTTCAATGATGTAGCCCTGCTTGAGCAGCAGCTTGCGATTTCCGTCGTAGAGCGCGTAAGCCAAAGGCTTGCCGATTTCCACATCCCTGGCAGAAACTTTTAAAAAATCTTCTTGTTGTTCAATCGCCACGACCTTGCCTCGCTCGAATTTGCAACATTACCGGACAACAGCAACTATATCGCCAGACGGACACCATGGCGCCCATCGCTATCTCGTCCGGTAAGAAAAATGACAAGCGACGCAAGCGCCGGTCAAATTGGGCAGCAGTGCGATCGCCCGGTCACGGTCACCGCTTGCCGCCACTTTGGCGAATTCGCTGACCGCCTTGTGGCCATCCATGCCAATGCCGTGCATCGCCGGCGGCATGTGGGGCCCGGGGCGCGCGTCCAGGGGTTTGCTGCGGTGTTTGCCCATGGCGCTGACACCCAGCGATGCTTCAGCGGCCGCTCCGGCCTCCTTGGTTTTACCGGCTGCCATCAGCGTCAGCACTTCATTGATCGCCACCAGATTATCCAGCATCTCGACTCGCAGGGATTCCTGCGCTGCCGGCGGCAAAGGTGCCAACGGGCGCGCATCCTCAGCCAGCACGTTGCCCGCCGAGAGGACAGCCAACAGGAGAAGCCATTTCATCCGAAGCTCCTTCCGGAAAGGATGAAGTCGAGAACAATGCCGGCAAAGATGGCCGCCCCGACGTAGTTGTTATGCAGAAAGGCCTTGAAGCAAGCCATTCGCTCCCGGCCACGTATCCAAGTGTAATGCACCAGCATGATAGCCCCTGCCAGCAGCAATCCGGCGTAAAAAGCCCAGCCCAGATGCAAGGTATGACCAACACCGCCAATGAGGGCAAGGGTGGCACCGTAACAGAGCATCACCGCGACCACATCAAAGCGACCGAAGGTAATGGCCGAGGTCTTGATGCCGATTTTCAGGTCATCTTCACGGTCGACCATGGCATATTCGGTATCGTAGGCAATCGCCCAGAAAACATTGGCCAGCAGCAACCACCAAGCCTCGGGCGGCACACTGCCGAGATGGGCGGCGTAGGCCATCGGGATGCCAAAACCGAAGGCGACCCCAAGGTAAGCCTGCGGAATTGCCAGAAAGCGCTTGGTAAAGGGATAACTGGCAGCAAGAAAGATGGCGGGGACGGAGAGCGCGATGACCAGCGTATTGCCGAGGAGCAACACCAGCGCAAAGGCAGCCAGCGAAAGCCCGGCAAACAACGCCAGCGCTTCCCTGGTGGTGACCTTGCCCGCCGTCAGCGGGCGCGCTTTCGTACGTTCGACATGTCGGTCGAAATCACGGTCGGCATAGTCGTTGATCACGCACCCGGCTGATCGCATCAGCACGGTGCCAAGCACGAAAACCCACAAGACGACGAGATCGGGACGCCCCCGCGCCGAAAGCCACAAGGCCCAAAGTGTCGGCCAGAGCAGCAATAAAATGCCGATCGGCTTGTCGAGCCGCATCAGCTTCTCGTATAGATCGAGTTTTTCGCGTAACAAAATAGGGAAGTGTGTCCGAATTGTTGTGATTTTTGGCCAGTCATGACCACGCCCAAGCACATTCTAATGAAATCTACCCGGACGTGCCGTGATGCCCATGTCGATGACTTCAGCGCCGCTCACCCCGCAAGGCCAGAACCTCTGCCTGCAGGCGGGCCGGTGTTGCCTGATCGGCAGGCAATGGCGCACCGACCCGCAGGTCGATTCGCGAAAACATGCCGCGCCGGAAGGGGGACTTCATGGCCTGGCCGTCGATCCGCGAGAAAAAACTACCCCAAAGCCCGGAGAGCGCCAGCGGCACGACCGGCACCGGATTGGCTGCCAGAATGCGGCTGATACCGGGACGAAAGGTTTGCAGTTCGCCATCGCGGGTAATGCTGCCCTCCGGAAAAATGGCAACCAGTTCACCTTCGTTCAAAGCCATCGAAACGTCGGCGAAAGCTTTCTCCATCAGGGCTGCATCCTCGCGGGCCGGCGCGATGGGAATCGCCCCACAGTGGCGGAAGATGAAACCGATCAGGGGCGTCCGGAAAATCCGGTGATCCATGACAAAGCGCAGCGGCCGCGGGGCGGCACCCATGATCACCACCGCATCGACAAAACTGACGTGATTGGCCACCAGCACCGCCGCCCCTTCATGCGGAATATGGTCAAGCCCGACGCTGCGCACCCGATAAGCGGCCTTGACCAGCAGCCAGGCGATAAAGCGCAACAGAAATTCGGGAACCAGACCGTAGATGTAGATGGCGACGGCAGCATTGAGCAGCGCGGCAAAGCCAAACAGCGCCGGAATCGATAAACCCGCCCCCAACACACTTGCTGCGGTCAACGCCCCAGCAACCATGAAAAGCGCGTTGAGAATATTGTTGGCGGCGATGATCCGGGCGCGTTGCTCCGGCGCGCTGCGGATCTGCACCAGCGCGTAGAGCGGGACGATGAAGAAACCGCCGAAAACACCCAGCATCATCAGGTCGAACAACACTCGCCAAATGGCCGGCAAACTGAGCAGCGCCAGCAGATCATGCGGTGAGCCGCTCGCCAGTCCAACCGGTGAAGCAAAATAGAGATCGATGCCGAACAGCGTCAGCCCGATCGAACCGAAGGGAACGAGGCCGATCTCGACAAGCCGGCCGGACATTCGCTCGCACAGCAGCGAACCAAGCCCGATGCCGACCGTGAAAATCGCCAGCAGCAGCGTGACGGTATTCTCCCCACCGCCGAGCACGTCTTTGGCATAAGCGGGAAACTGGGCGAGAAACATCGCGCCATACAGCCAGAACCAGGAAATACCGAGAATGGAAAGGAAAACCGTCCGGTTTTGCCGGGCGTGGGCAATGTTGTTCCAGGTTTCGCTGATGGGATTCAGGCTGATGCGCAAATCGGGCACCGGCGGTGGTGCCGCCGGAACCTGTCGGCTGCACAGATAACCGGCAACAGCAACCAGCAGCCCGCCCAAGGCAATCCACGCCGGGTGCTCGACCGAACCGGCCAGCAGTCCACCGGCCAGCGTGCCGACCAGAATGGCTACAAAGGTTCCCGCCTCGATCAGCGCATTGCCACCAACCATTTCTTCCGGACGCAAATGCTGCGGCAGGATGGCGTACTTGACCGGCCCGAACAACGTCGAATGCAGACCCAGCAAAAAAAGCGCCGCCATCAGCACCGGCAGGCTGGTCAGGAAAAAGCCGACTGCGGCAACCCCCATGATCAACATCTCGAGCACCTTGACCAGCCGGGCAAGCATCGCCTTATCGTATTTGTCGGCCAGTTGGCCGGCAGTGGCGGAAAACAGGAAGAAGGGCAAGATGAAGATGCCAGCCGCCAGATTAGCCAGCAAACCAGCCGACAAGTTCGTCCAGCGAGCCGTATGGAAGGTCAGCAGGACAATCAGCGCGTTCTTGAACAGGTTGTCGTTGAAGGCACCGAGAAACTGGGTCAGAAAGAACGGGGCGAAGCGCTTTTTCTTGAGGAGCCCGAATTGTCCACTCATCCTTACACTCCCTCGACCAGACGCTTGAGCGCCAGACGGCCGGATTCGATCAACCGGATAACATTCTTCGTTGCCATCTGGCTAGTCGGATCGACAGCCAGGCAATCAACCTGTGACAGCAGTTTACAGTAGCGGCAAAATCGTCACATTGGCGAAAGTCGGCTTACAGGCGCGATCGACCACTGAAGCTATCAGCCAGAATGAAATTCACACACGATCAGATTCTGAAGCGCCATAAAAATGATGCTTGGTTTTTGAGGTTGATACAATCGCTTCAATTGCCAGCGTGGTGTTGCGCTTTGCTGCCGACAGCCACTACAAAATGCGGAACAACAGAATGAACACAGAAACCCACCGCCAGCTTGCCAATGACATCTGGAGCATCTGCAACCTGCTGCGCGGTCCCTACAAGCGCAACGAATATCGCAAGGTCATCCTGCCACTCACCGTACTGCGCCGCTTCGATTGCCTGCTGGCGCCGACCAAGGCCCAGGCGCTGGAAACCTTCAATCAGTACAAAGGCAAACCCGAAAGCATCATCCGCAGCGTGATGCAGTCAGCCACTGGTTATCCGTTCTACAACCTGTCCAGGCTGGAGCTGCGTCCTTCAGGGAAGGGCATCAATTCCCTGCTGGACGACCCCAGTAACCTCGCCCCCAATCTCAACAGCTATATCAACGGCTACTCGCCCAACATCCGCGCTATCTTCGAGCGCTTCAAGTTTGGCGAACAGATCGAGCGCATGAGTGGGAAAAACCTGCTGTTCCAGGTCGTGCAGAAGTTCGCCACTTTCGACCTGAGTTTTGCCGGTTTGTCGGCTGACCAGGCGGCGATGCAGATGGGCTATGTATTTGAAGAGTTGATCCGGATCGGAGCGGAACAATCCAACGAAGAAGCCGGGGAACACTTCACCCCGCGCGAAGTCATCAAACTGATGGTCAACCTGCTGCTGTCACCCGAGCAGGATTTGCGCCGCAGCCACGTCGTCAAAACCATCTACGACCCTGCCTGCGGCACCGGCGGCATGCTGTCCGTGGCCGAAAAGTACATCCGCGACCTCAATAGCGATGCCAAGCCGCATCTGTATGGGCAAGACTGGAACGACGAAGCCTGGGCCGTCTGCCGCTCCGACATGCTCATCAAGGGTGAAGACGCCGACAACATCGCCATGGGCGACACCTTCACCAAGGATGCCCACGCCTACGACGAGCAAGGCCAGAAGCGCAGCTTCGATTACATGTTGGCCAACCCGCCGTTTGGCGTGGAGTGGAAGCAGCAGCAACGCCACATCGAGAACGAGCGCGACAGCCTTGGCTATCAAGGCCGCTTTGGTGCCGGCACGCCGCGCATCAACGACGGTGCGCTGCTCTTCCTGCAACATATGATCGCCAAGATGCGTCGCGCCGAAGAAGGCGGCAGTCGCATCGGCATCGTGTTCAACGGCTCGCCGCTGTTCACCGGCGATGCCGGCGGTGGCGAATCGGAAATCCGCCGCTGGATCATCGAAAACGACTGGCTCGAAGCCGTCGTCGCGCTGCCCGAACAGTTGTTCTACAACACCGGCATCAGCACCTACATCTGGGTGCTGTCCAACCACAAGGAGCCGCACCGCAAGGGTAAGGTGCAGCTCATCGACGCCCGCAACCACTGGGTGCCGATGGAAAAAAGCTTGGGCAACAAACGCCGCCGCATTGGCGATCCCAGCGACAAGCCCAAAGACCCGGACTACATCGGCGACATCACCGGCCTGCACGGCCGTTTTGAAGAAGGCGCCAGCCGCTGGGTACTGTTCGACAAGGACGGCAAGGTGGTCACCGTCACGCCAGATGCGCCGACCGGAGATGCCCGAGGCGTGGCAACTGCGGGCCAGCTGTGGAAGCAACTCGTGGTCAGCAAGGTCTTCGACAACGAGGATTTCGGCTACCACAAGATCACCGTCGAACGCCCCTTGCGCCTGAGCTTCCACGCTACGCCCGAGCGCTTGGCACGGCTGGAAGATGAAACCGCCTTCAGGAACCTGGCCAGCAGCACCAAGAAGGACGAAGCCGCACGCCTGCTCGACATTGCCGCCGGCGAACTCCGCCAGCAGCAAATCCGCGAGCTGCTGGCGGAGTTCGCCAAACGCCACCCCGAGCAGATCAACGACCGCAAAGTGTTTTTGGGCACACTGAAGCCCGTTGACCGCGAACTGAACGTTCGGCTGTCAGCCCCGGAACTCAAGGCAGTGGTCAACGCATTGGGCGAGCGCGACGAAAAAGCCGAAATCTGCCGCAACCGTGATGGCGATGCCGAGCCGGACGCTGAACTGCGCGACACCGAAAATGTGCCGTTGAAAGAAAGCATCCAGGCCTATTTTGAGCGCGAGGTACTGCCCCACGTGCCCGATGCCTGGATCGACCACAGCAAGACCAAGGTCGGCTACGAAATCCCGCTCAACCGCCACTTCTACCGCTACGAGCCGCCGCGTGAACTGGCGGTGATCGAGGCCGAGATCAAGGCCTTGGAAGCCGACATCGTGCGCCTGCTGGGAAAGGTGACGGCGTGAGCCCATCTAAAACCCCCACTCCCTTGCCGCCTGTGCTGTTGGGCGACATCAAAGGCCTGATCGAAGAAGGGCGCCGCCAAGCGGCCACGGCCGTTAACATGGGATTGACGCTGTTGTACTGGCGCATTGGGCAGCGCATCAATGCCGAGGTTTTGCAAGATGAGCGCGCAGCCTATGGCGAACAGATCGTCTCGACGCTGTCGCGACAATTGAGCATCGACTATGGCCGCAGTTTCGGCAGCAAAAATCTCCGCCACATGATGCGTTTTGCTACGGCCTTTCCGAACGCTGAAATTGTCTCGGCACTGTCTAGACAATTGAGCTGGAGCCATTTCCTGGAAGTCATCTACCAGAAAGACCCGCTGAAACGGGACTTCTATGCCGAAATGTGCCGCATCGAACGCTGGAGCGTGCGGGCTTTGCGCGAACGCATGGGTTCCCTGTTGTTTGAGCGAACGGCGATTGCGCAGCAACCCGAAGCCCTGATCCGGCATGAACTCGACATCCTTCACGCGACCCAGGCCGTGACGGCGCCGCTGGTACTCAAAGACCCCTACCTGCTCGACTTTCTGGGTCTGCAAGATCGGCATCTGGAAAAAGACCTCGAAGATGCCATCCTGCGCGAGCTAGAGAATTTCCTGCTTGAACTGGGCGCGGGCTTCAGCTTCATTGCCCGGCAGAAACGCATCCAGATCGACAACGACGATTTTTATATCGACCTGCTGCTCTACAACCGCAAACTCAAGCGCCTGGTCGCCATTGACCTGAAGCTGGACGATTTTCGTGCTGAGCACAAAGGCCAGATGGAGCTGTACTTGCGTTGGCTGGCTAAATACGAAACAGAATGCGGCGAAGCACCGCCCATCGGCATCATCCTGTGCACAGGGAAGAAACAGGAGCAGATCGAACTACTGGAACTGGACGCATCGGGCATCCACGTCGCCGAATACCTGACTGTTTTACCACCGCCGGACGTGCTGCACCGCAAGCTGCATGAAGCAATTGAAACGGCACGGGCGCGGATAGAGGCCCAAGAGGGTGACGCCGGGCAGGAGATGCCGGCATGAAATACGCCGCGTATGAACGTTATGTGCCCAGTGAGTCCCTGTGGCTCGATCAATTACCGAGCCACTGGCAGAAATTGCGTATCAAGCATGTAATCGAACGAATGGAGTCCGGGGTAAGTGTCAATTCGGATGCAAGCCCAGCGACTTCAGACGAAATAGGCGTACTAAAGACAAGTTGCGTCTACGGCGATCAGTTTTCCACGCAAGAAAACAAACGTGTTTTGGAAGATGAGGTTGAACGAGTTGCCTGCCATGTAAAGGCAGATCGACTCATCATCAGCCGCATGAATACCCCTGAGCTTGTTGGAAGTTGCGGCTATGTCGGCCAAGATTTCCCGAACTTGTACCTGCCTGATCGCCTTTGGCAAACGGTCTTCAGCAAGTCACGCGAATGCTTGCCAAGGTTTGCCTGGTACTACCTGACGTCACGGCCCGCGAAAGCTGCAATCTCATCCTTGGCAGCGGGAACCAGCGGAAGCATGCAGAACATTGCCCAGGATGCTTTCGTAGGTATCGGTTTCCCGTTGCCTCCATTCGACGAACAAAAAGCCATCGCCCGCTTCCTCGATGCCAAGACCGCGCAGATCGATGCGCTGGTGGCCCAGAAGCGGCAGCTCATCGCCAAGCTCAAGGAAAAGCGCAGCGCCCTGATCGCCCGCACCGTCACCCGTGGCCTGCCGCCTGAAGCCGCCAAGGCAGCGGGGCTGGAACCGAATCCGGAGATGAAGGATTCGGGGGTGGATTGGTTGGGGACAATTCCTTGCCATTGGGACATCGAAAAGTTCTCGCGCGAGGTTCACATCGCCGAGGGGCAAGTAGATCCTGAGAGAGAGCCATTTGCATCAATGTTTCTGATTGCCCCCAACCATATTGAGTCGGGTACAGGGCGTTTGTTGGCATTGGAGACGGCGGCAGAACAATTTGCTGAAAGTGGAAAGTATTTGTGCCCAGCTGACGCCGTGGTTTATTCAAAAATTCGCCCAGCCCTTCGTAAAGTCGTGATTGCGCCTGAACAGTGTCTTTGCAGTGCAGATATGTACCCACTTACCTGCAAAAAGAAACTTTTAAATCCATACCTCTATTGGCTGATGCTTTCCGATCAATTTTCAGCTTGGTCTGTTCTGGAGGCGGATCGGGTCGCAATGCCGAAGATCAACCGAGAAACACTGAACGAGCTTCGACTCCCAATTCCGCCAAAGAAGGAACAACTCAAGATTGTTGAGTACCTCGCAACTGAGACTGTAAAGGCTGATAACTTGCTCGCGAAAGCGGAAGCAGTAATCAACCGTCTCACCGAATACCGCCAAGCCCTGATCACCTCCGCCGTCACCGGAAAGATCGATGTGCGGGGGCTGGCATGAACCGCAAAGACCTCATTCATACCCTGCAAGCCCGGGTGCCGAATCTGCTGGCGATCTACGCTTTTGGCAGTCGCATCGAGGGCACCGCCGGGCCAGAGAGTGACCTCGACCTGGCCGTACTGGTGGCCGGTTATGCCGAGCCGCTGGCTCTGTTCGGCCTTGCCGGCGACTTGGCTGACGTGGCAGGCTGCGCGGTCGACCTGCTCGACCTGCGTGCGGCCTCCACCGTGATGCAGTACCAGATCATCACTACCGGCCAGCGTTGGTGGGCAAGCGATGTGCAAGCGGCCTTGTTCGAGGCCGCTGTGCTCAGCGAAAAGACCGCGCTGGACACGGCGCGCGCGGGCCTCTTGGCCGACATTCAACAAAGGGGAACGGTGTATGGCCGATGATGTGCTGATCAACAAGGCGGCGGTGATCGAACGTTGCGTGGCGCGGGCACGCGAAGAATACGCGAGCAATCCCGCGACGTTTGCGACGGACTTTACCCGGCAGGATGCGGCGATCCTGAATATCCAGCGAGCCTGCGAAGCGGCGCTGGATATGGGCCAGCATTTGATTCGTCGTGAAAAACTCGGCGTGCCGCAAAGCGCGCGCGATGTGTTTGGCTTGCTGGCGCAAGGCGGCTGGATCGATGTGGCGCTGGCCGACAACCTGAAGCGCATGGTCGGGTTTCGCAATATCGCCATGCACGATTACCAGGCGCTGCAATTGCCGATCACGATGAGCATCATCACCCATCATCTGGATGAGTTTCTGCAATACAGCCAGACCGTGTTGCTGCGCGACGCCGCACAGCCCTGAGCTTGACCATGGCGCAAACCAACGAAAAAGCCTTCGAGAGCTACCTCGAACAGATGCTCACTGAAGGCGGCTGGCAAGCCGGCACCAACGCCGAGTGGGACAAGACGCGGGCGCTGTTCCCGGCGCGGGTGTTTGCTTTCATCGAAGCCACCCAGCCCAGGCTGTGGGCCGAGATGGCCGTGCAGCACGGCAGCAACTTGCAGCCCATGTTGCTGGATGCGCTGGGCAAGGAGCTGGAGATCAATGGTAGCCTGCACGTACTGCGCCACGGCTTCAAGTTCTACGGCAAGTTGTTCCGGCTGGCCTATTTCAAACCGGCGCACGCACTGTCACCCGATGTGCTGGATTTGTATGCAAAAAACCAGTTGACCGTAACAAGGCAGGTGCCTTGCCACCCCGGCGACCACAGCACGGTGGACATGGTGCTGGCGGTCAACGGCTTGCCGGTGGCGACCATCGAGCTGAAGAACCCCGGCACGCACCAGACCTGGCGGCACGCGGTGAAGCAATACCAGAGCGACCGCGACCCGCGCATGCCGCTGTTCGATTTCAAGAAGCGTGCGCTGGTGCACTTCGCCGCCGACCCGGATGAAGTGTGGATGACCACCCGGCTGGCCAGGGAAAAGACCTTCTTCCTGCCCTTCAATCGGGGCAGCCACCCGGGGCAGATTCAGTGTGGCGCGGGCAACCCGCAGCACGCCAGCGGCTATCGCACCGGCTACTTCTGGCAGGAAACGCTGCAACGCGACAGTTTTCTCGACATCCTCGGGCACTTCCTGTTTATCGAAAAAGACGAGCAGAAAGTGGATGACACGCAACTGAGCGGCCGGGGCGGCAAGAAACTGGTCACCACTGAAAAAATGGTGTTCCCGCGCTACCACCAACTGGACGCGGTGCGCGCCCTGGTGGCTGCGGCCCGAACCGAAAGCGCAGGCCACAATTACCTGATCCAGCACTCGGCGGGTAGCGGCAAGACCAACAGCATCTCGTGGTTGTCACACCGGCTGGCCAGCCTGCACAACGCGCAGGATCATAAGGTATTCGACTGCGTGATCGTCATCACCGACCGCAAGGTGCTGGACAAGCAATTGCAGGATGCGATTTACCAGATCGAGCACGCGCAGGGCGTGGTCAAGGCCATCGACCAAGATGCCAAGCAACTGGCCGATGCGCTGATCGACGGCACCAAGATCGTCATCACCACGTTGCAGAAATTTCCCTTCGTGCTGCGCGGCCTGTTGCATGCGGCCGGGGCCGAAAATCAGGATAAAGCCAGCGACGAAGAAAAGGCACAGGCCAAGGCTTGGCAAGCGGCGATTGCGGCGCGGCGTTATGCGGTGATCGTGGACGAGGCGCATTCCAGCCAGACCGGCGAAACCGCACGCGAGTTGAAAAACATTTTGGGCGATAGTGGAAAACAGCAGGCGAACAATGGCACCGGCGGTAATGGCGAGGAAGAGGCGGATTGGGAAGATCGCCTCAACCAGATCATGGCTTCTCGCGGTCAACAGCAAAATCTGAGCTTTTTTGCCTTCACCGCCACACCCAAGGGCAAGACGCTGGAGCTATTCGGGCGAGAAGGTGGCAGCGGAAAACCGGAGGCCTTCCACACCTATTCGATGCGCCAGGCCATCGAAGAAGGCTTCATCCTCGACGTGCTGCGCAACTACACCACCTACAGCACCTGGTTCAAGTTCGTGAAGACGGTGGAGGACGACCCCGCCATCCCGAAAAAGAAAGGCGCCAAGGCGCTGGCCAAGTTCAAGGAGCTGCACCCGCATAACATCGAGCAGAAGACCGAAGTGATGGTCGAGCACTTCCGTGAGCATGTACGACATCAGCTTGGTGGCCGGGGCAAGGCGATGGTGGTAACGGCCAGCCGCATTCAGGCAGTGCGCTACAAGCTGGCTTTCGAGCGCTACATTCAGGAACAGGGTTACGCCGACATCCGCCCGCTGGTGGCTTTCAGCGGCACGGTGAAAGACCCGGATACAGGCGTCGAACACACCGAACTTGGCATGAACCCGGATGCAGTGACCGGCAAGCCCATCCCGGAAGGCCAACTACCCGAGCGCTTCGGCTCCAGCGATTACCAAGTGCTGCTGGTGGCCAACAAGTACCAGACCGGCTTTGATCAGCCGCTGCTGTGTGCGATGTATGTGGATAAGCGGCTGGATGGCGTGCAGGCGGTACAGACCTTGTCGCGCCTGAACCGCAAGATCGCCGGCAAGGACGAGCCTTTCGTGCTGGATTTCGTCAATAAGCCCGAAGATATCTACGCTGCTTTCAAGCCGTATTTCGATTCCACCAGCCTGCAGGAATCCGCCAATCCCGACATGCTGCCCAGCATCAAGCACGAGCTGGATTTGCTACAGATTTATCACTGGAGCGAGGTCGAGGCCTTTGCTCGCATTTTTTATCGCCAGCCGGATCGGCAAAACCCGGCCGATCACGCCCATATGCAACGTTATCTGCAACCGGCGGTGGATAGGTTCAAGGCTATTGAGGACGACGAGGTAGGTTCCAGCTTCCGCGACAAGTTGGGCAGCCATGTGCGGATGTACTCGTTCCTGAGCCAGATCCTGCCTTACGCAGACCAGGACCTGGAAATGCTCTACAGCTACGGGCGCTTCCTGCTGCCGCACCTGCCGCTGGACCATGACAACACGGTGGTCAAGATCGGCAACGAAGTGGAGTTGCAGTATTACCGATTACAGCGCGTAGCCAGTGGGCCGATTGATTTGAGGGCAGGCGAGCCAGAGGCGGTTTATGGGCCGACCGACGTCGGCACCGGTAAAGCCAAAGAAGAAAAAGCCCCTTTGTCCGAGATCATTCAGGTACTTAACGAGCGCTTCGGAACGACATTTACCGATGAGGATCGGCTGTTCTTCGACCAGATCAAGGCGCGGGCTACCAGCAACAGCCACATGGTTCAAACCGCCATGGCCAACCCGCTGGACAAATTCCAATTGGGGGTGCGCAAGCTGATTGAGGATTTGATGATTCAGCGGATGACCGAGAACGACAAGATCGTGACCCGGTACATGGATGATAGAGATTTCCAGCGCACCGCCTTCCCGATATTGGCGCGTGAGATTTTTAATGCTATTCGCGCAGAACATGCCCCAGAAAAAATTCAGTAAGGTCAGTCGATTTTGCGGTCGACCGCATCACAGACTATTTTGAACAAATCAGCGTAATATGACAGTGAGCCAAAGCACACTTCAGAGTCATCATCATGCCCACCCAGAACGCCGCTGGAACGACCTTTGTCAAAGGGACTGATGGCGAAGACGTTAC